>Ga0315334_10001915_pt1 | contig 12977 bp, 10 predicted proteins | sample M150034915metaG_FD_205555 | JGI IMG/M metagenome (GOLD analysis project Ga0315334, IMG submission 205555) | Ammonia-oxidizing marine archaeal communities from Monterey Bay, California, United States - M1 500m 34915 | ecosystem: Environmental > Aquatic > Marine > Intertidal zone | place: USA... | reverse complement strand
CTGTAGATGTACAAAAATTAATTTTTTCACCGGATATATATCAGGTGGAATTGGATATTGACGGTCAGAAAAAGGCAGCGATTATTCAAGACATGCAAATACATCCGGTAAAAGACACAGCTCTTCACGTCGATTTCTTAGAATTGAGTGACTCGAAACCTGTCAAAGTTAGCTTGCCGTTACGGCACAAGGGAAATCCAATTGGGGTTTTGAACGGTGGGACTTTAAGACAACCATATAGGAAATTAAGAGTGGTTGGTTTGCCCGATGATATTCCGGATGAAATTATCGTAGATGTTGAGCACCTAAGAATTGGTCAGTCTATAAAAGTATCGGAACTGGACTCAGATGGGGTTGAATTTCTAGAACCCTCAAACGCCGTAGTTATTGGTGTTAAAATAGCAAGAAATGCTCTTGAAGAAGAGGAAGAGGAAGAGGAAGTTGAGTTGGATGAAGATGGTAACCCAATAGAAAGTTCCGATGAAGAAGGTGGAGATGAGAAAGGAAAAGAAGGAGGGGAAGGAAAAAGCGATGATAATAAAGAAGGTTAAATAATTTAATTTTATATATTAAAAGCCGCAATGAATTCATTGCGGCTTTTTTTTGTGAAACGATTATTTTGTGCGCTTTCTGCGCTTTTCAGCCAGCCATTTCGGTATTTTTTTTTCATTTGAATTTCCTATTAGTTGATCGGCCAATTCTGATTTATTCACTTTGTTTAATGAGCGACGAATAAATTCATGGTTTTCCCTTTTGTACCAAAAGAAAAACCGACGTTGGTTAAGTTTGTCTTCTTTGTTTTTAACAGTTTTGTGAGGTCGAAGAGTATAGGGATGAACACCGCTGTAATAGATCACAGTTGCAACTGTCATTGGTGTTGGGGTGAAATCCTGAACCTGTTCGAGCTGAAAGCCCATGTTTTTTGTCTCAATCGCAAGATTTGCCATGTCTTCATTATCACACCCTGGATGTGAAGAAATAAAATACGGTACAAGAGGTTGGTTTAATCCATGTTTTTTGGAAATAGAATCGTACTTCTCTTTGAATTTATGAAAGTAACGAAATGAGGGTTTTCGCATTACTTTTAATGTAGCGTCTGAAGTATGCTCAGGAGCAACTTTAAGCCTTCCGCTTATGTGCCTAGTAACTAGCTGCTCTATATATTCATCGTGATTTCCATCTTCGTTGTTCTTATTGAACTCATCAACGAGTAGATCGTATCGAATGCCGGAACCGACAAATGCTTTTTTCACAGAGGGGTGCTTATCGACTTTTTTATAGAGTTCCGTCATGGATTTATGCGAAGTGTCCAGGTTATTACAAATCACGGGGTGAATACAGCTTGGGCTTGAGCATTTAGCACAAATGGCCTCGTCTTTCCCCTTCATTCCGTACATATTTGCAGATGGTCCACCCAGGTCTGAAATATAGCCTTTGAATTCGGGATCCGAAACGATTTGTTCTACTTCAGAAAGGATTGATTTTTCACTTCTTGATGCAATAAATTTTCCTTGATGCGCCGATATTGTACAAAAACTACATCCACCGAAACATCCCCGATGCATGTTGACCGAGAATTTAATCATATCGTACGCCGGAATTGCACCACGGTTTTTGTATTTCGGATGTGGCAAACGTGTGTAGGGTAGATCGAAGGATTCGTCTATTTCTTTCTCCACCATTGTTTTGTAAGGAGGATTAATAACCAATGATTTTTCCCCGATATTTTGAATTAATCTATTTGCTTGCCATTTGTTGGACTCAACCTCTACGGTTTTAAAATTCGCGGCAAATTTAATTTTATCTTCAAGACACGTTTCATGACTATTTAGCGAAAGAGTATTCCAATTCTTGTTTTTAGGAAGCTCTTTTCTCTTTTCCTGGAGAAAAGCAATTTGATTGATCGTTTTTATTTTATCAAATGAAACGCCTTTTTTAAGTAATCTTAACAGATCACGTAAGGGTTGATCGCCCATCCCGTACACCAATAAATCAGCTTGAGAATCCACTAATATGGACGGCATTAATTTATCGGACCAATAATCATAATGTGTAACTCTTCGCAGAGAGGCTTCAATTCCGCCAATTAGAACAGGCACATCAGGAAATAATTGTTTCAATATTTTAGAATATACAGTTGTTGCATAATCCGGCCGAAAACCCGCACTTCCCCCCGGAGTGTATGCATCTGTTGAACGTAGTCGTTTGTTTGCAGTATAATGATTCACCATTGAATCCATGCATCCTGCTGTAACGCCAAAGAAATATCGCGGCCTCCCGAATTTTTTAAAGTCCCTTAGATCATCCTGCCAATTTGGTTGCGCAACAATTGCGACACTGAAACCTTCATCTTCTATAATCCTTCCAATAACAGCAGTACCGAAGGCAGGGTGATCAACATAAGCATCTCCTGAGATCAAAACAACGTCTACTTCATCAAAACCTCTCTTTAGAAGATCTTTCTTTGTTATAGGTAACCATTCTGTGATAGCACGTTGCGATTTCATATCACAAAATTACATTAAAAACAAATTCGAATCAATTTTCCGTTAAATGAAGATAATTTTTTAAAAGATTGTTGTTATATTGACCGGCTTATGAGGATGCATATAATCAGCATATTATTGATTAGCATTGCACTTTTTTCGTGTTCAGAAGAAAGGGTAAAATTGGGGCGTACGGAAGATTTAAAATACGAGCCATTCATTATAAATATGCAGCATTACTTTTCAAAAGCTGAATTGAACATGTCATTTCCAATTTGGTTTGATGATTCTCTTATAGTCGCACATGACATTAAGTCGATTACAAGAAGGACGTTTAGGTCGTCCAAAAAATCCGAAATAAATTTTGATACACCCAGAGAGATTAAACGCTATTATTTTAACGATAACGGTCAAATTATCAAAGTTGATTTTGAACAATACTACGAAAACGTTCAAGTTGGTAAAAACACGTTCATTTATAATGGTGTAAAGGACAGCATGGGGTTTGCCCTTGTTGAAATGGCCAATTCTGATTATGATGAAACGCAGGATAACTTTAATATTCACCATATAGAAAAATACGGAGAAAAATTTTTAGCATATAAGAATGTTGATTCAGGTAATTATATGTTTTGTATGCTGCTTGAAAATAGTTGGGGGCCACTGTCTGTTGATTCAATTTTGAACCCAACACAAAACGATGTAATTATTTTTGGGAGCCCAATCAAGCCTAAAAAGAAATATCAGGTTAAAAACATTGTAAACGAATTCAACGTGATTGATTACGATTATGACATGGCTAAAATAAACCCGAAAGAGATCTTTTCTGGTGAGTACCCTTTTAATTACAAGAGGTCGGTTCTTTATGGAAAGGAAGGTACTTGTTTGGGATTCATTGATTCGACATTTAGCGATCGAAAGTTTTTGACCTCAAGACAATCCACGTTTGAAATGGAAAACAATCTTCCGAGTTTAGTAATTCATGAAAAAAAGGCAGGTATGTCTGACGAGTGCTATTTTCAGTACGAAAAGTTGGAATATGACTTTTACGAATAATTCGTGTATTCCCGAACGAATCAAATGCTTCTTTTCAAGGTGCTTGCTTTCATTAAGTTGATTATTTTTGTGTTCTGATAAAATAGATGTGAGATTGTCCTTTGATGCTTTGAAAAAGGTGAATGAGGAGAGTCAATTGGAGGAATGATTGCAGCTTATAATATGGCGCATCATTCCTGAATAAAGGAAAGCCAATGGAAATAGATAGTGAAAATAAAACAGAAACAGGCATAAAAACGGATGTACGGGTTGGTATTTCAATAGGAGACATTAATGGTATTGGCCCGGAAGTAATAATCAAAGCTCTAAACGATACTAGAATGTTGACTGGCTGTACGCCAATTATATATGGTTCTTCCAAGGCTCTTGAGTTTTACGAAAAGACACTGGAAAATGTTCCGGAATTTAATTGTCAACCTGTCAATTCGGCTGAAGAAGCGGAAAGTCAAAAAGTAAATGTTGTTAATATCTGGTCGGATGAACTTGTATTCAATATCGGTGAAGCAACAGAGAAAGGGGGGCAATATGCATTTGAAGCACTCGAATCGGCAACGAAAGATTTGGCTTCTGGGAAGATAGATGTTTTGGTTACCGCACCAATTTCAAAGGATGCCATGCACAAGTCCGGGTTCCAATTTCCCGGGCACACAGAATATCTTGCAGACCTTGCCGGTCAGGAAGAGGCTTTGATGTTAATGATATCGCCTACGTTACGTGTAGCACTGGCAACAGTACATATACCACTAAAAGAAGTTAGCGGGTCAATAACCACAGATAAAATAATCGAAAAAATTACTGCATTCAATTCAAGTCTTAAAAAGGATTTCGGGGTTCAGCGACCAAAAATAGCCGTACTCGGTATAAATCCTCATGCGGGTGAAAGTGGGAAAATGGGATCTGAAGAGCAAGATGTACTAATTCCAGGTATCAAGCGTGCAGTTGCAGATGGCATATTGGCATTTGGTCCTTTTCCTGCGGATGGATTTTTCGGCTCCAATACGAAGTCAAGTTATGATGGTGTGTTAGCTATGTATCATGATCAGGGCCTGGCTGCATTTAAAGCCCTTTCATTTGATGAAGGGGTTAATTTTACGGCAGGCCTTCCAATCGTTAGAACATCGCCAGATCATGGAACAGCATACGATATCGCAGGAAAAGATAAGGCATCTGGAGATTCAATGAGAAATGCAATTTATTTAGCCATAGACGTGCACCATAATCATAGAAGAGAGAAAGAGATAACCTCTAATCCTTTGGAAATTAGACCTCGGGAGGATAAAAAGATGACCAACCGAAAGAATAAAGAAGATTAAAATAATAAATCGGAATAGATAGGATTAAGTTAAAATTGTTATCTTTGCCGCCCGCCTTCTGACGTGGAGGCTTGAATTTTAAACGTGAAACCGAATAGAGATTATATAATACCCTTTGTAGGATTATCGCTTGGGTTCCATGAATTTAAGTTCGATATCACTGATGCGTTCTTTGATAACTTTGAGTACTCGATCATTCATAAGGCAGCTGCGAATGTAGTGTTGATGCTGGAGAAAAAAGAGACGATGCTTGTGGGCAAATATTCCATCGCTGGAGTTGTCGACATTAATTGCAATCGTTGTGAAGACCCTATGAGTGTTGCTTTAGTTGGTGAATACAAATTGATTTATAAATTTGGAACAGAGCCATCAGATGATGAATCATTAATTATTGTTTACCCCGAAGAGTTTGAATTAGACATAAGGGACAACATTTTGGAACTAATTACTGTTTCTCTTCCTAATCGTGCTGTTCATGATGAAGGGGAGTGTAATCAGGAAATGATTTCTATTCTTGAAGAGTACATATTGGTATCCGAAAACGAAATTGAAAAAGAAGAGAAATTGAGCGACGATGAAATCGATTCTCGTTGGTCAGCATTAAACAGTTTGAATTAAGTAAAAAAGTATAAATAAAATAAAATGGCGCATCCAAAACGAAAAATCTCTAGAACGAGACGGGACAAAAGAAGAACGCACGTGAAAGCCGAGGCTCGAAACATTGCTACATGTCCAACAACTGGACAACCACATTTATTTCATCATGCCCACTGGCATGAAGGGAAATTGTACTACAAGGGAAAGGTAGTATCAGAAAAAGAAGTCGCAGTATAAATTACTGTAATTTAATTCTTCTTTATGAAGATAGGTATTGATGTTCTTGGTGGTGATTTTGCTCCAAATGCAAATATTGGAGGTGCAGTACTTGCCAAAAAAGAACTCCCAAAAGATATAGAAATAGTTTTAATAGGCGACCAGGAAGTGATTCTTAGTGGCCTATCGCTGTTAAAAGAGGACCCTGATCAATTCGAAATAGTTCATGCTCCGGACACAATAACAATGGAAGACCATCCTACAAGGGCCATTGTACAAAAACCGAACAGCAGTATTGCTGTAGGCTTCGCATTGTTGGCGTCCGGGAAAATAAAAGCATTTGCCAGTACGGGGAACACGGGAGCGATGCTTGTTGGTTCTATGTATGTTATAAACACTATTCCCGGGGTAATTCGGCCATGTATAACTTCTACACTTCCTTCAATTAACGGCTCTAAATCTATTATTTTGGACGTAGGTTCAAATGCGGATTGCAAACCCGATGTACTGCAACAATTTGCTGTTTTGGGATCCTTGTATTCGAAAAATGTGTACGGCAATGAAAACCCACGGGTGGCATTGCTCAATATTGGAGAGGAAGAATCAAAAGGGAATCTATTAACATTGTCAGCACATAAACTCATGGCAAGCTCTGATGAGATAAATTTTGTAGGCAACATTGAGGGAAGAGATCTTTTCTCCGGAAAAGCTGATGTTGTTGTCTGTGATGGATTTACGGGGAACATAGTTTTGAAACAGGCTGAGGGGATGTACTCCTTAATGCGTCAACGTGGCATTAAGGATGAGTTTTTCGACAGGTTTAATTACGAGAATTATGGGGGGACACCCATTTTAGGAGTTAAAGGAAACGTAATAATTGGTCACGGTATTTCGAATGAAAAAGCCGTAAAAAATATGATAATACATTCTTTTGATGTCGCCAGTTCGGGGTTGGCTTCAAAAGTCAATGAAGCATTCAACTAGATGATGAATAAAATTACAGCTGGAATTACAGGAGTTCAGGGGTATTTACCGGATTATGTCCTTTCAAATGAAGAATTGGCAAAAATGGTGGATACCAATGATGAATGGATTGTCACCAGGACTGGTATTAAGGAAAGACGGATTATGAAGGAGGGAGCATCTTCTGATATGGCGGCTGGAGCAGTAGAGGGCTTGTTGAAAAAAACAAACACACATCCCGATGAGGTCGATCTTGTTATTTTGGCAACAGTTACCCCGGATCATCCTTTTCCCAGTACCGCAAATATAATTTGTGATAAACTTGGGATGAAAAATGCCTGGGGTTATGATCTGGTCGCTGCGTGTTCGGGGTTTATTTATGCATTGGCCACCGGCTCACAATTTATTGAAACTGGAAGGTATAAGAAGATAGTAGTGGTTGGTGTGGATAAGATGAGCTCTATTATAGATTACGAGGACAGGACAACGTGTGTTATTTTTGGTGATGGAGCGGGAGCAATTATGCTTGAACCGAATAATGACGGATTGGGGGTACAGGATTTTATCTTGCGTAGCGATGGTGCCGGAAAAAATTATTTGTTGCAACCTGCTGGAGGTTCAGCGAATCCGGCAAGCTCGGAAACGGTTGAAAAGAAGATGCATTTTGTCAAGCAAGAAGGAAAGCAGGTATTTAAGTTTGCCGTCACAAATATGGCAGAAGTATCCGCGGAAATAATGGAGAAAAACAATTTATCAAGCGACGATGTGGATTGGCTTGTTCCCCATCAGGCGAATCTTCGAATTATTGATGCCACCGCAAATCGAATGGGTTTACCGAGAGAAAAAGTGATGGTCAATATTGAGAAATATGGGAATACAACAGCCGGGACGCTGCCTTTGTGTTTGTGGGATTATGAAAAACAATTAAAGAAAGGGGATGTTCTTATATTGTCGGCATTTGGAGGGGGGTTCACTTGGGGAGCCGTCTACATTAAATGGTGCTACAATTCTTAAAAAAATAGTATTTTTATACCATTAAAATCTTTATAGATGAATATTAAAGAGATACAAGATCTGATCAAATTTGTCGCTAAATCAGGCGTGAGTGAGGTAGAAATTGAACAAAACAATTTCAAAATCATTATTAAGTCGGAGGACAAATCCAAAGAGGAGAGACAAATTCTAGTCCAAGCTCCAGCTCCGGTACCAGTTCCAATGCCAGTTGTAGCTGCAGCTCAAACTGAAGTTGCAGCACCCGAGACAAAAGCCTCAGAACCGGCATCGGAAGAATCAAACTATGTAACAATTACTTCACCAATGATCGGTACGTTCTATCGTTCTTCTGGGCCTGATAAAGACCCCTTTGTTTCTGTTGGAACTACAATCGCGAAAGGAGATACAGTTTGTATTATTGAAGCAATGAAATTATTCAATGAGATAGAAGCCGAAATAACGGGTAAGATCGTGAAGGTTTTGGTGGATGAGGCGACTCCTGTCGAATACGATCAACCATTATTTTTGGTTGATCCCGCTTAAAAAAATATGCTAGGTCTTGGAAATATTTTTTAAGACGCGAATAGAAAAAGCAAAAGTCATAAAATACTAAGGATGTTCAAAAAAATATTGATCGCCAACAGGGGGGAGATTGCACTTCGAATAATTCGTACCTGTAAAGAAATGGGAATCAAAACGGTTGCGGTATATTCTACAGTGGACAAAGACAGTCTTCCGGTTCGTTTTGCGGATGAGGCTGTGTGTATTGGTCCGGCAATAAGCGCACAGTCTTATCTTTCGATACCTAATATAATTGCTGCTGCGGAAATCACTAATGCAGATGCCATTCATCCCGGTTATGGATTTTTATCCGAAAACGAAAAATTTTCACGCGTTTGTCAAGAGCACGACATAAAATTTATTGGAGCGACACCGGAACAAATTTCTGGAATGGGGGATAAAGCGAGTGCAAAAGCCACGATGAAAGATGCTGGTGTACCGTGTATTCCTGGATCTGTTGGATTGTTGAAAGATCTTGCAGACGCGAAAAAAACGGCGAAAAAGATTAAGTATCCGGTAATACTAAAAGCAACTGCAGGTGGAGGCGGAAAAGGGATGCGGATTGTTTGGAAAGAATCTGAAATGGAAGCTGCATGGGATGGGACAAGAGCTGAATCAGCTGCTGCATTTGGAAATGACGGGCTTTATATGGAGAAATTCATTCAGAAACCAAGGCACATTGAGATTCAGATCGCGGGAGACCAATACGGAAATGCTTGCCATATGTCTGAGCGGGATTGTTCGATTCAAAGACGGCATCAAAAATTGGTAGAGGAAACACCTTCACCATATATGACAGATGAGCTTCGAGAGAAAATGGGTGAGGCAGCAATTAAAGCGACTAAAGCAGTTAATTATGAGGGAGTAGGAACCGTTGAGTTTCTTGTAGATAAGAACCGGGATTTCTATTTCATGGAAATGAATACTAGAATTCAGGTGGAGCATACCATTACCGAGGAAGTAATTAATTATGACCTGATCAAAGAACAAATTAAACTTGCTGAGGGAGAAAAAATGTCTGGCGAAAATTATTATCCAAAAATGCACGCTATTCAATGCCGCATCAATGCGGAAGATCCACAAGCGGACTTCAGGCCTTCCCCTGGAACAATTACAAGTTACCATTCCCCTGGTGGACATGGGGTTCGTGTAGACACTCATGTTTATGCCGGATATTCGATTCCGCCAAATTATGATTCGATGATATCAAAATTAATCGTTGTTGCGCAAACGCGAGAGGAAGCCATTCTTAAAATGAAAAGGGCCCTGGGGGAATATATTATTGAGGGGGTTAAAACTACGATTCCGTTCCATCAGAAATTAATGGAAGATCCAAAATTCAACGAAGGAGATTTCACTACAGACTTTATGGAAACATTCGAATACTAAATACCAGAGTACTTCGAGCTGTGATTTTACAGCTCTTTTTTTACTATCAAAATAGTAAACCATCAAGGGGTTAATGCAAACAGATTATTGATTCATTTTGCTTTCTCATAGATAGGAGAAAGGGCAGAAGATTTAAAGCTTCAATATTAGTTCTATTGAACTCTAACTACCTTATATTTTCAATCGAAAAGGTTCATTTTTTTGATAAAGTAGGCTAATATTGCATTTGATGAGTATGTTTAATAACATCTTGATTATTGGAAAAGTATGGCCTGAGCCGAATTCTTCTGCTGCCGGTATCCGTATGATGCAATTGATAGAATACTTTAAATCCGAAAACACCACAATTACTTTTGCCAGTACGGCTAATCCTACTCAATTTCAAGTTGATTTAGAATCTATAGAAATCAATGTTGCTAAAATTGAACTTAATGCTGAATCATTCGATGTATTCGCAAGAGAATTAAATCCTACAATGGTCATTTTTGATCGTTTTATGACGGAGGAGCAATTTGGATGGAGAATAATGAAAGAATGCCCTAATGCAATTAGAATCCTCAATACGGAAGATATGCACTTCTTGAGAGATGCCCGGCACCAAGCACTCAAAAACGGAAAAATGTTAGATCTTACAAAGCAATCCGATCTTGAAAATAAACGATGCTTTCGCGAGATATCATCAATCTATCGATCTGACTTATCATTGCTCGTTTCAGAAATGGAAATTGAATTGCTCAAAAATACATTTCAAGTCCCCGACCATCTCCTTCATTTTTTACCCGTCTTTGCACACAAAACCTTAAACTCTACTCCATCGTTTGACGAGCGAAACGACTTCATTTTCATTGGTAACTTTTTACATGAACCAAATTGGGATGCTCTGCGCTACCTAAGTGAAGAAATCTGGCCACTCATAAGAAAATCTATACCTGATGCAATTGTAAATGTCTATGGGGCTTATCCCGGGCAAAAAGTGATGGAACTTCACAAACCCGATAATGGGTTTATAATTCATGGTAGAGTAAATGATGCAATGGAAGTCACCTTAAAAGCCAAGATTAGCCTCGCTCCTATTCGCTTTGGTGCTGGGATTAAAGGTAAATTAATAGAAGCTATGGTTTGTGGAACACCCTCAGTTACGACGACTATAGGTGCGGAAGCTATGCAATTTAAAGATTTATGGAACGGCACAATTGCCGACTCGCACAAATCATTTGCAGAAGCCGCTGTTGAATTACACAATAATGTTGATAAATGGAATCAAGCACAGAAAAATGGATTTAAAATTGTAAGCGAGAGGTTCAAAGCTGAAAGTCATCTTCCATTATTTGATCAGAGGTTGAAAGAGATTGATACCAATTTAGATTCTCACAGATCAAAAGACTTCACATCTAAACTAATGCAGCAAGAAACTGTAATGGGGATGAAATATTTCTCTATGTGGATCAGTGAAAAGGACAAGAATAAATCGTAATACATGCTCATCATTTATAATTAATGTAATCCCTATTGGACAAAAAAAGGGACTTGTAATAAGTTCCTTTCAAAATATTGTGAGCTTTCGTTTGCTTCTTCATGAATAGAGTTCTTGAAGCTCCATTAATTGTTGAAATGTTCCACAAAGTGCCCCAGTATATATAAAGATGTGCGGATACATGAATAACGGTCAAAAAAAAGTGTTAGCCAAAAGACCAACACTTTTTATCAATAATAAAATAAATAACTATTTGCCCTTTTTACAAGCAGCGCCGCATTTACCTTCGTGGTCACATTTTGTATCTTTTTTACAACAGCTTTTCTTGTTGCATCCTACATATTCCCCATCTTCATCATAGAGAGAAAGGCAAAGGCTCGTTTCTTCTTCTGAGCAACCAAGTGAATCGCACATTGCGGCACACTCTTCTTTGGTCATTTTTGAGCAGTCGGACAAATCACATTTCATGTCTTTACCGTTTACGCTGCATCCTTTCCAGCTGCCTTTGCATTCCTGCTTATCTGCTGAACACTTTTTATCTTTCGAACAACATTCTTTTTGAGCTGTGCATGAAGGATTGGTTTCTTCACTATCACCGTGACCACTGCCTAAGATCGGAGCGAGCACTAAACCTATTAGGCACGTTAACTTTATTAGAATGTTCATCGATGGCCCGGAGGTATCTTTAAAAGGATCCCCAACTGTATCACCTGTAACGGCAGCTTTATGTGCTTCAGACCCTTTGTAGGTCATTTCACCATCTACCATTACTCCTGCTTCAAATGACTTCTTAGCGTTGTCCCATGCACCGCCAGCGTTGTTTTGGAAGATCGCCCATAGAACACCAGAAACTGTAACACCAGCCATATAACCACCAAGCATTTCAGCGACGATCAAGTTGTCCATTCCAAATGCTAATGGAAGAAAAGCAATAACTAGAGGAAAACCAATCGTTAAAAGTCCAGGCAACATCATTTGTTTCAATGAAGCTTTTGTAGAAATGTCAACACACTTATCGTATTCTGGTTTCCCAGTTCCTTCCATAATTCCAGGAATGTCTCTAAATTGACGACGAACCTCTTGTACCATTTCCATCGCAGCGCGCCCAACAGCATTCATTGCCAAAGCAGAGAATACAACTGGCACCATTCCACCAATGAATAACATAGCTAATACTGGAGCTTTAAAGATGTTAATTCCTTCAATTCCTGTAAACGTTACATAAGCAGCAAACAAGGCTAAAGAAGTTAAGGCTGCAGAAGCAATCGCAAATCCTTTTCCAGTTGCAGCAGTTGTATTACCAACAGCATCCAAAATATCTGTTCTTTCACGAACGATTGGCTCTTGCTCACTCATTTCAGCAATACCACCAGCGTTATCAGCAATTGGTCCAAAAGCATCAATCGCTAACTGCATTGCAGTTGTTGCCATCATTGCTGAAGCTGCCATTGCAACTCCATAGAATCCTGCGAATGCATATGATCCCCAGATCGCACCAGCGAACAATATAACAGTTGGGAAAGTAGAAATCATTCCAGTCGCTAAACCAGCGATGATGTTTGTTCCTGCTCCAGTACTTGATTGTTGTACAATTTTCAAAATAGGTTTTTTACCCAATCCTGTGTAGTATTCAGTAACAGCTGAAATAACTGCTCCTACGACCAATCCAATGCAAGCAGCACCAAATACTCGTAATGCTGAAATTTCAATTAGTCCTTCACCGAAGAATCTCATTTTCATTGTTTCAGGAAGCATCCACATGATCAAAGCGTAACTTGCAACAGCAACTAAAGCGATAGAAACCCAGTTTCCAACGTTTAAGGCACCCATTACTTGTTTCTCTTTAGCATCATTGTTCTTGATCTTCACAAGCATTGTTCCAATCATAGAGATGATAATACCGACACCTGCAATTGCCATTGGCAATAA
>Ga0315334_10001914_pt1 | contig 12977 bp, 13 predicted proteins | sample M150034915metaG_FD_205555 | JGI IMG/M metagenome (GOLD analysis project Ga0315334, IMG submission 205555) | Ammonia-oxidizing marine archaeal communities from Monterey Bay, California, United States - M1 500m 34915 | ecosystem: Environmental > Aquatic > Marine > Intertidal zone | place: USA... | reverse complement strand
TCACCCCGGCCACCGAGGGCCTGGTCGACGACGACCTGCTGGCTGCCATGAAGCCCGGGGCCCACCTGGTCAACATCGCCAGGGGCCGCATCCTCGACCAGGAGGCGTTACGGCGGTCCCTAGACGCCGGCCACCTCGGCCTGGCCTCGCTCGACGTCTGCGACCCCGAGCCACTACCGGCCGGCCACTGGCTCTACGACCATCCCCGGGTTCGGCTCAGCCCCCACGTGTCGTGGTCCGACCCCGGAGCGATCGACCGCCTGCACGCCGCCTTCGCCGACAACCTCGAGCGTTGGCTGGCCGGCGATCCCCTCATCGACGTGGTCGACGCCGACGCCGGCTACTGACCCGGATCCCGACCCTGCCAGAAGGAGGCCACCGATGCCGATGACCGACGAGTTCACGAGCCTCGCCGCCCGGGTCCGAAACTGGGGGCGCTGGGGTGACGACGACCAGATCGGCACCCTGAACCTGATCACGCCCGAGGTGGTGGCGGCCGCCGCGGCCTGCGTTCGCCACGGACGGGCCATCGCGTTGGCCGTGCCCCTCGAACAGGACGGCGTACAGGCCGGGTTCGTTCCCGGCCGGGACAACCCGACGCGCACCATGCACGCCGTCAACGAGCCCCTGAACCCCGGGGCGGGCCCCGACTCGTTCCATACCAGCGATGACCACGTCACGATGGGCCTCCAGGCCGGCACTCACTGGGACGGCCTCGGTCACGTGTCGTACTCGGGCCGTATGTACAACGGTTACGAGGCGACGACCATCACCGATGCGGGGGCCTCCCGCTGTGGTATCCACCACGTGGGCAGCGTGGTCTCCCGGGGGGTGCTGCTGGACGTTGCCAGCGCCAAGGGAGTCGACATGCTGGAATGCCCCTACGCCATCACGGCCGACGACCTCGACGAGGCGGCCGCCATGGGCGGCGTCGAGGTGCGGACCGGCGACATCGTGCTGGTCCGCACAGGGCGGATGGCGCTGTACCACGCGTCGGGTGGCCTCGCCTACTGCCTGGGCCCCGGACAGGACGGGTCGAATGCCGGGATGTCGCTGTCCAGCGTGGCCTGGATGCACGAGCACGACGTGGCGGCTGTGGCCAACGACACCCTGGCCTTCGAGGTATACCCGTCCGAAGCCGACGCCCTGGCCGTCCACCTGCTCCAGCTGGTCGACATGGGACTCACCCAGGGCCAGAACTGGGACCTCGAGGCGTTGTCGGCCGACTGCGCCGACGACGGCGTCCACGAGTTCCTCCTCTGTGCCACGCCAGAGCCCTTCGTGGGCGCCGTCGGGAGCCCGGTCGCCCCGGTGGCCATCAAGTAGACCGGCCCCGGTCCTCCCTTCGACAGCACCACGGATGGGAGCCGGCCCGACGAGCCGGATGGCACAGGTGATGGTCGTCACGATCCCGGCCGACGCGGTCGATCCGCTGCGATGCTGGACCAGTGGCCCGGACCAGCCGGGACCATCCGGGACCATCCGAAAGGAGACCATCCATGGCTTCACGACACGACCGCTGCCAGGCCGCACTGGCCGGCATCGGCCTCTTCTCCGAACTGGGCAAGGGACAGCAGCGTTCCCTGGCCCGCCTCATGACCTGCGTCGAGGTGCCCGCCGGTCGGGCACTGACCACCGAAGGTGAGCCGGGTCGCGAGTTCATGATCATCGTGGACGGCAAGGCGTCTGTTCGTCGTGGCGGCCGCCAGGTGGCCACCCTGGGCGTCGGCGACTTCCTGGGCGAGATGAGCCTCATCGCCGGGGCCCCACGTTCGGCCACGGTGACAGCCGAGACCGACATGATCGTTGAAATCCTAAACCGCCGCGAGTTCTCCAGCCTGCTGGACGAGAGCCCGTCGGTGGCCCGCAAGGTGATGGTCGGCGCGGTCAAGCGCCTCCAGGAAATGGCTAGCGGCCCCGTCGCCTAGACCCGGTTCCGCTGGCCGCTGGCCATCACATCCCGGTGAAATCGGGCGGTCGCTTCTCGGCGAACGCCCGCAGGGCCTCAGCGTTGGCCGGACCGCCCATCAACTCGGCGAACAGCCGGTCCTCGCGCACACGCGCCTCGGCAATGGCCTCAGCCAACGGTGCGGTGAGCAACCGCTTGGAGGCCACGAGCGAGGCCACCGGCTTGGCCGCCAGCCGCCGGGCGTGGTCCATGGCCTCGTCCATCAGGGCCTCGGGGGCACACAGCCTCCATGCCAGGCCCATCCGCAGGCACTCCTCGGCGTCGATCCACTCCGAGCTGAGGAGCACCCATGTGGCGTCCTGGCGGTTCAGGAGCCGGGGGAACAGGTAGCTGGACGCCGCCTCGGGCACCACGCCCAGTGCGGTAAACGGACACTGCAGGCGCGCCCCGGTGGACATGAAGACCAGATCGGCATGGCCGATCACCGTGGCACCGATGCCGATGCCCAGACCGTTGACAGCCACCACGACCGGCTTAGAGAAGGTCGACAGCCGGTCCATGAACCCGGCAAAACCGTGCCGCCCGGGTACGAATCCCGAGTCGGGATCCTTGCGACGCTCCATGTCTCCAAGATCGGTGCCGGCACAGAAGGCCCGACCGGTGCCGGTCAGGACCACCACGGCGACGTCCGGAGATGCCGCGGCTTCGTCGAGGGCGTCGGCCAGCGCGTCGTAGTGGGCTTCGTCGAGGGCGTTGAGAGCCTCGGGGCGGTCGATCCTCAGCAGGCGGACCCGGTCGGCGTCATCGATGTGGAGCATGGGTCGAGTGTGGCAGGCGGCGGCCGGCGGGGCGATGCTGGGCCGATGGACCGTGTGCGTTGCCTGCTGCTCGACGACCCGTCCCCGGACGTGGGCGAACTGACATCCCGGCCGGGCGTCCTGTCGGTCGACGTGATCGACCACGACCGCCTCCACCTGTTGGCCGAGCGATCCATGCCGGTCGCCGCTCCGTCGTGGACGGCGCTGGTATGGACCACCGACGAGGTGACCACGCCGTCGGCCAGCGGGTACCCGGTGACCCTGACGCTGGATCGCCATCCGGTCTGGGGCGACCGACTCGATGATTACGACGACGCCGTGCTCATGGTCTCGATGGTGGCCCGCCCCCACGGCCTGGACGCCGGTGCGTTCATCGACCGGTACCGCGCCCACGCCGAGGTGGCCCGCACCTACCACGGGTTCGACGCCTACCGCCAGAACCTCGTCACCAGTGGCACCGCAGTACTCGGGAAGGGTCCCGCGGCCGTGTCAGAGATCCTGCTGGCCGACGAGGAGGCCTGGCGCGACCGGTTCTACGAGGGCGACGGAGCCTCCGAGGCCGTCGGTCGGGACGTGGCCCGTTTCCTGGACCGGGCAGCCACCAGATCGACCCTGGTCCGCCGGTTCCCCGGCTCGGCCTGACGGGGCCTGATCCGAACCGACGGGGATGCCATGCTCTCCGACGTGGAAGCACTGCACCCGAAGACGGATGCGCGCCGTGTCGTCGTGGTCGGTTCGGCCAACCTCGACATCGTCGTGCCCGTCCCCCACCACCCGATGACCGGTGAGACGGTGATGGGCGGCGACCATGCCCTCGTCCCTGGCGGCAAGGGGGCCAACCAGGCGGTGGCCGCCGCCCGCCAGGGAGCCGTCGTGGCCTTCGTGGGCCGGGTGGGTAACGACGACGCCGGCACCGCATTACGAACCTCCCTCGGCGAGGCGGGCGTCGACACCTCCCACCTCTCGGTCGACGAGGAGGCTCCCAGCGGAATCGCCCTGATCGGCGTGGACGCCCACGGCGACAACGCCATCGTGGTCAGCCCGGGGGCCAACGCCCGGGTCGGCTCGTCCGATGTGGGTCTCGCCGAGGCCGTACTGGCCGACGCATCGGTCGTCCTCCTCCAGTTGGAGATCCCGATCGACGCCGTCGACGCCGCAGCCACCACGGCGACCGGCCTCATCGTCCTCAACCCGGCACCGGCCCCATCGGCTCCCGGCACGCTCCCCGCATCCCTGCTGGAACGGGTGGACGTGCTAGTCCCCAACGCCATCGAGCTGGCCCAGTTGACCGGTTCGAACCCGTCGACCGATGTGGACGGGCTCACCGAGGCGGCCCGTGGCCTCGGAGTGGGAACGGTCGTGGTCACCCGTGGAGCCGCCGGCGCCCTGATCGTCACCGCGGAGACCACCGTCGTGGTGCCCGCTCCGACCATCACCCCGGTCGACACCACCGGGGCCGGCGACTCGTTCTGCGGAGCTCTGGCCGCCGCGCTGGCCGGAGGGGTACCGGTGGACGAAGCGGTCCGGCGGGCCGTCCACGCAGGCGCCATCGCGGCGACCCGGCCGGGCGCCCAGCCGTCGATGCCCACGGCCGGCGAGGTGGACGATTCGCTGGACGCCGGCACCACCGGACCCGACCGTTGAGCGGGCACACTCCAGCCATGGTGGACTCTTCAGACGACGTGTCGCCGGGCGGGCGGCCCCGGATCATCCTGGACTGCGACCCCGGCGTCGACGACGCCATGGCCATCATCACGGCGACCCGCTGGGCCGATCTGGTGGGCATCACGTCGGTGGCCGGCAACGTGGAGCTGGAGCACACCACGGCCAACGCATGCCGGATGCGCGAGTTGCTGGACCTCGACGTGGAGGTCCACGCCGGTGCCGCAGGCCCGTTGGTCGGTGCCCAGGAGTTCGCCCATGACGTCCACGGGGCGACGGGCCTCGGTGACCTGGTCCTCCCCGAGCCGACCCGGGGACCTGATTCCGACGACGCCGTCGGCTGGCTGGTCGAGACGACCCGGGCCGAGGAGGGGCTGCACCTGGTGCCCATCGGTCCGTTGACCAACGTGGCTCTGGCCCTTCGGGCTGATCCAGACATGGCGAACCGGGTGGCGTCCATCACGCTCATGGGCGGTGCGGCCCTGAGCGTCGGCAACGTGACAGCGGCCGCCGAGTTCAACGTCTACGCCGACCCCGAGGCGGCCGACGAGGTCTTCCGGTGCGGTGCCCCGCTGACCATGGTGGGCCTCAACCTCACCCACCAAGTCCGCATGGGCAGCGTGCACGGTCGCGTCTGCGCCACCTTCGGCACGCCGGTGGGCGACGCCATGGCCGAACTGCTGGAGTTCTACACGACGTTCCACGTGGCCGAGGATGAGACCGAGGACGGTCCGGTCCACGACCCGTGCGCCGTGCTGGCCGTGACCCACCCCCACCTGTTCTCCGTGGAGGCCCGCCCGGTCCACGTGGAGGTCGACGGCACCCACACCCGGGGCATGACGGTGGTCGACGAGCGCGGACCCTGGGCCGGCGGCCCGTTCAACTGCGACGTGGCCTATGGCGCAGATGCCGAGGCCCTGATCGACCTGGTGATGCAGGCGGTCCGCGAGGCCTGATCCACTCCCCGGGGTGTCAGTCCCCGGGCCTCAGGTCCGTGGCTGGTTCACCGAGACCCGGAACCGTCCATCAGTGGGCAGTGGACAGAACAACGCCGTGGCCTCCATCAGGAACACGGCCAACGACGCACCATTCGGCGGCCCGGGCACCACCGACTCCCAGATGAGGCCCCTCTTGGGGTTGTCCTGACGGAGCGACCAGCCGTCGGGGGCGGTCACTCCGGCGTCCCGGAGGCGATCGCCGGCACCCCGTCCGGTGCTGTGGTCGAGGCCGACCGACGGAGCGTCCCGGTCCGAACCGGCCACGAACGTCCCCACCGGCACCTGGGAACCCCGGGCCGAGAACCAGGCGAACAGACCCGGTACGTCGGCCCGCAACCCGTCATCGACATCGGGCTCCACGTTGACCCACGAACCCGGCCGACCGGCCACCTCCACGAGCACGTCGGCCAGGTCGACGGGATCGGCGGCGGCGACGAGGAACGACTCGGTGTCGAAGCTGGCCACGACCGGACGCTACTGGTGCCACCGGTACGGTGACGCGGTGACCGACCGGCCGTCTCGTCCCCTGCGGATCGCCGCCCTGGTCAAGCAGATCCCGAAGTTCCAGGAGATGCGCCTCGGCCCCGAAGGTCGTCTGGTGCGCGACGGCCTCGAACTGCACATGAACGACTACTGCCGTCGTGGGGTCCGGGCCGGCTGCATCCTCGCCGAGGCCACCGGCGGGACGTGCACGGCGATCACCCTCGGCCCGGATTCGGCCGACACCGTGCTGCGCGAAGCCATCCTGTGCGGCTGCGCCGACGGGATCCATGTGACCGGACCGGCCTTCGCCGGCAGCGACACCCTGGCCACCGCCCGCGCCGTGGTGGCCGCGCTCGAGACCACCGGTCCGTGGGACCTCGTCCTGTGCGGCCGGAACTCGGTCGACGCCGACACTGGCCAGGTGCCCGGCCAGGTCGCCGAGTTGCTGGGTCTGCCACTGCTGGTCGGCGCCCGGGAACTCGACCTGACCCCCGGCGACGGACTGGCGGCACTGCTGGAGCACGACGATGAGTGGCTGCGGGTCGAGGTCGATCTACCGGCCGTGGTCTCGTGCGCCGAGCGGCTCTGCGACCCGTGCAAGGTGAAGGAGCCCGAGGCGTGGGTGACGGTGGACGCCGACCGCATCCGTCGCCTCGGACCCGACGACCTCGGACCCGGTCCGTGGGGTGCGGCGGCCAGCCCGACGGTGGTAGGAGAAGTCCGCGTGCTGGACGTCGAACGCGCCGCCGAACGTCTCGACGGCGCCACCACGGCCCATCTGGACCGGGTGGTCGAGGTGATCCGGTCACGCCCGGCCCCGGAGGCCAACGCCGACGTGCCGGTCGATGAGGTGGCTCGGCCAACCGGACCGGGTGACGGTGGTGAGGTGGTGGTGATCGGCGAGCCGGGACGTACCCGGACGACCGCCGAGTTGCTGGGGGCAGCGGCCGGTCTGGCCGAGGCGATCGGCGGTCGGACGGTGTTGACCATCGAGGTGGTCGACGATTGGGAGGCCCTCAGCACTCAGGGCGCCGACCGGGTGCTCCGCCACGTCGGCGCGACCGGGGCCGACGAGGTTGCCCGGGCATTGTCCGGGCCCCTCGTCGACGACCCGCCGTGGGCCGTGCTGGCACCGTCGACCGCGTGGGGGCGCGAGGTGGCGGCCCGTCTGGCCGTCCGCCTGGGAGCCGGCCTGACCGGCGATGCCGTGGGCTTGGAGGTCCGCGACGGCCGTCTGCTGACCCTCAAGCCGGCTTTCGGGGGGCGGCTGGTGGCCGAGATCACCTGCACGTCGCCCACCCAGATGGCCACGGTGCGCGCCGGCGTGCTGCCGATGCTGCGCCCCCGACCCGGCGGGCTCTTCGCCGCCGACCGCCTGCCCCCGTCAGTGCCGGCTCCGACACCGCACCGCACGGTACGGGTTCTGGATCGGCGGCGGGACGACGACAGCGACCTGCTGGCCAACGCGGAGGTGGTGATCAGCATCGGTCAGGGCGTCGACCCGGCCGACCTGCCCATCGTGGAGCGACTGGCAGGGCGTCTGGGTGCCGATCTGTGCGCCACCCGCAAGGTCACCGATGCGGGCTGGATGCCCCGGGCCCGTCAGGTCGGGATCACCGGACATTCCATCGCCCCCCGGCTGTGCATCGCCATCGGCACGTCAGGCAGGTTCAACCACGCCGTCGGGCTACGGGGCGCCGGCACGGTGGTCGGCATCAATCCCGACCCGACATGCGAGCTGTGGGACTGGTGCGACATCGGACTGGTCGCCGACTGGCGCGACGCCCTCGAACCGTTGGTCGACCGACTGGTCGCCGACTGATCAGCTGGGGCTGGACGTCGGACCGGCCAGTCAGATCTCTCAGTCGGGCCGGTCGACCCCGGCCGCCCGGAGGGCCTCGGCGTCGACCCATTCGAGGCTGAGGATGTGAGTGGCGGCCAACAGAACCTGTGGTGCCGCCCCGGCCTCATGGGCCTCCTGCCACCGAGGGGCACACAGGCACCACCGGTCGCCGGGATGCAGCCCGGCGAACCCCGGACGGGGCGTCGAGAGGTCGTTGCCCGCCTCCTTGGAGAAGGCCAGGAACTCCTCGGAGACCAGCGCGCAAACGGTGTGCACGCCGAGGTCATCGGCGCCGGTGTTGCAGCAGCCGTCCCGGTAGAAGCCGGTCAGCGGGTCGACGCCGCACTCCTGGAGCGGCGTGCCCAGCACGTTCACGGCCATCAGGCGGCGCCTCCGGGTCCCAGAGCCTCAGGCGCTGGCGTGCTTGAGGCGCTTGACGGTCCGGGCCCGGGCGTTGGCGTCCAGTTCGACCTTGCGGAGGCGAACCACGGCGGGCGTCACCTCGACGCACTCGTCATCGGCGATGTACTCCAACGCCTGCTCGAGGGAGAGGCGGCGAGGTGGGGTGAGGCGGATCGTGTCGTCCGATGCCGAGGCCCTCACGTTGGTGAGCTTCTTCTCCCGGCAGATGTTGACGTCCATGTCCTCGGCCCGGGGGTTCTCGCCGACGATCATCCCGCCGTACACCTCCTCGGTGGGGCCGATGAACATCGAGGCCCGCTCCTGAATGCCAGTGATGGCGTACGCGGTGGCGTTACCGGTGCGGTCGGCCACCACGCTCCCCGTCTGGCGGATGCGGAGCTCGCCCATCCACGGCTCCCAGCCCTCGAACACGTGGTGCAGAAGGCCGGTACCCCGGGTCTCGGTCATGAACTCGGTCCGGAAACCGATGAGGGCGCGGGCGGCCACCACGTAGTCGAGGCGGACCCACCCGGTGCCGTGGTTGATCATCTCCTCCATGCGGGCCCGGCGCTCGCCGAGCAGCTGGGTGACGGCACCCATGTATTCCTCAGGCACGTCGACCGAGAGTCGCTCGGTGGGCTCATGCAGGACGTCGTCGATCTCGCGCAGCAACACGGCCGGCTTGCCCACCGTGAGTTCGAATCCCTCGCGGCGCATCGTTTCGACGAGGATGGCCAACTGCAGCTCGCCCCGGCCCTGGACCTCCCAGGTGTCGGGTCGCTCGGTGGGCATGACCCGCAGCGACACGTTGCCGACCAATTCGGTCTCGAGACGGACCTTGACCTGGCGGGCGGTGAGCTTGGTGCCGTCGGAGCCGGCCACCGGCGAGGTGTTCACCCCGATGGCCATTGAGAGCGTGGGCTCGTCGACGGTGATGACGGGCAGCGGCCGGGGGTCCTCGAGGTCGGCGAGAGTCTCGCCGATGGTGACACCCTCGATACCCGAGACGTAGACGATCTCGCCCGGACCGGCCTCGTCGACATCGACCTGACCGAGGGCATCGGTGACGGTGATGGTGGCCACCTTGGCCGACTGGATGGCGCCGTCGGTCCGGCACCAGGCCACCGTGGCGCCGCGCCTCAGCGTGCCGCTGTCGATGCGACAGATGGCGATACGGCCCAGATAGGGCGAGGCGTCAAGATTGGTCACGTGGACCCGCAGCGGCGCTGACTCGTCGAACGACGGAGGCGGCACGTGGTCGAGCACCACGTCGAAGAACGGGCCGAGATCGGTGCCCGGTACGACCGGGTCGAGGGTGGCCGTACCGGCCCGGGCGTCGGTGTAGACGATCGGAAACTCGATCTGGTCCTCGGTGGCGTCGAGATCCAGGAACAGCTCGTAGGTCTCGTCGACCACCTCGTCGAGACGGGCGTCAGGGCGGTCGACCTTGTTGACGACGAGCACGATGGCCAGTCCGGCTTCGAGCGCCTTACGAAGCACGAACCGGGTCTGAGGGCGGGGGCCCTCGGCGGAGTCGACCAGCAGGAGCACGCCGTCGACCATGTTCAACGCCCGCTCGACCTCGCCCCCGAAGTCGGCATGGCCGGGGGTGTCGACGATGTTGATCTTCACGCCGTTTCGCACCACGGCCGTGTTCTTGGCCAGGATCGTGATGCCCTTCTCACGCTCAAGGTCCATGGAGTCCATGACCCGTTCGACGACCTCCTCGTTGTCCCGGAAGGCGCCGGACTGGCGGAGCAGGGCGTCCACGAGGGTGGTCTTGCCGTGGTCGACGTGGGCGATGACGGCGACGTTGCGGAGGTCGGGACGGCTGCCCGTGCGCGTCGGATCAGAGGTCTGAGAAGTAGCCACGACGAAAAGGTTACGGCCCCACGGAGTCCCAAGGGCGGAGGTGTGACCAATATGCAGCCGGACCGATGGCTCCGGCGGCTCAGCGGTGGCGGCCGGTCTCCAGCCGTCGGCGGGGGGCTTCGCCGCCCTTACGGCCGATGGCCGCCCCGAGGTCCTCCACGGCGTCGTCGAGGTCGGGCCACGTCCCGGAGGCCGGTCCGGTCGTACCCAGCATGGCCAGGCGTTCAGCGGCGTCGGCCACCAGCAGGGGGTGGGGTGGACGCCCGTCCACCTCGTCCACCGCCGCCCGGGTGGTGGCCGCCCACAGCACGAGGTCGGACGCAACCGGAAGCTGGACGGCGTGCAGCGGCACCGTTCCCCGGGAACGACGCCCGGTGAAGGTCACCACCATCCGGGGCCGGGTACGGCGCCACAAATCGAGACGGGCGGCCAGCGTCTTGTGGGGCACGCCGAGCCGCTCTGCCAGCTCCCGGACGCCACCGTCCCCGAGCAGAACGAAGCCGACGTGCTCCGGCCGTGCCGTGGCCTCATCAGCCAGGCGGGCCCACAACGACCGTTGCTGGTGGCTCTTGAGCGGATCGGTCCTCCGGAGGCCGGGGGCCTGGGACAGCCCGGCGGCGATTCCCCGCATGATCGAACGCGGCACCAGCGAATCGGGCGACCGATCGGCGGCCTCGCGGATCGCCTCGAAACGCGACGCCAGTGCGCTGTACTCCAACGGTTCCTGCCCGGGACCCCGGGGATCGTCGTCGACAGGTGCAGCCACGCCTGAAACGGTAGTCCGACCACTACGGAGTCTGTGGGCAACCGCGTTTCGCCGGAAACGAGGTCCGACTCGTTCAGGAGAGGTCGCCGGCCGGGGCCGGGTCGTCACATGGATTCACGTCGTAGCGGGGATCAGTCCGCCACGGTCCGTCCTCCCAACCCGGTACGAGCAACAATCCCGCATCGGCGAGGATCGCGGCTGCGGCGAGGCTGCCGGCCAGTTCGCCGCCCTCCCGACACAGGTGGACTCCGTCGACCTTCCTGATCGGCCACTCGGCACCGTGACGATCCACGTGGCTGGCGTAGCGGCCATCGACGCCGGTGAAATCGGGGGTCAGGTCGACCACGGTCATCCGGTCATCGGTCGTCGCCACGTCCCGCAGCAGTCGGTTCAATCGCCCGGGCCGCTCGGAGACCGGCGACGGGAGCATGGTCAGCCAGTAGACGTGTGCGCCGTCGTCGCTGAGCACGTCGACCGCCATGCGGACGAGGAAGGCGAACGACGCCTCCCAGTCCGGATCCTCGGGCACGGGGATGCGATCGTCGCCGTCCCAGACGTCGTCGATGTCCCAGGTCCCGGCCTGGATGACCACTGCCTCGGGTCGAACCTCGTCGAGAAACGTGGGCCAGACCTCCCACCACGCGTAGACGGGCCACCGGCTGAGACCGAACCCGACCTGGGTCCGGTTCGACGAGACCGCCAGACCCGTGTGCTGGAGCGCCGCGGTGAGGCCCGGTTCGATTTCGTAGGTGACGCTGTCGCCAACCACCATCACCCGCAGGGGCGCTGCAGCAGTGGGCGTGCGGAGCAGCCGGGGCGAGGCGGGAACGGTCGACTCCACCGTGGGTGGTTCGACGCTGGTCGTCGTGGCGGGAGCCGGTGTGGTCGCCGGCGGTGGGTCTGTCGTGGGCGGATCGACGGTCGTCGACGATGGCACTACGGGAACCGTGTGGGGTGCGGCGGTCGTGACCGTCGCCCTGGTCGCCGGCTCCGCCGCGTCGTCTCCGACGGAGCAGCCCGACGCGAGCAGAACGGTCAGGAGCCCCACCACGCGCCACCGACCCATCCCCGGAGTCTGCCACCCTCCCCCGGGAGGAACGGAGCCGACAGCGCGAGCCCTCTGGTGGGCCGTGAGGGATTCGAAGTTCTGTGTCGGCGGTCCGGCTCGAACCTCACGCACTTGCCGGGATGACCCCCCAGCGGATCCGCGCCCAATAACGCTCGTGGAAGAAATAGAGCACCAACTTCGTGATGACCTCGAACCCGCCGATCGAGATGGCGGTCGCCAGGCTGCCGGTGAAGACGAACCCGAGCACCATGGTGTCGGCGCTCGCCACCACCCGCCACGTCGCCGTCTTGGTGGCCGAGCGCCGCCGACCGTCGCGATGGTGGCCGTCCTCGTCCAGGGTGCGGTCCCAGTGCAACCGTGACCAGAACCGCTCATGCAGGTAGTAGAGCGTCATCTTGGTCACCACCTCGGTCAGGGCGATGGAGGCGGCGATCTTCGCCCTGTCGGCGGCATTCACCTCTTCCAGGCCCAGAAACGGACCGAGAAGACTCATCACCACGAAGGACAGGAGGAGCGTGTCGAGCGTCCCCACCGTCCGCCAGGAGATGGCCTTGGCGATCGAGCGCGCCGGGCGGATTTCCGGCGGGTTCGGAGGATCGAGACGCGGGTCCTCGGGTCCGAAAATCGGGTGTTCGGGTTGCTCCCTCGTCATGGAAGGAGTCTGCCACCCTTCCCGCAAGCGGGGGGTGGGCCGTGAGGGATTCGAACCCCCGACTGCCTGCTTGCGGACGTGACCGAAGAACAGATCGTTTCCTGGCATATCGCCCGATTCGTCGAGGGAAACGAGCGAATGACCGAGTTGGCGAGGCAGGACATCAACCAGTCCTGTTGAGCCCCCACCCCGAAGGGGGATGGGGTGAGGTACGAACCCCTAGGTGTAGATACGCGTCTGGGGCGTTGTCGAAATATGGTTTCGTCATGGACGACGAACACGGGGCAATCGAATTCGGTCTGGTAGGCGAGGTTCCGTATTACGCCACGATCTTCACTACTCGTATGACAAACAATCTTGACGGATACGAAGAGATGGCTGACCGCATGGCCGAACTGGTTAGCGCCCGTGAGGGCTTCTTAGGTATGCAATCGGCTCGGGGAGACGATGGCCTCGGAATCACCGTGTGCTACTGGCGGACCGAAGAGGACATCACCGCCTGG
>Ga0315334_10001912_pt1 | contig 12991 bp, 10 predicted proteins | sample M150034915metaG_FD_205555 | JGI IMG/M metagenome (GOLD analysis project Ga0315334, IMG submission 205555) | Ammonia-oxidizing marine archaeal communities from Monterey Bay, California, United States - M1 500m 34915 | ecosystem: Environmental > Aquatic > Marine > Intertidal zone | place: USA... | reverse complement strand
GTCCGCATGAGTGCACGAAGCACCTATGGAGCGCCCCAATGAAGCTTCCCCTGCAATAAAGGTAATAGCAAGCCACTAACTAAAGCCACCTATAGGAATTCCCTATATGGGTCACTGCCCTGATCGGCGGAGATCTTTCAACTCGCCCCCGAGGAGGTGCCAAAGTTGCCTGCCGTCGTGGGAACCGGCGCGGCAAACCCTCAAGCAATCAGGGGCTTCGAATAGCCCGAGCCCTATTTGTCCCTAGGGAGAATCCGAGCTCGGAGCACTTCGCCTGGCATGAACACCGGATCCCCCATGGGGACGCGCAAAGCCAGCCCGTAGGCGGGAGTAGCGGGGTGCGACCAAAGACGTTCGGGGAGGAGTTCGGCCTTGGGAGAGAGGCTTGCAACCCGGGTCTCAAGCGAGCGCCGCTCACCTGCCCGCAATTCAATGCCGCGCCCGATCAGAGACTCAGCACTTGCGAGTTCAGGGTCAACAAAGACGACCGCTTCTTGGGCAACGTTCGCCGTAACCAGCATGACGGCACGCCCCGCCATGAGGGACTGGCCCTCGCCCACATACAACGCCGACACCTGCCCGTCGATCGGCGCCTGCAAGTTGAGCGCCTCCCGCTCCAACTCCAGCTCCGCGATGGCCAACTCCTGAACCCTTATCGCGGCCTCCAAGGCTCGCGTCGCGGCCGGAATCCGGGGGAGGTCCACGACTCCCGTCTCCACGGGAAAGCCCTTGCGTATATCGGCTGTACGCTCGAGAGCCTGCAGCAGCTCTACTCTCTGGGCAGCCAAGTGATCCGCGGTGCCCCTGTTCTGCTCCTCGGCCTGTCGAAGCTCCAACTCCAGGTCCGCGGCTTCTGCTTCCCAGCCCGTACCATCCGCGGCCAGCTTCACGGCTCGCAAGTGGCGTGCCCGCAGCAGATCTGTGCCCACCTGATCTGCGGCGAGCTGCACCTCAAGCTCGAGCACACCCAGCCGCAGATCGGACTCATCGAATGAGGAGCGCAACAAGTCGCCCTCCATTCGCATACGCAAGGATGCGCCGTCACTCGTGGCCTCCTGTTCTGCCAGGGTCTGTGCTTGCCGCTGCTCCGCCTCCGCCAGTTCGCGAGCATCGTCGATCTGAGCTCTCAAGCTCAGAATCTCGGCCTTAGCCGTGGCCAAGCGGGCCTCCAATGGCCGCGAGTCCAACTGTGCAACCAGCTCGCCCTTGCGCACCTCTTGAAACGCTTGAACGAGGACTACCCCGAGAATGCCCGAGCTCGGCGTGGACACCTCATACTCAATAGGAGGCACCCAGGCTCGGTGCTCAAGGGCAACAGGACGATCACGCAAGAGAGCCACGCAAATGGCTGCGGTCGCGACCCAGACCAATCCAACCAGGGGACCGCGGACGAACGCGGTCAGTCGTTGGTCGAAGGGGATGGGTACTTTGGTGACGGCAGCCATTAGATTTCAATGCTCTCGTCGCGCAAGACAAGGTTCACTTCCCCGACACCATCCAGTCCTCGCAGATCCTGAACCAGTTCGTTCCCTCGCTTGCGGTCCCTCAAGCGAACCTGCTGTACGTACTCCACCTGATCTCCGCTGTCGTGCACGGTGACGACCCTAAGCTCTTGGCAGTAGCGGGTAAATACACGATTCAAGAGGTCGCCCTCTCGAGTTCCGTCTTGAGGTCCGCTCATCCGGTAGGACAAGTGTCCATCAAAATGGCTCCTCACGCCAAAGCGCGTGAAATGCAGCCACACCGCGAGCAACAGCAGGAACGCACCCCCCACAAGCGCCACGGCAATACGCTGCGACCCAATCGCCATACCCAAAACCAAGGTCATGAAAACAAAGGCCGTGTCGCGCGTGTCCTTCAGGACGTTTCGGAACCGAATGATTGCCAACGCGCCCATGAGTCCAAAGGCAGCAACAACGTTGTTGCCAATAACGAACATGACCAAGGTTGCAATCACCATCAAATAGACCAGTGACTGACAGAACGAGCGGGAATAGGACAGCCCCGCGTGTGTTTTGGTATAGACCCAGGCCGTCAATTGGCCGAGGGTCAAGGCCAAGAGCAAGGACAACACAAGCCCCTGCAGGGTAGGAGGAGGCGCCATACCCGTCGCGTCCAGTTGGCGGAACAGAGACTCGAAGTCGTTCATTGGGCGTGCCGTTGCGCTCCGCCAGCCTCAGCGAAAGAACGCGTGAGAGAGAGAACGTATTTGGGAATCGAGAGGCTCTCTAGGTTGAGTTGGCCAGCCAGTGCTGCAATCCAGTGCGGGCAATGGTCGGTAAACTTGACCTCCAGAATCACCCCTTCCGTCGGCGTCGTTGACCAGCCGGTTCCGGCAAGGGACAGGTCACCGTCAAGTGTCGGCTTGAAGCTGACGTCGCTGTCAAAGGTGATTCTGACAGGGTCACGTCCGACAGATTCGTAGGCCTCCCGGCGATAGCGCACCCGAATCACCGAACGCGCATCGAGGCGGCGCATCTCGGTGATGAACTCTGCGGCTCCCTCACCGACACCATCCAACGCCATGGTCCCACCCCGCAAGAGAACTTGAGCATTGGTGCGAGAGACACGTTCCCGCACCTTCTGAACGACCTGATTGGAGCGCTTCTTGATCTCAAAGTAGACGGGTGTACCAGGCTCGTCGCTGTAGGACCGAATCCGTAATTTGAAGCGGTCCTTGTGCCCCTCCACGGTAGTCCGATACAGGTCATGCGCTCGTGTGTCGAGGTACAGGCTTGAGATCGTGTAGCTGTTGCCACGCCCCAGCCGCGCAAACTGGTCCGGCTGAACAAAGGGCCCGATAGCCTCGCGCACGGCCCTTACCTGACTCGGGTGGAGCCAGTACTTCAACTCGAATCGGGACGAGAGGGTGCGGTCAGTGAAATCCATGATGAAAGCCGAGCCAAAGCGGGTATTCGATTATAAACCGCTCGGGCCCCTTTGGCGGGGCCTCCGGGCCCGGGTGGAGCAAATTGAGACCGGAGCCAGGTCCGGCAATAATTAGCCCAGGGCCCCGTCATTGAAATTACCCGTGATTCTGGGGCTTTGGCACCATCCCATTCTAGCTCCGGACTATCCCCGGGGGCTCCCCAGGGGAGACGGAATTGCGAATGGGGGTCCTGAGGTTGGGGCAATACCCGAGTTGAAGCGGCGCGAAGCAACCCACTCCTTGGCCCTGCCCCCATGCGGGTCGAGATGGTACACCCACCCCCGCCGTGCCCTCCTCCCACCACGAACTCTTCGCCGTCAACTCAAGCGGCCCCAGGCCTTTGGCCTTCCCCCAAGGCCTCGCATCCCCAGCCCACGTATTTGATGAGTTACCTCCGGGGATCTACGAAGCCCTCCGGACCTTCGATCACAACCGATTTGTGGGGCTCGAGGCTCACCTTGACCGTGCCCAGAGGTCTATTCGGCAATTCGGAATGTCTCCGCCCTTGGGGTCGCAAGCCGTGCGCGGCGCGCTACACGCCATCGCGACGGGGTTCGCTGGCCAAGACGCCAAAATCCGTATCGACTTTCTCACGGGCTCGGCCAGCACGCTAGGTACCGACTCTCGAGTGATCGCCCTCGCCAGCGAACTTCAACTCCCCGCCACGGAGATCTACGCCCAGGGTGTGAGCTCCGAATTGGTCGGCCAATTGCGACGCGATCGCCCAGGGATCAAGGAGTCTCGGTGGGTCGTGGACCGTAGATCAGCGGAGGGCGGAACCCCGAGCAATTTCGAATCCGTCCTCGTGAGCCCCGAAGGGCTGCTTCTCGAGGGGGTCATGAGCAACTTCTTTGCCGTGCGGGAAGGCAAGGTCCTCACGGCACCCGCGAGCGGAGTATTGCCTGGGGTCACGCGCGGGATAATCCTCGACCTCGCGCGCAAGCTCGGCCTGCCCCACGGCGAACAGTCCATTCAACAAGAGGAAATCCCCTCGCTCCAGGAAGCCTTCTTCAGCACCTCGGTGCGCAGCATTGTTCCCGTTGTGAAGCTCGACGGGGCAATCCTCGGGTCAGGGGCTCCGGGCCCGATCACCCTGCAGTTGATGAAGGCCTATGGCGACTACTGTCGCTCAGAGGCCCGGCCAGCGGAGCCCGAAGCCTGAGGTCTCGCCCCCAGGGCCCAGCAGGCCCACCCTCCAAGGAACGCCAATCCCCCCAGAGGGGTTACGGCACCCAAAATGCGGGGCCCTCCGAGGGTCATGGCATACAAGCTACCCGAGAAGAGAACGATCCCGATGGTGAAGAGCCTCCCCACCCGGATCGCCGTCGGATCGGGCCCAGAGCTGAAGAAAACCCTCTGGCCGAGAATCAGTAGGGCTAGGGCATGGGCCAGTTGGTAGTGCACCCCCGTCTCCCACCAGGCGAGCTGTTCGTCGCCTACCAGGGTCTTGAGTTTGTGCGCGCCGAACGCTCCCAGCGCGACGGCCAAGAAGGCCAGGATTGCTCCTGTGCGGGTCCATGAGACGGGATTAGCTGTTTCTGAGTCACCCATGGCCACAAGGTAGGGCTGGAGACCCTCAGACTCCCAGAATGAGACCGTTTTTCTGCAAGACCTGCAGAAGACTTAGGGGGGAAAGGGGCAGAGGAACGGCCTATGAGGCCCAATCAGCACCAACCGCCGAGCCCTCTGTCGGATCGCGCATTGTTTTCCTGACCACCTCCACCTTCGCGCACTCTCGGCAGGGACGGCTATAATCAGCTAGTGGCTCTGTGCCTCCTCGCGGGCCACCCCGCCCGCGGCCCCCAGTCGGCAACGAGACACAACCACTGCTCACCCAATTCGATTCATGAAAAGACCTCTGTTGCTCATCCTCGCATGCAGCCTCGCCTGTTCGGGCTTGGCTTCTGCGGCACAGCAACCCACCCACAAGGCCCATGAGGCCCTGAGAGCGGGCGGGCGCTTCTCGCAGGCTCCCAAGAAGGAGGCTGCCCACAACAGTGCTGGCTCCCAGGACGGGATTCTGCGGGGAAGGGATGGGGAGGTGCTCGGCACCGAAAAGGACCCCGAGGCCGCCCTCGGAGGCAGCTTCGGTAACCCTTTCGCCCTTCAACTGCAGGCCAACCTAGTGGGTCGTAACCTGGTCGAATTCACCATCGACTCAACTCAGATCGCCGGCAGCGCATGGAGCGAGTCCTTCCTGGTTGGTTTTCCCAGCAATCCAATTCAGCCGACCCCTGTACTGGTGCTCTTCCACGGCTACGGCGAGACGCCCCAGGACGTCCTAGCTAACTCGGACTTCTTCGAGATGGGCATGCAGCGCGGCTGGATCGTCGTTGCCCCTCTCGGTGCCCACACGGTCAACTACGGGATCGAATACTCCCAGTTGAACGTGGAAGCCGCGCTAGCTTTGTTGGCGGGCACCATCGCCCCTAGCCTAGGGATGACGGTGGATGCGGATCGGTTCTACGCCGTGGGATTCTCCATGGGTGGCGGGGGGGCGGCCAGCTTTGTTGCCCGTCACGCGGACACATGCGATGGACTCCACTTTGCGGGAACCGCGATACACACCGGCTCAACCTCTTTGAGTTACACCTACTGGTCCTCACCCGGCATACAGACCACATTCGACAGCGCCCTAATGTTTGGCGGGCCGCCCAACGACCCCGCCCTGACCTTCGACTACACGCGTTGCTCAGCGACGGACATCGACTGGGCTACTGGCCTGGTGGATCCCACGACGGACATGGTGCGCAACCTCACTCACATGCCCGTCTTGAGCTACTACGCGAATCAGGACCCCAACTCCACGCTGATAGCCCAGACCACAACGACCCATCACCAGTTTCGCAAGCGTGGTGGCAAGGGAAGGTTGCTCCACTCTCCGAGCAGCAAGCACGACTGGCAGACGCTAAATGAGCGCCGCGTCTTCCGCATGTTCAAGCGTGCCTTCCAGGCGCCCACGGCTCTCACGCGCACACTCGCTGACCGCGACGGCGACTGGCACGGGTTCAACATCACGCAGGCAACAGCTCGCGTCTTCTCGCCGTTCCGCTGGATTGTTCTGCCACAAACCAATCGCCTCGTGCTGGACGAGGTCGCCAACATCCAGACCCTGAAGCTAGCGAGTCCAACCTGCGTGGGCCTAAATCCCGATGCGGACCTAGATATCATCTTCAACAGTGCCGATAGCGTGCCCCTTGAGATAGTGATCGGTGAGATAGACGACCAGCCCAGCGACGTATGGCTGGGCGGTGTGTCCACCAGCAGTTGGTCCTACGATGCCGCCAGCAAGGAACTCACGCTCTTCGAGAACGCCCAAGGCAACTACCTCAAGTGGACCGTGTTCAACTAGAGCGGGCCGCCCCCGTGATCGGCAGCGGCCCGGCTCCATCCGCTAGAGAGTTGCTCTAGCCGTTCTTCTCCTCCAGGTCGTTGTAGATCCGTTCGCGCAGGCGCTCCTCCAACTCATCATTGCGACGTTCGAGGTCCTTGAGTTCCCGATCGTTGCGACGGTCTTGCAGGCGTTCGCGGTCATCGAGTTGGGCACGCATGTATAGATACCGCTGATACTCGTCCAGTGCGAGGTCCACACCAGTGCGGTCGAGAAACTGAAGCGGCAAACCAAGCGCCATCGTGCGCTTGACCAGGTTGGCCAGTTCATGGCTGTCTTCGTCGCCTTCCTCCTTGGCAAGACGCGCGGTCTGGTCATCAAGAACACGGAAGGAGTCCTCTCTTGCGTGGGACGAACGGCGCAGGAATTCCGCAAGCTGAGCCGTGAGAATCGAGCGGCGGTAACCCGCGCTCGCCTCTGCAAAGCTCCGATGCGCACTCTCCAAATCCACGGTGGCGCTGGTCTCGGTGACCTCGACCTCCAGAGGATGCTGACGGGCGGCCTTGGGTGCCTTCCACCGCAGGCGAACCGTGGCCAGGGATCCTTCCTCGACATCGATAAGGTCGGGGCTCTCACCAGCCACCATGTCCAGTTCGTACAGAGCCACGACCTGATGCCCTGCTCCGATTTCACCCGCGTCCACCGCATCGTTGCGGAAATCCGCATCGGCCACGGCGCGGTTCTCGTAACCCAGGAGGCGATATGAATGCACCTGGGTGGGATCGAACTCAACCTGGATCTTCACGTCGCCTGCGATGGGAACCAAGGCCCCGGTGAAACGCTCGACGATCGCGCGTCGGGCTGCGGCCTCGTCGTCCACGTAGTCGCAGATCCCGTCGCCCTTGTTGGCGAGTTGCTCAAGGAACACGTCGTTGTGGTTGTTCATGCCCACGCCGATGGTGTTCAGGTAGATGCCCGCCTCACGGTGACGGGTCACGTCCTGGTTGATGCGGTCCTGGTCAGTCGTGCCAATGTTCGCCACGCCGTCGGAGAGCAGAATCACGCGGCTGTGAGCAGAAGGATCCAAGCCGGTAAGGGCCAACTCGTAGGCCATCTTCAAGCCCGCCTCGGCGTTGGTCCCACCGTTGGGGGAGAGAGGATGAAGGGCACTCTCAATCAGGCCGCGCTCGCTGGCATCGGTCATCGGGAGCACCATGCGCGCCTCCCTGGAGTAGGCCACGAGGCCCACCTTGTCGCCCTCGTGCAGTTGTCCCACCAACAGGCGGATCGCATGTTTGACGAGTTCGAGACGCTGGTCCTCTTTCATGGAGCCAGACACGTCGATGGCGAAGGTCAGTGAGAGAGGCTTGCGCTCGTTGGCACTCACTTCCTGTCCACGGATGCCCACGCGCAGCATCAATCGGCCTTTTGTGCCACCAAAGAGGCTGGGTGCCAACTCCGTATGAATGGCAAGGGCTCCCTCACTCGGAGCGGGAAGGTCGGGCTTGGCGTAGTTGACGAACTCTTCGGTACGGATCTGAGCTTTCGTGGGAAGCTGTCCCCCCTCCAGATAGCGGCGGGCCAGGGCGTAGCTGGCCGTATCCACGTCCGCAGCAAAGGTAGACAAGCGGTCCTGCTGTGTAGGCACAAAGGCATTGTCACCATAGAAGCGGAAGAACATGTCCCGCGGCGACTCGTTGGGCCGGCGCCGGCACTCCATATAGATGCGCTGAGCGTGGCGATCTGCAAGCCCCTGCAACTCCTCGACCGAACGCTTGGGGGTATCTGCATCCGCATATTCTCCTTCGGAACCGAGATAGCCCAAGGCACGCAGGCGCGACCCGGCCCTATGGTCTAGCCCCCCAGCGGAACGGCGCTTCATCTCCGTTGCCTTGAGCATGTCGGCTAGCTCTGGCTCGGCGACCATTTCTGTCTTTAGCCTTGTTGTTTCTTCTTTCCTCCCACCCGAGAACTCAGTCCTGCCCAACTCCGCGAGCGGAACGGCATCTCCCTGGCCGGCGTACTGGCGTTTGTCCTTGGAGCCCAAGGCCTCCAAGGTGAGGTTCTCTCTCTCGGATACCTCGTTCTCGGCCAGCGACTCATTGAAACGGTCGGCGGGGGAGGTGGGATCCGCTGGTCTTGACAACAGCCACCGTACCGCCGCCGAATCCTCTCCCGAGGCTTCGGCCTTTTCGGATAGCTTTCCAGAGGCAACAACACCAGGGGCCGCAGGGCCGGCAGTTGATGTGCCCCCTCCACCACCGCCAGCAGGCGCCAGGCCGTCTACAGCCGTCATGGAATGGAGAGTCCAACCCACATCACTACCCGGAGTCTCTGCGACCGCCGCGTCCTTGCTCCGTTCGCTAAGAGGCCCGCCACCAGAGCGGGGAGCCTCCACGGTAGCGATCGTGCCAGCAGCGCCGGCCTGTGCGGGAGCATCCGAGAGCGCCACATCCAGTGTGGATTCGGACATGAGCTGACCACGCATGGCAATAACACCCAACACTCCGCCCAGAGCCACGACGATGCCAGCAGCCGCGCGCAAGACCGGCGAGGCATGCCAGGGTCGCAGGGGCACAATGGGAGCGGCGTGCCCAGGCGCAGCGGCGGCAAGTAGCGAAGACATGGCTTCGTCCGACAGGCTCAAGCTGTCTCCCAGGCCCTGTTTTACGAGGCCAATGGTCTGTTCGAGCTCCACCCGTTGAGCGCGCAACTCAGCGCTGTCGGCTAAGGCGGTCTCGATTTCCTGGATCTGTTCCTCGGACGCTTCACCGAGAATGTAAGCGCACAAAAGCTCGTGCATGGGATCGTGATCGTTCGTGTTCATGACAGTTCTCCTTGAGCCAGACCCATTCCCAGGTCGTGCTCTCCACCGAGTAGAGGTCTAAGTTCGACGCAGAGCGCCTTGAGGCCAACGCTGACCAGCCATCCAACCGTGCCCACCTTCTTGCCGGTGATCTCACTGATCTCCCGGTAGCTTTTCTCGGCCAAGAGCCTCAGAACCAACACCTCGCGCTGGTCTTCGGGGAGCCGTTCCAGAGAACGCTCGACGGCCTGGCGGGTGTCTCCCGCTTCGACCTCGAGAATTCCACCGGTGTGGCGGTCGGGTTGAGCAACGCTACGCTCACGGCGCTTGCGTCGGGTTTCGGATCGGATGACGTCCATGCAGAGATTCCTCGTGACCGTGTGTAGCCAGGATGAGAGGTGGGCGCGCTCGATGTCGACCTCCCCGAGGGCGGCCTCGGGAATGACCGGCGGCGATTGAGCCAGCCTCAAAAAGGCCTCTTGCACCACGTCTTCGAAGGCACTCCCCCGCCCCAAGAGCCCACGCGCAAGACGCAGTAACTCGCCTTGATGGCCCTCAACGAGGGTCACAAAGGCGGTGGGATCTCCTGAGCGGTGACGCTCCAGTAGAACGGCGGAAGAATCGAAAGGCATGGGCACTCGAGGCATCTGGGGGGGTGAACGTTGTCCCCCTCGGATCTATTGGGAATTGTCGCCAATTCCCTATGAAAACGGCCAGAAAGGGGTCTGTAGGGCCTCAAATGAACCGGGCCCAGAGGTGCCCTGCACGCTCTGAGCCCCGCTGTGGTGCTTTCCATGGACCCGGTAGGGATCCTGGGGCCGTCAGTCTCCCGACTCCTCGCCAACCAGCATCTTCACCAGTCCGTCCACGTCGAGCACGGATGGGATGGAGGGATCATTGGAGTTCAGGGTGACGCTCTTGAATTGCAGGTTTTCGGCGGCCAGTCGCGCGAGAAAAATCCGCCCCCCGAGGGTGTTCAGGGCCTGATTTCTGAGCTCGTCACGCAGGGCCTTGGCCTTGGTCATGGCCAGCTCACCGACGGCCACGGCGGTTTCGAAGTCCGCCTCCGCAGAGGCACGGGTTTCCTGGTTGTACTTCTCGGCCTCACCAGAAATCGTGGCGACTTCAACCTCGTTCGTAGAACTCGCGGTCTGGAGCTTCTTGTCCCAATCACCGCGCTTTTCCTTCTCCTGGGCCATCGTTGCGGCTTCATAGCCCTCGGTCAGTGCCTGCTTGTCCTCGACCTTGCGCTGGGCCATGGCGAGGAGTTTCTGCTGTTGAGTCAACTGCTTCATGCGCAGCTTGTTTTCGTAGACGTCTGGGAAGTTGACGGCGCGGATCAAGAGCCCTTGCGGCACGAGATGCACGGGTGCCAACTCAATCGTCAGCGCGGGCATGGCCCGCTCCACAAGCTCGAGACGCGTGTCCGTATCGTAAACCTGCTCCGAAGAGAGTTGCGCCAACTCCGCGCGCAACACCTTGTTGACCGCCGTGTCCGCCATGATCCGGTACTTGTCCTGGTTACCGTCCATGACAATCATATGGCCCTCGCCGGGTTTGATGCGGTAGGTCACCGTGACGTCAAAAAACGCGAAGTTATTGTCCTTGGTTCGGATATCAAGCACCGGACGCTCCGTGCCCGAGCCCTTCCCACTAGATCTTTGAGCATAGGTCAGGAAGTGCGTGGTTCCATCGAGCAGGTGCCACTTGTGGACGCCCGTGACGCCCACGTGGAAACCCATGCTATAGTCCTGTTCCACGATTCCGCCGCCGAGCATGTTCTGCTTCACTCCTATCGTTGCGGGAGGAACGCGCTCAAGAAGGGCGGCGGCGACGATGAAGAACAGAATGACCGCCACGAAGCAGCCCACGAGTATCTTGGATAGTTTTTGCATTAGTTATTGCTCCCGGCTTCGGCGGATCCGGACATCGCATCCATCCCCTTGGCGTCAACGTGTTCGAGTCGTGTGGGTTGTGAATCGCGGCTGTATGGAACGAGTGTGAATTCGATGCCGATGAGCTTCTTGACCAGCGCCTCACGCACGACCACGTCGCCCTTCAACTCCAGGGCCCTGGCCTGACTCTCAAGCCCCTCGGCCTCCTTCGTGTAGCGGGCCACAAGGCCACGAGCTTCTTGGGTCTTGCCCGCCTCGCTGGCTTCGCCCTCCAGCCTGCGACGCGCGGCAAAGGCATCCGCACCCCTCTCTACTTGGATTCTCTCCCGCTCCGCCTCAAGGAGTTCCTTCTTCAATTCACCCGTCAACTCAGCCATTTCCACGCTCTTCTGGCGCTCAACCGCAGCAAGCTTCTGGTCGCGCTCCTCCACCAGTTGGTCCAGAACAACCTCCAGTCGCTCGACCTCCTGGTCAGCGGACTTACGGTCCTCGATGGCCTGCTCGTAGGCCTTGTCGAACTTGGGTGTAGGCGTTCCGATCAGCACGACCTCGATGCCGTGTGGTTCGAGGGCCAAGTTCAGCCTCCGCTTGCTCTCGGCCTGGGCCTGCAGAAAGACGGTGGGGTTGGCGGCCTGGACAGGGGTGAAGCGCCCAAACTCATCGCGCAAGATCGAACGGGCGTGAGCCTTGATCCACTCCTCCTTGTACCGGGCCCCTGGGCCGGAGTCGCTCAGCAGGGTAGTCACCATCCCGGGCTTGAGCTGGTATTGGATCGGCATCTCTTCGAAGTAGAAGCTCGATCCATCGCTGGCACGCACGGTCAATTGCGGCACATGGTTGGACTCCCTGTAGGAGTTGCCGCTCATGGTGAAGCGCTGCTGGCTGCGATCGAAGATGAAGACCTCTTCGATGAAGGGCAGGTAGAAGCAGTAGCCTGGGGTCAGAACCGCGCGCTCGACACCGGAGATGTAGTTCACGACTACGGCCACCTCCTTGGTGCCCACATTCGTCACACCCAGCCGGCCGGTGATAGCCATCAGGCCCAGGAGGCCCGCGGCCATACTGACCAGAGCTGCGCTGAGTACCTTCGGGGAGAACGCCGAGATGCCGCCACGGGGCTCTCGAGGACCGGGATTCGTGGAGCGGCCGTCCACGTCGATAGTTCTTGCCATGATGAATTCAGTGGGGAAACAGTGCGGGGGGTGGCTCCATACTCACGAAGCACCTGCCCATTCAACGCTTCTTGGGCCACATTGCTAGGTCTTGCCCCGATCCATTGTGGAAGGCTATCTGGGAACGGTGTTGCGCATTGCGCCGATGCCCACGAGGTGGGATCCTGAGCCTGTGCCAAACCCCTTTGACCCCGACGCACCCGCTCTTGCGGGCAGTGGCTTGTTTGGCCTCAGTACGCCTTTGGAGAAGGCCGCAGTGCGGGTTTTACCGATCCCTTTCGAGGCGACCACAAGCTACCGCAGAGGTACAGCCCAAGGCCCCCTCGCCATCGAGGCCGCCAGTCATCAGGTGGATCTGTACGACCGCCAAACAGGCCGTCCCTATGAAAGTGGAATCCACCTGACTGAATCCGCACCCGAGGTGGTGGCCTGGAACGAGGAAGCCTCAGCTTTGGTGCAACGTTTGCACTCACAAGGGAGCTCACCCGCCGAGCAGGAGACCATGCGCGCACGGGTCAACGCCATCGGCGCCGAACTTAATGCCTTCGTGTTTGAGTGCACTCGCACGTGTCTGAACAACGGACAGTTGCCTGTCACCCTCGGCGGTGACCACTCCATCCCCTACGGCGCAATTCTGGCCTGCGCCGAAGCACACCCGGGCATGGGTTTGCTGCACTTCGATGCCCATGCGGATCTGCGCGACAGCTACGAGGGCTTCACCTGGTCTCATGCGTCGATCCTGCACAACGTGGTTCGAGACGCCGCCGATCTCGGCCAGATCGTCCAGGTGGGCGTTCGTGACTTGGGAGAATCCGAGGCGCATGCGATTGAGGGCAGCGGCGGTGCCATTCACACCGT
>Ga0315334_10001910_pt1 | contig 13001 bp, 9 predicted proteins | sample M150034915metaG_FD_205555 | JGI IMG/M metagenome (GOLD analysis project Ga0315334, IMG submission 205555) | Ammonia-oxidizing marine archaeal communities from Monterey Bay, California, United States - M1 500m 34915 | ecosystem: Environmental > Aquatic > Marine > Intertidal zone | place: USA... | reverse complement strand
GGACGCTGACAGGATTATTCAGGCTTTATGTGATCATCTCGGGGCGGAGTCGATGGATCTCAACGATGCCATGATCACCTCGGAATTGATCAAGCTTTTGCCGCCCGGTTTGGCCAAGCAGCACAAGTGCATTCCGGTGTCCCATTTTGACCCGACGTTGCAAGTGGCTTTTGTGGATCCTCTTGACCCTGTCGCGATCGATGAGATTGGCTTTACAACCGGTTTGGATATTCAGGTGGTGGTGGCTGATCCCGCGCAGGTGGTGGCTGCTATCAAGGAGCATTACGGCGAGGACGAGGCGGACGCCGCGGCCGGAGGTGCTGCGTTTGAGGAGATCCTCAAGGAGATGGGTGCCGACTCCTCCGATGACCACATGGAGGAGGAGGACATCGTAAAAATTGACGTCTCCGGGGGCGAACGAGATATCGCGGCCTTTGTGGATGCAGTCATGGTAACGGCCATCGGCGACCGCGCAAGCGATATTCACTTTGAGCCGTTCGAAAACGATTTCAAGATTCGGGCCCGAGTTGATGGAGCCCTTTACGAGTTGACAAGCCCGCCGAAAGGTCTGTCCAAAAATGTGGTCAGCCGCATCAAGGTCATGGCGGATCTAAAGCCGGATGAGACACGTCGACCACAGGACGGACGCATTCCTCGCATCATGCCTGACGGCCGAAAGATAGACCTTCGCGTGTCTTGTTTGCCTACACAGTTCGGTGAATCGGTTGTGTTGCGTGTACTGGATCGCGAAGCCATTACGCTGGATCTGGATGCCCTTGGTTTTCCGGATCACATGTTGACCCAGATCAAGGAAATCGCAAAAACTCCCAATGGAATTTTCATCGTGACCGGCCCGACGGGCTGCGGGAAAACCACCACCCTGTATTCCACTCTTCACGAGGTGAATTCCATCGGCGACAAGATTCTATCAGTAGAGGATCCGGTCGAGTTCGACATCGACGGGATCATGCAGGTTCCCGTAAGGGAAGCCGTTGGGATGACGTTTGCCGCTGGTTTGCGGGCTTTCTTGCGACAGGATCCGGACATTATCATGGTCGGAGAGATGCGCGATCTTGAGACCGCGCAGATTTCGATTCAGGCATCGCTGACGGGTCACTTGGTTCTCAGCACCCTGCACACCAACGATGCTGCGGGGGCTGTTACCCGTCTTTTGGACATGGGTGTCGAGCCGTTTCTTATCTCGTCATCCCTCTTGTGTGTGCTTGCCCAGCGCCTTATCCGAACCATCTGTAAAAAGTGCAACAGTCCGTTTGAGCCTACGGATAACCAACTGAGTGCACTGGGCTTAAAACAAAGCGATTTAAGCGACACTCAATTTCATTACGGCCGGGGTTGCTCCTCCTGTCACGACACTGGTTACTCCGGTCGGCGGGGTATTTTTGAGTTTTTAGTCATTGCCGAGCAAATCCGTGAGTTGATTAACGTAAGTGCTCCCACCATTGTCATCCGCCAAAAAGCCATTGAACTGGGCATGAGCACCCTGCGACAAGATGGCTTGCGCGGCATCTACGATGGTGATACGACCGTGGAAGAGGTGCTCCGTTACACATCGTAAGATAACAGGACGCATTCATGGCCACCTTTCAATACGAAGCCGTAAATACCAAGAGTGGGAAGACTGAGAGCGGCGAACTGCCCGCCGCCAATCAGGCTGAGGCGTTGGTGCGGTTGCAGGAGATGGGCCTGGCTCCCACCAAGGTGGAACAAGCCAAGGTTGCCCGCAAGAAGGGTAAACGTGCGACAGGCAAAAAGGGTGCCAAGAAGGGGGTTGGGCAGATGGAGATCAACATTCCCGGCTTCGGGGGCAGGGTAAAGGAAAAGATTCTCACAATTTTCACCCGACAGTTGGCCCAGTTGACCTCTGCCGGCCTTCCGCTCCTCTCCGGTCTTAGGGTGCTTCAGAAGCAGGAAAAGGATCACACGTTGCGGCGTGTCTTGGGTGAGTTGTCCGATGTCATAGAGGGAGGAGGCACGTTCTCCGAGGGTTTGGCCCAGCACCCCAAGGTTTTCAACAAGCTGTTTGTCAGCATGGTCAAGGCGGGTGAGTTGGGTGGTGTGCTTGAGGTGGTTCTCGACCGCTTGGCCATGTTCATGGAAAAAGCCATGAAAATTAAAGGCAAGGTCAAGGCTGCCATGTTTTATCCTATAGCTGTGTTGGTGGTTGCGGTTGTGATTATGGGTATTCTTTTGGTGTTTGTTATTCCGAAATTCAAGGATGTGTTCTCAGATATGCTTGGGAAGGACGGTTTGCCGGATTTTACCGAGCTTGTGTTATCCATCAGTGACACGGTTCGCCTGAACGCCATGGGTACAATGTGCGGTGTATTCGCCTGTTTCTTCACATTCGCGATGATTGGCCGGACGAACTTCGGTCGTTACATTCTCGACAAAATGAGCCTGTTTTTTCCTGTCATTGGCCCTGTAGTGGAGCGGGTGGCGATTGCCCGTTTTGCCCGAACACTTGGCACGCTGATTAATTCAGGTGTGCCCATTCTACAGGCGCTAAACATCGTCAAGGACACTTCCGGTAACGTGGTCGTGGCGCGCGCGGTTCAGGATGTCCACGACAGCGTCAAGGAGGGTGAAACCATCGTTGCTCCGCTGGATGCTTCACGCGTGTTCCCCCCGATGGTTATCAGCATGGTGGATGTTGGCGAAAAAACAGGTGACATGCCCCAGATGCTGGAGAAAATCGCCGACACCTACGATGAGGAAGTCGATCGTGCTGTGGAATCTCTCACCTCGTTGATTGAGCCAATCATGATTGTTTTCCTCGCCGTGATCGTCGGCGGTATTGTGATTGCCATGTTCCTGCCTCTGATTGTTATGATCGAGAGCTTGGGTGGAGCTGAATAACCAAGTTCGGTTTAACTGACTCAGCGCAGTTTAAGGACCAACGCAAATCTTAAGCGCCAATGTGGCCAGTCGAACGATTGGCCAAGCCGGAAAGACCCGCTTCTCACACTTGGAGAACTTGAGATGGTCAAATGGGCATAAACTTTAAGGCAGGCAAAGGACAGCTCATTCGCCGGTTGGTTGAACTCGTTGGCGAAGATGCCGTGATTGCTGACGAGCGGGAACTTGTGGTGTACGAGTGCGATGCCTACACGCTCCAAAGGAACCCGCCAACTGCAGTTGTGTTGCCCCGATCCACGCAGGAAGTGACGGCGGTTGTACGACTTTGTGCCAAACTGGGGTTGCCCATTATTCCACGTGGCGCTGGAACCAGCCTAAGCGGCGCAGTGCTGGCGGTCGATGGCGGCGTGATGATCGCGCTCACCCGAATGAATCGGGTGCTGAACATCGATCCTCGTAACCGCCGTGCACTGGTCGAGGCTGGTTGCGTCAACGCGTGGATCACCCGTGATGCATCGGTGCACGGGTTGTTTTACGCTCCGGATCCGTCTAGCCAGACGGCCTGCACGATCGGCGGTAACATCGCTACTAACTCCGGCGGGCCGCACACGCTGAAAAACGGCGTCACCACCAACCACGTGCTCGGCTACGAGATGGTATTGCCGGATGGGACGGTCGAATGGTTGGGGGTTGAAGCGAATGGAGGTGAGGAGGTGCCTGGCTTCGATTTACGCGGTGCGGCGATAGGTTCGGAAGGGATGTTCGGCGTCGTGACGAGGGTGTTGGTTCGCCTCATGAAAACGCCGCAGGCATTCAAGACCTTCCTCTGTATTTTTGAAAGTGTGGACGAGGCCAGCCAAGCAGTGAGTGGCATCATTGCCGCTGGGATTGTGCCAGCCGCACTGGAGATGATGGATCAACTCATCATTCAGGCGATTGAGGAGGCTTATCACTTTGGCTTTCCGCTCGATGCTGGCGCGGTGCTGATCGTTGAGTTGGACGGTTTGGCCAAGGGTGTCGAGCAACAGGCCAAGAGGGTCGAGGATGTTTGCCTCCGAAACAACGCTCGCGAGGTGCGCTTGGCCGGGAACGCCACCGAGCGCGTCGCCTTGTGGAAAAGCCGCAAACGCGCCTTCGGGGCGATTGGTCGATTGAGCCCCAACTACGTCACGCAGGACGGTGTGGTGCCGCGCAGTAAGCTGCCGGAAATCATGCGTTTCATCAGCTCCGTTAGCGACAAGTACGAACTACGAATCCCCAATGTTTTCCACGCCGGCGACGGCAACATTCACCCGCTGATCCTATACGATGAACGCGAACCGGATCAGGTGAGACGAGCCCTGCAAGCTGGCAACGATATTCTAGGTAAATGCATTGAGCTCGGGGGAAGCGTCACCGGTGAGCATGGCATCGGTGCTGAAAAAATCGACTTTATGGCAAGGCAGTACAACAGGGACGACCTCGACGCCATGCAACAGTTGCGCCGAGTCTTCGATCCCAAGAAGCGTTGCAATCCCCACAAAATGTTTCCTGGCGCCAAGCGCTGCGCCGAGTTCGCCCAGAAGAAGCAAATTACTGCATGACGCTCAAGCCCAGTTCCATTCCCGAGTTGCAGAAATTGCTGCCACAATCGCAGCGGGTTACCGGGGTGTCGCTGGAGGCTGTCGCTGAGTTGCTCGAGCATGTGCCGGAAGACATGACTGCGACGGTCCGGGCTGGGATGACTCTGGCGGAGTTTCAGTCGCACTTGGCCAAGACCAACCAGTGGTTGCCAGTCGACCTGACACAACCAGAAACCGTAACTATCGGCGAATTGCTGGCTAGCAACTTAAACGGCCCGAGGCGATTTGGCTTTGGCACGATCCGCAATTGGCTCATCGGCTTGGCTGTGGTGCTGCCGGATGGGCGTTTGATCCGTAATGGCGGCAAGGTGGTAAAGAATGTGGCGGGGTTCGATCTGTGCCGCTTGTTTGTAGGCGCAAAAAACGAATTGGGAATCATCGTCGAAGCGGCGTTTAAGTTGCTGCCTTTACCGGAAGCGGAAACTTACTTAGCCAAGCGGTGCGAGTCGCTTGACCAAGCGGAGGAGTTCCTGGAGAAAGTTTGGCTTTCCGACCTGCAACCAACGGTGCTAGACCTACACCGTATCGATAGTGAGTTGGTTACGCTGGTCGTTGGCTTAGCCGGTCCAAGTGCTGATGTAGAGGCCCAGTTGGGTGCTGCGAACGCGCTTGGTATAGTTGCTCAGACGTCACTCAATTACGACGCCCGATTTCGGCAAACGCGTCCCAACTTTACCTCAGTTGCCCCCGGAAACTTGATTTCTACATTGCGGGATCTGGGCGATGAGTCGTTCGTTGCACGTGCGGGGAACGGTGTGATTTATCATCCCAGCGCCAAGCCCATAGAGGTTGATTCGCCGAATTTGCAGAAGCGGGTAAAAGAAATTTTTGACCCGAAAGGAGTCCTGCCCGGATGAGCCCGGTTGAGCAATTTCTCGACGAAACAAAGGCGCAGGCGTGCGTGCACTGTGGGCTGTGCCTATCCTCATGCCCGACTTATCTCGAGACCGGAAACGAAAACGACTCTCCGCGTGGCCGCATTTATATCATGCGCGCGCTGCAGGCGGGGAAGCTGGACATGGAAGCCGCCTTGGTTAACCACATTGATTTGTGCCTCGGTTGTCGAGCCTGTGAGACTGCATGCCCAAGCGGGGTGCAGTACGGTACGCTGCTGGAGAAGACGCGTGATCATATTGAGAAACACCATGCCCGCGGCCTGTTTCAGTGGTTTTTGCGGAGACTCGTCATCGAGCAGGTCTTCCCGTTTCCGTGGCGAATGCGCCTGGCTTTGTTGCCGGTGCGAGTAATTCGTTTTTTGCGGCTTGGTTTTCTGCTCCCCAAGTTTGTCCGGGAGATGACTGAACTGCTGCCGCAGCGTCTAGCCAAGGTTAAACTGACGCCCAAGCGTCTGGCCAAGGGAGAGGCCAGGGGGCAGGTTGGCTTCATCGAGGGTTGCGTGATGCAGGTCATGTTCGGCGACACGAACGAATCGAGCGTCGAGTTGCTCAATCGCGATAACTGGGATGTGGTCACGCCGAATCGGCAGGGCTGCTGCGGCGCGTTGTATGCCCATAGTGGGCAATTGGACAAGGCGAGGGATTGTGCGCGGCGCAACATTGCGGCGTTCGAGGGTCAATCAGTCGACGCGATCATCATCAACGCCGCCGGTTGCGGATCAGCGCTCGTCGAATACGGCGAGTTACTCAAAGACGATCACGCTTGGGGGGAACGGGCGAAAGCGTTCAGTGCCAAAGTCAAAGACTTGGTTACTTGGCTGGACGGTACCCGGTTTGCGGCTTCCTGTTCCCGAGAGAAAGTGACGTATCACGACGCCTGCCACTTAGTCCACGCGCAGGGGATCGCGACCGAGCCACGCGAGTTGATGAAAGCCAAGTCGGGCGGTGCCTTCGTTGAGCTTGACGAGTCGGATCTCTGCTGCGGTAGCGCTGGAAGCTACAGTCTGACCGAACCCGCAATGGCCAGTCGCCTACAGAGTCGCAAAGTGCAGAACATCATTGACTCTGGCGCTGATGTGGTCGTGACGACGAATCCCGGTTGCCTGCTTCAAATCCAATCCGGTCTGCGCAAGGCAGGTGCGCATCACATCCGCGCCCTTCACATTGCCGATTATCTGCTTGAAGCCGGAACAGTCGATGACTGATTTTCACTTTCCGCGTGCGTTTGGATGGGGAGTCGGTATTTTGTCGCCGCATGCGGTTGGACGTAGAATCACAGGCACTTTTTGACAAAGCGTTGCAGTTGATTCCCGGTGGGGTGAATTCCCCCGTGCGTGCTTTTCGAGCTGTCGGCGGCAACCCGTTTTTCGCCGTTCGAGCCAACGGTGCCACGGTTTGGGATGCCGACGGCAATGAGTACATTGACTACGTGGGCACTTGGGGGCCGGCGATTTTGGGGCACGCTCCGAGGGAGGTCGTCGAGGCGGTGCAAAAGGTCGCCGAGCACGGGACGAGTTTTGGGATCCCGAATCCGCTCGAAGTCCGGATGGCGCAGTTGGTTGTCAACGCCGTGCCGTCGGTGGAAAAGGTGCGCATGTGCAACTCCGGAACAGAGGCGACGATGTCCGCGATCCGTCTGGCCCGTGGCTTTACCAAGCGCAACAAAATCATCAAATTCGAGGGTTGCTATCACGGCCACGTTGACTCGCTGCTGGTCAAGGCCGGCTCGGGCGCGTTGACGCTTGGTCTGCCGGACAGCGCCGGTGTGCCGGCCGAGTTCACCAGTCAAACGATCGTGTTGCCGTTCAACGATGTGGGGGCGGTGCGGGGGGCGTTCGCTGAACATGGCCAGGATATCGCTGGGATAATTTTGGAGCCGGTACCGGCCAACGCCGGTTTGTATTTGCCACGTGATGGTTATTTGGAATTTCTGCGTGGGATTACAACCGAGCATGAGTCGCTTTTGATATTTGATGAGGTGATGACCGGCTTTCGCCTTGGCTTGGCCGGGGCCCAAGGGTACTTTGGCATCACGCCGGATTTGAGCTGTTTTGGCAAGATCATCGGCGGCGGATTGCCGGTTGGAGCGTTCGGTGGGCGCCGGGAGATCATGGGTTTCCTTGCCCCGGATGGGCCGGTGTACCAGGCGGGGACGCTGAGCGGCAACCCTTTGGCCATGACCGCCGGTGTCGCTGTGCTGGAGATGCTGGAGGATGGGGTCGTTTACAAAAAAATAGACTCGCTTGGCCAAGCGCTGTCGGACGGCTTGGCCAAGGCGGCCAAGGCGGCGGGGGTTGCGGTTCAGTTACAGCGAATCGGCTCGATGTCATGCTGCTACTTTGCCGACAAGCCGGTTCACAGCATGGGTGATGCCATGAACAGTGACCTGGATCGGTTCGGTAGATATTTTCACGGAATGCTGGAGGAGGGGGTTTATCTGGCGCCGTCACAGTTCGAAGCAGGGTTTATTTCGGCGGCTCATGATCAACCGGCAATAGAGAGGACGATTGCGGCTGCGGCCAGGGTTATGAAAACGCTTTAGTACATGCGAGTTCTCGGCATAGACCACGGCACCGTTCGGATGGGCATCGCGATGAGCGATGAGTTGAAAATAATCGCTCAACCGCTTGAATTCATCCCGGCGGAACCGTTTTCCGATTTCCTCGATCGGTTGAAGGAATTACTGCAGGAGTACGAGGTCGAGTTGATCCTGTTGGGTATGCCGCGAAATATGGATGGCAGCTACGGCGAGGCATCGATGAAAGTGCGCGAGTTTGAAGCAATGCTGAAAAAGAGCATCACCGCGCGGATTAAAACCTGGGATGAACGACTCACTTCCGTTCAGGCCAATCGCGCTCTCTCGCAGGGCAGGGTGAAGAAAAAGAAGAAGAGACAAAACGTAGATGCGATATCGGCGGCGGTTCTGCTGCAAAGCTATCTCGACAGTCTGCCCTGATTGCCATGGATTACCTAAAACTCAAGTTGACCATTGCGTATGATGGCACTCATTACAAGGGGTGGCAGATGCAAAAAAATGGCATGACTGTCCAGCAGCGGATCGAGGAGGCGTTGCGAAGGCTTTTTCCGAGCGTGGCCCGCATTCACAGTTCCAGTCGCACGGACACCGGCGTGCACGCGCGTGGGATGGTAGCGCATGTGGAGGTGCCGAAGAGAGAATATCGAATCGAGGAACTAAGGCTGCGCTTGGCCCTGAACGCGTTTTTGCCGGATGATGTACGCGTGATGGAGGCCAAGCGTGTGCCGATGACTTTCCACGCGCGGTTCGATGCCAGCGGCAAGCAGTATCGTTATCAGGTCTGGAATCATCCCGTGATGGATCCTTTGCAAAACAACACCACTTGGCACGTGCCCCGCGAGTTGGACTTTGAGCGCATGCAACAAGGGTCGAAGCACTTCGTTGGCAAGCGAGACTTTCGCGCCTTTGCAGTGAAGCGCGAGTACGAGATGCGTTCAACGATTCGCACGGTGACGGGTTGTAAAATATACAAAAAAAACTCCCTACTGACTTGGGTCATCGAGGGCGACGGTTTCCTGTATAAGATGTGTCGCGGAATCGTCGGTACACTGGTCGAGGTCGGAACCGGTAAACTCATGCCGGGCGATGTTCGCGATATTTTGAAATCGTGCGACCGCGCGAGAGCTGGCGTGACGGCACCGCCGCACGGCTTGGTTTTGTGGAAGGTCTATTACCGCAAGGGGAAAGCCAAGCGATGAGCCGCCTGGGTAGTGGGCTGAGTGTAGTGTTGGTCGAACCGGAGATTCCACCCAACACCGGCAATGTGGCCCGGCTTTGTGCGGTGACTCGAACGAGGCTGCACTTGATCGAACCGCTTGGATTTGACTTGGACGACCGGCGGTTGAAACGCGCCGGAATGGATTACTGGCAACACGTTGATTGGCGAAAGTGGGCCAATTGGAGTTCGTTCACAGACTCAGTACCAATGGGGGCCAATGTGTGGTTTGTCGAATCCGGCGGCTCAACACGATATGCCGATGCCCATTTTTCCAGCGGGGATTTCCTGGTCTTTGGGCGGGAGACTGCGGGGTTGCCGGAACAGCTTTGCAGAGAAGCGGGGGATTGTTGGCTGAACATTCCGATGTTTCACGACAAGGTGCGCTCCTTGAATCTTTCAAACTGCGTGGCCGTGGTTTTATACGAGGCTATTCGTCAGTTGGGATTTGATGGGGAATTGTAGCGCTTGGACAAGCGCGGTTTTGGTGCTGGTCTCGCTTGGCTTCAGGCAGTAGAAATTACGGCCTTGGCGGGGTAACCCGCCTTTTTTGATGAAGAACCTGGTTGAGATTTATGACACAACACTGCGTGACGGCACGCAGGGCGAAGGCGTGAGTTTCTCGGTTGCGGACAAGATGCGCGTGGCCGAAAAACTCGATGCCTTTGGGGTGCATTATGTGGAAGGCGGCTGGCCCGGGAGTAATCCGAAGGACATTGAGTTTTTTAGGCAGGCCGCCAAGCGCAAGTGGAGGAACACCCAAATTGCAGCTTTTGGCTCGACGCGACGCAAAAAAACCGCCGCCAAGGACGATCCTCAGGTCAAGCTGCTCATCGACGCAAAAACGCCGGTGGTCACCCTTTTTGGCAAGACGTGGTTGCTGCATGTGGAGGAGGTGCTGCGCACCACTCCAAAGGAAAATTTAGAGATGATCGCCGACACAATCCGGTTCTTGAAAAAGAAGGGCAAGAAAGTCATCTACGATGCTGAGCATGCGCTGGACGGCTACAAGGACGATCCTGAATATGCAATGGCGACATGGCTGGCAGCGGAGGAAGCCGGGACGGACTTTGTGGTTCTGTGCGACACCAACGGCGGTTCACTGCCAAGTGAAGTGGCGGCCATCACCGCTGCAGCGCGCGAGAAACTTTCCTGCAATGTCGGCATTCACACCCACAATGATATTGGCCTTGGCGTGGCCAATGCGTTGGTTGCTGTAGACGCTGGCGCGACGCACGTTCAGGGCACCATCAACGGCTACGGCGAACGCACTGGGAACTGTAATCTTATTAGTGTAATTCCGAATATCTCACTGAAGATGGGCAAGCGATCCATTCCGGTTGCGCGAATCAGGAAGCTCCGAGACTTGTCACGCTTTGTGGACGAGGTGGCAAACCTGATGCCGGACCGGCGTCAGCCGTGGGTCGGTGCAACGGCCTTTGCTCACAAGGGTGGGATGCATGTGAATGCTGTGCAGAAAGTGGCGCATAGTTTTGAGCACGCGAAGCCGGATTCTGTCGGCAACAAGCGCCGGATTCTGGTCAGCGACTTGGCTGGTCGCAGCAACATCGTGATGAAGGCTCAGGAAATGGGCATCCGTGTGAATAGCGACACGCCGCAATTGAAAAGCATCTTGGCCAAGGTTAAGGAGCAGGAGCACCTAGGCTACGATTACGAAGGGGCGGAAGGGTCGCTTGCGTTGCTCATTCGTAAAGCGCTTGGCCGGGTGGAACCGGCATTTCACCTGGAGGCATTTCACGTCTCGATGCGCGGGGATGGCGTTGAGCACGTTTGCGAGGCAACGGTCAAGGTGCGGGTCGGCAACAGGTCGGCCCACACAGCCGCCGATGGTGATGGCCCGGTGAACGCGCTCGATCACGCGCTACGAAATGCATTGCGTGGGTTTTACCCCGTGCTTAAACGGGTAAAACTTACCGATTACAAGGTGCGCATCCTTAACGGTGGCACCGGCACGGCAGCCAAGACTCGCGTGCTCATCGAGTCCACCGACGGTAAAGAGCGATGGTACACTGTTGGCGTGGATGAAAACATCATCGAGGCCAGCCTGCAGGCCTTGCTGGACAGCATCGAGTTTCGCCTGCTGAAAAAGTGACTATTGCAGGCTGTTAATCTCTAAATTCATGGCAGAAATCTCCAAGGCTTACGAATCTCAGTCGGTTGAAACGAAATGGTACTCGTTCTGGGAGGAGAATGAATGTTTTACAGCCAAGCCCGAACGCGTAAGCGATGACCGGGCGGCGTACTCGATTGTTATCCCGCCGCCAAACGTCACCGGCTTGCTGCACATGGGGCATGTGCTCAACAACACTATTCAGGATATTCTCGCCCGTAAGGCGCGCATGGATGGCAAGGAGGTCCTGTGGTTGCCGGGCACCGACCACGCTGGTATCGCCACACAAAACGTGGTGGAGCGAACGCTGCGCAAGGAGGGCTTGATGAAGCATCGCGACGATCTCGGTCGGGAGAAGCTGCTGGGACATATTTGGAAATGGAAGGAAAAGCATGGTGGCATCATTATCGAGCAATTAAAGAAACTCGGCGCATCATGCGACTGGTCGCGGTTGCGCTTCACGATGGACGATGGCTATACGAAATGCGTGCAGCGCGTGTTTGTGGATCTTTATAAAAAGGGGCTGATCTATCGCGGTAAGCGGATGGTGAACTGGTGCCCCAAGTCGCTGACGGCTCTTTCGGACGAGGAGGTCATCATGAAGGAACAAAACAGCCAGCTCTATTATTTTAAAATGCAGGTTGTTGAGGAACCGGGTACTTGGTTGGAGGTTGCTACCACGCGGCCGGAGACCATCCCTGGCGACAGTGGGATCGCAGTTAACCCAAAAGATCCGCGCTATGGCCATCTTGTCGGCAAGCATGCTGTGCGACCGTTGCCGGTGGAAAACCAGGCGCACCTCCGCATCGTTGCTGACGAGCACATCGACATCGAGTTTGGAACCGGCGTCTTGAAGGTCACGCCTGCGCATGACAAGGTTGACTTTGACATAGGCCAGCGGCACGGGTTGGAAGTCATCGACGTTCTTGCGCCTGACGGCAAAATGAATCACTTGGCCGGTGTCGACTTGGCCGGCATGGATCGTTTTGAGGCCCGCAAAGCCGCAGCGGTCAAACTCGAGGAATTGGGGGTGCTCACCAAGGCGGAGGATTACCGGAACAAAGTCGGTTACAGCGAGCGCGCCGATGTACCCGTTGAGCCGCGTCTCTCTGAGCAGTGGTTTTTGAAATATCCCAGTCAAGATGCTGCTCGAGCCTGTGTTGTTGATGGTGCAATGAAATTTCATCCTGAGCGTTGGTCGAAGACTTACGACTACTGGATGGGAGGCCTGCAGGATTGGTGTATCAGTCGTCAGCTTTGGTGGGGGCATCGCATTCCGGTGTGGTATCGCGGTGAGGAAATACACTGCAACCTCGTGGCCCCTGAGGGAGAGGGTTGGGAACAGGATCCCGACGTACTGGACACGTGGTGTAGTTCATGGCTCTGGCCGTTTGCCACGATGGGTTGGCCGGAGGAGACCGAGACGCTCAAGAAATTTTATCCCACCGCCGACCTCGTGACGGGGCCGGATATCATCTTCTTCTGGGTCGCCCGCATGATCATGGCGGGGTACGAGTACAGGGGTGAGTTGCCGTTCCGCAACGTGTACTTCACAGGCATTATCCGGGACAAAAAAGGACGCAAAATGTCGAAAAGCCTTGGCAACTCGCCTGATCCGCTGGAGTTGATTGCCCAGTACGGCGCAGATGCCCTGCGCTTTGGCACGATGCGCAGCGCGCCGCTTGGTCTCGATGTGTTGTTTGACGAAAAAGATGTCGAGTTG
>Ga0315334_10001909_pt1 | contig 13001 bp, 7 predicted proteins | sample M150034915metaG_FD_205555 | JGI IMG/M metagenome (GOLD analysis project Ga0315334, IMG submission 205555) | Ammonia-oxidizing marine archaeal communities from Monterey Bay, California, United States - M1 500m 34915 | ecosystem: Environmental > Aquatic > Marine > Intertidal zone | place: USA... | reverse complement strand
CATCACAATTAGAGGAATGGCTGATGAGTATGCGAGGGAGTACAGAAAAGAATCGCGACCATACCAAGAGAGTCCAAGCAGTGAAGAGAAATAGAGATGCAGTATCACGAATGTTAGAACAAGCCAGTATCGAAAAATTAGTTAAGGCACAGGACCAAATCAACGAAAAAATCACTCATGCTGAAGATACGTTGGCCGGAAACCGTTCCGCATAATTGCGCTCTTGCTCAGCCTCAGCAACCTCTGGTGAGCCTTTGATAATCCGATTCAATAGTGGCTCCAACATTATTGGCAGAGCTAACACGCTTGCAATACTAACGAATAACCAGCCCCAAGATGCACTAGGAACTTGACTTGTGCCAGGCGAGCCATCTCCTGACATCATCAATTTCACAGTCCCAAGCCAAGGAATCTCTCCACCTGCAATGCCAACGAGGTGACTGCGAGAGACTGCATCAACCCCAACTCCCTTGGAATCAAATAATCCAGTGGCGCCAACAACACCACCCTTTGAAGGAGACCAACCTTGGTCAACAGAACATTTGTTGTTATCTCCAAGGGTCATGAAACCCGCTCTTTGTGGCTTCCAATCCTCAATTGTTAGAAATTGTGCCATACCTACTTCTCCATGGTTGAATTGAGAATTCCTCTGGCAGTCGTATTCACCTGTCATATCGCCATCAAAAACCCATGAAATACTGCTCACATTGCGTAGGGTAGTTCCTGGAACATCCCAACTGAGGATACAGGCTTTGAGACTTGAATCGTAAACGGAAGTGTTGCACTCAGTGCTATCATTTACCGCTTGAGTCAGTGAGGGTACAGCCTCAAGAATTGCTCTATGAATGATTGGTGTACCGACCTCTCCATTTTTCTCATAGATGATGACATCGCCATTCATTCCATGGCTAGAATAGCCGTAATAACTGTTGAAAGGCTGGCTGGCTTCTGCAAATGTTATCACTTTGGTTGTTTGATATTGGTGAACTAAAATCAAATCCCCAGCATCGATTGAACCAACTTCTCCAGACTCTGCATCATGCACCATTGAATCAGATTCAACCACAACCAATGGTGGCATTTGTCCAGTTATTCCCCATAGAGACAGAATCAAGACTGCAATCATACCTACCGCGAGAAAGGCTTCGCGCAGCAAATTCCAACTCATCCAACCACCTGTTCAAGTACGCTTTGCCCGCTTAAGTCCGAGTTCGACAAGATGTTCATCAAGCCTTGCGATATGCTGGTTGCCAAGAATCTTTGCAGCCGCTTCTGCCTCCTGTCGGCGACGTGAAACTTCAGAGTGAGAATCTAGTTCTAGCACCTCGTTAAGGAGATTATATTGGCCGATATAATGAACGAACTCCGGACCAACCCAAATCGCAATCAGGCTTGAGAGTGCTAGAAGCGTCCACGCTAGGGTTGTATAATCGACCCATGCAGCATCTTGACGAAGTAAAACCAATTGCACAAGGCTGGATAGAATCATTGCAATTGCTCCCAAAAATATGGCTGAAAGAATTTGTAAATGTTTGTCTCTCTTTCCCTGCCACCATCTTTTGAAAGCCCCATCTTTTTTCCTTGCTCGCCCTGCCATGCGCTCCTCCCCAGCATGGCACACCTCCAAGTCATTCATCAAGGATTGTGTGATTTGATTTGCAATAGAAACTACTTTCTAGTTATGGAATTGGCAAAACGCCCCTTTGGGGGCGGTGTTCAAAGGGGGGATAGTTCAAATGCCATTATCCACTGCAATGAGCGGAGATTATCATGCGCAAGGCAATAGCACTTATTCTACTCTTCCTCGTATCGACATTTTCTCCGTTGGCAAGTGGAGTTACAACAGAGACTCAATTCGTAGGTGGTGAAACTTCTTACACTCATACTTTCAATGGTCAAGGCAGTGGTTCTGCTGGCCAAATTAACATCCCACATGGAGCCGAAGTTAGTGCAGCAAATTTCAATCTCAGAGGAGACCCATCTTCTGCACAATATAGTAACTTGACATCAGATACAGACTTTGGTGGCAAGGGTTCTGCAACATGGTCAGGTCAGCCTCCTGGTTTGACATATGGCTACAAGAGTAATGTTGAGATGGGCAACGATGAAGTTCAATTACTTGGACAACCAACCTTGAAATCGGTATTATTGGATCAGACAGCACAAATCGCCAGCTCCACCGCCACTCACAATACCACAGGAGCCTTCCTCGCCAATGGTGACCAAGGATTCATCAGTGTTTCAGAAAAACCAACCTCAGATAGTATCAGTGGTGGCACTTGGTCATATCCGGGTAGTGTTGTCAAAATGGGTGATGAATATCATGTATTGATGAGTACTTCAGCATCAGCTAATGGTTTTCAAACAATTTATCGATGGAATGCGAGTACTGGAGCATATATTGGTGCTGCAACCCTAAATTATGGCACCTGTTCTGCCTCATACCTAAGATATACTCACGATATGGCGAAGGATGGAGAAAATACCGTTTGGACAGTATCGTACAACTATTATGCTATTTTGAAGTGGACAGTCAGCGGTGGCACATGGTCTTGTCAACAGCAGTGGATATTACAATATCCAAATTATATCGGGGGAATAGATATTGATGAGACAACAGGAAAATTATGGTTATACATCTATCAAAACCAAAATCCAAATTACAATCATTACTTGTGGGAGGTGAGCAAGTCTAACCCAACAAATGTCAATGGAACCTACTTACTCGGAAATAACCAAGATATCATTGGAACTCCCGCAGGTTTGCAGGTAAATGGTCCGAGAGTTACTCTCAACACCTATTCTTCCTCATACTCAACTCACCACCATTTCCACTTTGGTGGGATGTGGCTGGAGCGTCTTGGGACTCAAATTCTTCAGTTGCGGGGGCATTTTGGATTGACAGATATGGAAGATGGAACAATCGCCTACACCTGTTTCTATTCATCTCAATGTAGTGCATCATCTCGAAAAATTCTGTTCAGTGGTTCAGGTTCACCATTTGATCTCAGAGAAGCAACTTCTTCCTCGAGTATCGTGACCGGTACTACAACTACTTTGTCTAGGGCGATTACAGAAGTAGAATTGGAAGCAGGTATTGCTTGGATGCCAACCAATACTAGTGTTGAATATGAGGTAAGTGTAGATGGTGGAACAGTTTGGAAATCAATTGACCCTACTGGAAAAGCCAGTTTTACTAATAGTGGTAATCAATTGAAATGGCGAGCATATCTTAATGGCACCTCTACTGAAACTCCGGTATTAGACTTAGTCATATTATCTTACACAATAAGTTATTCTCAAAATGGCTATTTCTATCTGCGTTCAAATTACAATACATTGAAGCCTGTTGCGGTTCAGATATTCTGGAATTCGACTTTACCTGGCTCAACATCAATGTCAATTGAAGTCCAAACATCAGGAACAAAAACATGGTCAAGTTCTGATAACGGACAGGTGAAAACTGTTTCTTCAACTTCTTCTTACGTCTATGTTTATGTTCGATTCTATGCCGGTTCTGGAAATACTGAAACTCCAACTTTGCATGATATCAATATTACATTCTTTACAAATGCACCACAAAATGTTGGATTAGACGTAGGGGGAGATGGCAGTAAGGAATGGAGTTTAACAGGGCCATTTCTCGGTACAACTACTGCTAGTGGTTCAGCCTTGGTCAATGCATTCAATAAGTTGATTCCCAATACTGGAACAGGTATGGTTTCAATCCCAATCGACCTTTCTTCCTCTTCTGCTGGAATAATGTCGATTGAGAGTTTCAGTATTGATTATGTAATGAAAACAGTAAATTTAGAATTAGAAGTTAATGAGTCATATGTCCTGCATGAACGAAATGAACCATATTCGATAATTTCGAGACATATTATCGGTGAAGACGCTTCAATTATTAGCGAAGCGAGTTTACGTTTCTTGGCATCACCTTCTTCTGCATCCCCAACATTAACTTGGAATTATGGAGATTCAACGCCAACAGAGAATGACCCAGAGTCTTGGGTAATCGTTGACCCCACATCTTCATGGACAGAAAATAATGGTATTTTGGAAATCGATTGGAGATTCAGAGTTACATCAAACATGCCGAATCAGAACGGTGTACATTTTAGCACTAATTGCATCGATGATGTGACTTTACCAGAGGACGCTCCGATTTCATTAGTTTCAAATGTTGAATTGAAGGTCAACCAAAGTTATGGACTTGGCTGGATGATGGTCAGGGATAACGAAGGTGCGGTTACTTGGGATGATGTTCCTGATGGGATGTGGGTAGCGGCTGGAGATATGGTTCACTTCCAAGGCCAACTATGGTTCGATGGAACAGAGGATACTCCGAAAGACAATGCTTTCGATATGAGAATTGCTCGTAATGGATATGTTGATTCTGCTTGGAGAGATACTTCTAACCCGAATGGCACATTTTACATCAGCGTAGAAATGCCAAATATCGATATTGAAGATGGAATTGATTTTGAAGTGCAAACTTACAATGAGCGCGATGCAACAATGGTTATGCCAATCAATCAAAGTTGGAGGCGCACTTTCAAGGTAGATGCCACGGCACCAAAATTCATCACCTCATTGCCACAAGAGGGAGATTATGAAGCAGCTTCAGATGAGCACCAAATCCAAATTAAAGTTGAAGATGCAGTGGGCAGTCCACAGCAACTAACACTTTGGTATTGGGTTGAGGCAGACCATGATTCAAACCGTAATGGCGAAGCCGATGAGGATGAATACGTTGGCAGAGTAATAACCAATAGCAGCAATGCTGATGTCAAATGGTATCGCACAAACATTGATGATTCACGAAACCCAAATATGGGTAGAGTGAGTTACTTCGTTGAAGGGAATGACCCTGCTGGCAATATATTGTCTGAAGAATTAATTATTGACGAGTCGTCAGTGTTGATTCAACATGAGGCAGGATTTGGCTTTGACACCGCGACCTATTTGACCAGAAAGGATTCAGATGCAATTTTCACAGGCCTAAATTGGGTTGGGCACTGGGATGACATGCCAGTTTATGCAGGTCAAGAACAGACAATCATTCTAGGTCTTGTTGATGCCAATACGGTTATTGACTTTGAAGAAATATCTCTAATCTTCGACTTTGAAGGTCCAAATCCAGAGAATGATCAGCAAGTTATTGCATATAGTGGAGTTAATGATAGTTGGTGGAGCAATAGTAAATATATCATTCTCAATTCATCAAGTCACGTCATTCTGCAAACCAATACCTCTGGCCTTCCATGGATTCATGTAAACTTTAACTTCCGATTTACTTGGGATTGGCCAGATGAGGATTGGGGAGATTTGGCATTAGTCTATAAGGAATTAGGGAATGAAGAAGCAACACGTCATGAATCCTCTGATTATACTTTCCGCGTCGAAAATGACCTTGTATTATCATCAAGTGATTTCAAGGTTCTCGATGTCAGCGAACCAAGAACTGGACCGATTGCCGATGGTAGTAAAGTCAGGGCCGATGATAGATTGAGTTTCCAAGGTCGAGTTGTTTACGAGGGTTCCAATGTTGAAGCACCCCGTAATTTAGGGATTACAATTGATGTTTTTGATGGAGAGTCAATTTGGTCAGATGGAAGTTTAGGAGTGGATGGAGCTTATTCAATCGAGGTTCCACTTGACCACGCAACTTCGCTTGCCAGTGCCTCAACAAGAACCTGTTTGATTTCAATTTCTGGAATTCCAGGCCGTGGTGAAGATATGACTGGAGCAAGTGTATCTACAACCCTAAGAATCGATGTAGACCATTCACCTCCAAGAGTTACAACTAGAGTTTCTCCAATCGATGTTATCGATATCAGTGCCAAATCAGACCTTAGTAATCTTAAGGTAGAATTCAAAGGTTGGGAAGATGATGATTTGACTGGTAGTATACAAATAGTCAATTGGATAATGAGGGATCACATGAATACGGTTACTATTGGCTCAGGCTCATCCGTACTCGGAATGCAGCAAAATGGGCAAGAAGTCAATTGGTCCGGAACTGTTGATTTGACAGATTCAGAAAGGATAACACCGAGAATGGGAGACATCGTAGGCTTCTGGATAACTGGTTATGATTCTGCGGGAAATCCATTCCTTGAAGTTGGAAACAGCCCATCAAACCCAATTCAGGAACTAGTGAGTGTTGATACTGACCATGAATTAGGTTGGGTCTATTTGGGAGCCGAAGTTGCAGACTTGAAGTTGACTAGCATCAGCCTTAGTGATTCACACATTGCACCAGGTTCAACAGTAGAAATCAGAGTGATTGTGATGAATACCGGTGGCGAAGCAAGTACTCCATTCTCTGTTGCTTTTTATTCAGGAGATTCAAGTAAGGCCTTTGAATCAAAGTCAATCAACTCATTACAGGCCGGCCAATCGGTTGAATTGATAGTCCTCTGGGAAGCGGAAGAAGGCGTTGATAGAATTAGGGCAACCGTTGACCCAGAGAATGTAGTTATCGAAGTAAATGAAGATGATAATACTGCAGAACACGGAGTGGAAATTGTATATGTCTCTTACTTTGGTTGGGTGGATAATGTGCGTGAACAACCTCTTGCTTGGATATTTGCAATTGTTGGAGTACTGGTAGCAACCACCGCATTGGTAATCAGCAGAAGAACCGCTCTAAACACTAACTCTTCTATGTTTGACGAGGATTATTTCGAGGATGATTCAGATGAAGATTCAGATGAAGACGAGGAAGAATGGGATGAAGACGAATATTGATTCGTCTTGATTTATCTCTGTCAATATCACCGAGGAGGTGAATATTATGGCTTCAGAATGGATGAATGTGGATTGGTTTAATGGTCGTTCAATTATCCTTGGAATAATTGTATGGATTATTATTTTGAGAATTTGGGAGAGGAATGGAACTCTCGACAAATGGGATGCTGGTAAGGCATTGGGATTTATCCTGATGTTGAGAACTCAACGCGGTAAGGGTGTTCTTGAACGAATTTCCAAGCCTAGGGCGGCTTGGAGAGCATATGGGGAACTTTCTCTTTGGGTATGTAGAGTAGCGATGCTTCTGGTAATTGGGTTAGTTCTCCTTTCATTCGCCATCGCATTATTTTTCCCACCACAACGAGACCCGCCACCGGCTTCAGAGTTAGTGGCAATTCCTGGATTAAATCCGGTTATACCATTGGGGTGGGGTGCATTAGCCTTTATCGTAAGCCTCGTAATTCATGAATTTGGACATGGTATTCAAGCAAGGGCTCACGGAATGAGAATCCGTTCCTTCGGAATATTACTATTGGGACCATTGCCCCTTGGTGCATTTGCTGAACCACAAACTGAAGAATTGATGAAAGCACCGAGCAGGGAAAGACAGCGGCTATTCGCTGCAGGCCCAGCAACCAATATTTTTGCAGCATTGATTTGCTTGTTGATTTTGGGTCTCAGTGCAACCTCATTTGTTGCTGCAGTCCCAGGGGTTCATGCTCAATCCTTGGTTGTAGATGCGGGAGCAGATGAAGCCGGCCTTCAGCCCTACGATTCCATCTTGATGATAAATGGAACATCTACTGCAATCCTAAGCCAATTTTCTGATGCAATGTCAGAACTTGAACCGGGGCAAGTCGTTCTAATGAAAGTGAAAAGAGCCGATTCAGGAGATGAAGAAACCATTTCAGTGACACTTGGGGATAAATACCAACATCATCTGGATGAAGGCTGGACAGAAGAACAACTCGAAGCGGCTGGTATAGACAATGGCAGCGCCTTTCTTGGAGTTGTTAGCCTGAGTGAGCCAACGATTGGAATTGACCGCCTTGCTGGGCCATTCAGCCCAGATTGGAATGGTGGAACCACTTCTCGCATTATCTATTCACCTTTTCACATGCTAACAGTGCTAATCACTCCATTTGACCTAGGTGGTGTGGCAATTCACCCAATGGAAGAGGCAAAATTAACCACAGATGGAATTATGGGAGTTAGTGCAATGTTATTCATTGTCAATCTATTATTTTGGTTGATTTGGGTAAATATTCTGCTTGGATTTACCAACTTAATCCCGATGCTACCATTCGATGGTGGACATCTCTTTAGAGATATGATTCATGATATGCTGACGAAGATTGATCGAATTACTAAGAAGATGAAACTAAGCAAAGGTTGGCATCCAATGCGCATTGAACATGTTGCATCGAAAGCAGTTTCTTTCACAAGTCTATTTGTTTTGATGATGCTTTTAGTAACTTTGGCAATTCCGTACTTGCTTTAATCAGCTTTTATGATTCTTTAGGCGCTGATTTTCAATCGCTTCGTGCATAGTTAAACGACCAACTGCTACTGCTTTTGCCAATTCACTAGAAATCGTTAACCGCCCTTGGCTGGTTTTCCTACTGCGGCGTTGAACTTCGCGAAGTTCCCCTTCAGTTGGTGAGACTGGCATCCGTTTCCCTATCTTTTTACCTTCCATCTGAGCGATTTTAATTGCTGCATTATGGTGGTGGTGGCGGCGAATTCCATGCGAAGTTCGCCTTTCATCTACTAGATGAATTGGTAATTTCCGAACCAAGCAACAGTTGATTATTCTATTCCGCATGGTTGGTACACCATCACCAATCATCACAGATAGGCTATCGTGAACCAAAGCTTTGGTCAAGGCCTTGATATGTTCTGCAACATCATCGATTCTCTCCAATTGAGCGGTGCCAATCAAAATACCATCTGCCAACCAAGCCAGACCAGGGCGTGGACCGGGGTCAATTCCAAAGGACAAATGTTGCATCCTTCCAAGCCCCATGGCAAATTGCAAGGCTCTTTCAACACCCAACTCTACTGCTTCGGTATTGACTCCAACACCCTTGCCCTCTCGGGCAATTGCAACTTCTTCAGGGGTGCCCATCCAAACCGAGTTAATATTTGGCAGACGTTCACCCTCGCCAAGAACTTCAAATTTGATATTTCGTCGTCGTAGTTCATCGCATAAACGGTAAGCAAGACGGAAATCAGCAGTCCTCACGACCAATACTTCCACAACCATACCTTGAACTGGTGGCTATTGAAGGTTAAGGCAAAAACAGGACTAATTCAGGTTATACGCCCCCTAACCTCTTATTCTATTGACAATACTATGCATTCAATGACCTCCTCATATGAGAGAGAACTTCGGCGCGTCCTTGCAGGTTTAGAATCCGGAGTCAAAGCAGTAACACGTTCGTGCTCGGAATTAGAAAAAGCCAAGGCAATGCAAGTAATTCATAGGCCATTCTTGGTAGTTAGGGCAGCAGGAAGTGGAATGGAAGGCAGCGGAGATTTGTTAGCACTTCGAGGTGACATTTGTTTCCCCATCGAAGTTAAAACCACGAAAGCCAGAAAATTGTATCTTTCAGGAAGGACATGGGAGCAATACGAGTCGATGCAAACAGAGGGAAACCGCTGTGGGCTGATGCCACTTTATGCTCATAGATTGAAGGGAGTAAGAGGTGATTCGTGGCGAATATTCAGGGTAGAAACTACAACTCTAAATGGCAGATTAAAGATGTTGCAAAGGAGAATACCCCCTTTGCCTTTGACAAGAAATGGCAAGCCGTTCATCGATTGGGAGCAAGGAATGCCGTTACATAAATTCCTTGCATTAACTTGTAGAACTGAAGAGAGTAAGAGGCCGAGTATTCTTGATGACCTAGTTAATTTGCACACCGAAAGTGAATCCGCATTGGGTGTCTAGAAACGTTAAGCACGTTGCTTATTCATTGGTTGTATCGCGACCAGGCAATTGATCCTCAGTCTCTCGATATACAGTTCTCATATTGTTGATGAAATTCTTTTCTTTAACGATAATGATGTATTCTTCAACATTATTCGTATCATCGGTATCCAACCATTCAAGCAAATGCCCAAGAGTTCGCTTTGCTCCTTCTCGATGTGGATAGGCAAAAATACCCATAGAAATTGCAGGTGCAATAATTTTCTTAACCTTCTTCATGCCGCGAAGTTGCTCGAATAATGTGTCATAAGTTTCCTTGATTAGAACCCTTCTCGCCTCATCTTGGTTTGGACGACGACAATCTGGACCAACCAAATGAAGAATATTTTTGAATTGGCCTTTTAGATTATACGGTTCAGTGAGAACACAGGTGGTTACTGGACATGGTGGTAGATTCAAAGTGCGTTGATGGACAGAGATATCTCGACATTTCTCTCTCAATTCCTCTCCTGCCTCTTTATGGACAAGGGCATCGATTGCCTCTCTTCCAGAAAGGCGATTATTTGCTGGGGTGATTAACAAGTCCCCACTCTGCTTGTGTAGGTCCCCCCCAATCACCTTGAGCATACCATAACGGCAGGTTCTCGCCATGTAGAGTTCAACCATTGACCTGCGGATGGGGGGCCACTCTACTTATCCTCATCGCCCATCCCCCCTCTGATTTTGTAATTGTTAATGTATGTTCAACCAGAAATTTTTATTGCACCATAGAGCGAAGGCATCATGGACAATGGCTTCACCCGTCAAAGACGGGTGTGTTATCCAATGGGCAGAATAAAAGTCATATCAGTATTACTGATGTTGCTAATGACTCCTTGGATAGGTAGCATTGATGAAAGCGAAAAGCCAAAAGCACATTTTGATTTAATATTTGATGGATTTGTTGTAGCAAGAGCGGATTCATGGAATGAGACTCCATTCAGAGATATTGCTGTTGAAGATGGCTTTACTCAAACTGGATATATGGATTATAGCGATGTTGGAGTACTGATTAACAATCAAAGTTCAGCCAGTCGAACCATTGGTTGGGCTTTTGTTGCAGCAAGAAACATCTCTTTGGAGAATGTTTTGTTATTCGATAATGAAAGTACTCCAACAGGCGAGACAATAAATCGAAATCAGTTCAATCAGTATTTCGTCGAACCGTTTAGAGAATGGCTGAATGAAAGTGAACATCGTAGAACCGACATTAATTATTTAGTTACTACAAAGGGAGTCCCATTACGAGTTAGTGGTGGTAATTCAAAAGTTTCTTTCGATAATGAGTTGGCATTAGTTGAAGGGGATATGAAAGCCAGTATTGATACAGATTGGTGGGTCCAACATTCATATGGGCCGTTCAATGGGGATGGTTACGAGTCTTTTACCCGTGAAAAGCATGGTTTCTTTTTGATAACTAGGCTGACTGGTTATACGGTGGAGACCGCGCTCGGTCTCATCGAAAAGGCGAATAATTCACTCGGTCAACGTGGAACAATTGTCTTAGACCTAGCAAATAACAGAAATGGTTCAGGCTACAAATATTGGAATGACGATCTCTATACAGCAAATGCAACCCTAAATGGAAGTATGGATTTGCCCGTAATGTTCAACCAAAATAGTACTTTCATCACCAATGTTAGCAATGTCATCGCATATGCTTCATGGGGTTCAAATGATGGCTCGTGGAATGCGAACCATCTGCCTAACAGTGGCTACGATACTGCAGATTCGGGATGGGGTACTGGCTCGAAATATTGGAACTCTGGTCTACCAGCATTGGGCTCTACAGAATCATTTGATTGGAACCACCAAACTTCTGTGAAACGAAACGGTAATGCAGCACTGGAAGGGGCTTTATTGCGCAAAAACTGTGATAGCGATTCGGCAGAACAGACCAATGGATTACTGGCAGAGTATTTCGATAATACTGGGATTACATTCAATACCAGTTTGATGCCTAATCTCTCAAATCGGGCTGCAGACTTCATTCGAATAGATTCCGAATTGGATTATTCTTCTATGCAGAGCACTTGGCCTGGATTGGATGACCGTTTCAAAGAGCATTTCTCTGTTCGTCATAGCGGCTATCTAAATATTCCAGAATCAGGAAATTGGTCCTTCCATCTTGGTAGTGACGATGGCTCAAAATTATGGTTAGATGGAGTGGAAACAATCGACAATCAAGCAATTCATCCTCATGTCGAAGTTTCTTCCAATGCGACATGGTATGCGGCTGGTTTACACCCAATTAGAATAGAGATGTTTGAAGCAAGTGGTTGGGCCGGGCTTGACCTCTCTTGGACAGGGCCCAATATGAGCAGAGCAATTGTCGCTGAACAATATTTGACAGTAGGAAATGGTAGTTTTCCAGCCCAATCTAATTTGGTTCATCATTGGCAATTCGAGGATGGTAGTGGCACCACAATCAATGATTCTGTGGGTACAGCAAATCTAACGATTCAAGGTAGTTCTGCTGGAAGCAATTGGGCCAATGGTATTGATGGTGGTGCCTATAATTTTGACGGAATCGACGAATTTGCTTCGGCAGATATTTCAGATTGGAGCGGTAATTTCAGTATCTCGATGTGGGTAAAAACCAGTAATAGTAGTCAAGACCAGTATTCTTCTGTAATCGCAGTAAGTAATACAGCAGGCGATAAAGCATCATTCCAGATTCAACAAAACGGAAATGGAATTTGGCAACTCCGAAATAATAACACGAATGATTTCGGCGATGTGAGGGGAGAGGCATGGAGCAACCTTGCTTTCACTTTCTCAAATGGTACAGTGCAGCAATATCTAGACGGGTTATTGGTTAGAACAGTAGCATATGGAAATGATAGCATCGATGATATTCAATTATTCAAAATGGGGGTAAATCGAGCTGGTAATACCTACCACCGAGGCCTCATCGATGAGGTGATGGTGTGGAATAGCACTCTTAGTAGTAAGCAGATTCTCGCAGCCAATCGCAGAATGATTGCTGACTGCGAGCAATATAGTCAAGCCGACAATGCCACAGCCTTCGTACAACAGGATTTTGATTTTGATAATTCATTGATGGGCCATGCATGGATAATTTATGGATATGGTCAAAAATCAGGCTGGGTGAATGGAGATTACAAGATAATCGTCGAGGCTTACGCAGAAAATGGCAGCCTACTATCAAGTAACATCAGTAGCACCCAATCATTTACATCAACTTGGAATTCCAAAACTATGCGCTTTAGGCCAAACCAAGATGCCGCTAATTTCAGCATCAGAATGGAGG
>Ga0315334_10001906_pt1 | contig 13004 bp, 10 predicted proteins | sample M150034915metaG_FD_205555 | JGI IMG/M metagenome (GOLD analysis project Ga0315334, IMG submission 205555) | Ammonia-oxidizing marine archaeal communities from Monterey Bay, California, United States - M1 500m 34915 | ecosystem: Environmental > Aquatic > Marine > Intertidal zone | place: USA... | reverse complement strand
ACCCTTGAAGGGTTGGCCTCCTGCATTAGACCCCCTTGCAATTATTCTAGGTTTGGTCATATCAATGCCAAGTATGGCTACTGAAAGAATATCCAAATTTAGTGATGGGTCCGCATTTGTTTCGATTAAACACCCCGACGCCAAGCCGACGCATCTTTCTTGGATGCCCAATCTCCTTCCAATCGAATCCGAAGGATGTGAGTGGGGGTGGGAAGATGAAGCCGAACCTGATTCTGAGATGCCTTCTCGTTCAATGGTTTATTCCAAATCTGTCCTCTTGGCCTGGATTAGAAGATTAGTGGCTATGAGGAAAGATAGAGGGGAAGACGGCCTGGTCGGATTACCAGACAATTGTCGTTTGATGCCTTCCTCTAGCGAATTGGTTAGCGATGGAAAAACAATGACCCTATCCATGATTGTAGATTTAGGTGATGCTGGATTGGTTCGCCCATGGGCTTCAGTCACAGTAGATGGCAAGCCTAGCATTGTGCCTGCACCCGCAGGTATCTCCGATAACTGGGTCTTAATCCACGACGCTCTTGCTGGTTTGCTAATCACTGGGCTAGAGACATTACCTAGGCAATTATTGCTGGCGGGTGGATGTGAAGTTAGTATTCAAGCACCTGAACTCGATGGTGAATGGGTCGTTCACGACATAGCATAATTGTAATTATTCAGAGTGAATTACAACTCCGGTTGTAATTTTACAATCCTTACGAATACTGTTAGATACACCGCAATATTTCTCATGAGATTTATCTACAACTCTTTCAACGAGTTTTTGAGGGACGTTTCCCGCGATATGGTACACCAAATGCATGGAAGTAAAGTGTCGAGTAGATTCTTCTGAACGGGTTGCATCTATTTCGACCCAAGCTTTGCTAAATTCACGGTCTTTGAGACCAAGAATTACATCGACAAGAGAACATGCTCCGACCATCTGTAATGTGATTTGCATTGGCCCCGGGCCATCGTCCCATTCCATCTCTGTTCTTTGGCCATTGGCGGTTATTCCGACCATGTTTTTGGCTCCAGTCCACTCAACACTACCTTGCATATTTACCCCAATAGGTGCTTAGAGATGAAACCACCGTTGACCGCTGTGTTGATGAAGGGGCTCAAGTTGGGCCGGCATGAGCACTATGTCTGGCACCCCAATCACCATGGAGAACGGGACTCTTGTAGTCCCAAATAATCCAATTGTCCATTATATCGAAGGAGATGGAATCGGAGTCGATATTACTCCGGTAATGATCAAGGTCGTAGATGCTGCAATTTCAAAGGCTTATTCTGGTAATAAAACAATTGTATGGGTCGAAACACTTGCTGGAGAAAAAGCATTCAAACATACCGGAGAATGGTTGCCAGAAGCAACACTTAATGCCATGAGTACTGGATTAGTCTCTATCAAAGGCCCACTCACTACCCCGGTTGGAGGTGGAATTCGTTCCCTCAATGTTGCATTAAGACAGAAACTAGATTTGTTTGCATGTGTAAGGCCTGTTCGCTGGTATGAAGGAACTCCTTCCCCTGTAAAGTCACCTGAGAATGTAGATATGATCATCTTCAGAGAGAACAGCGAAGATGTCTATGCTGGAATTGAATGGGAAGCAGGCTCTGCTGATGTTGCCAAAGTTATGGATTTCTTAATCAATGAAATGGGTGTTGACAAAATTAGATTCCCAAATACGTCTGGTATCGGTATCAAACCGATTAGCCAAGAAGGGACTGCTCGTATTGTACGTGCAGCAATGAAATATGCAGTTGACAACGACAAAGACAGTGTTACTCTAGTTCACAAAGGGAACATCATGAAATTCACAGAAGGTGGATTCCGTGATTGGGGATATCAATTGGCTAAAGATGAATTTGGAGCTACCGAAATAGATGGTGGACCATGGTGCACTTTCAAAAATCCAAATACAGGCAATACAATTACTGTAAAAGATGTAATCGCTGATGCTATGCTACAACAGATTCTCACCCGCCCTGCTGAATATGGAGTATTGACAACAATGAATCTCAATGGCGACTATATTTCTGATGCTTTAGCGGCTCAAGTCGGTGGAATTGGTATCGCACCTGGTGCTAATATCAACTACGATACTGGAATTTCAATTTTTGAAGCGACACATGGAACTGCTCCAAAATATGCTGGACAGAACAAGGTAAACCCTGGTTCACTAATTCTATCTGCTGAGATGATGTTGCGCCATATGGGCTGGGAAGACGCCGCTGACCTAATTGTAACAGGTATGGAAGGGGCAATCTCTGCAAAGACAGTCACCTACGATTTTGAAAGATTGATGGACGATGCAGAACTACTCTCTTGTTCAGCGTTCGGCGATGCTATCATTTCTCACATGTGAGAATAATTTGCTAGCCGTAATTCTTTCAACAAAAATTAATGTTTAGCAAATATTGGCTGGCTAAGAGAATTATCTTAGCCAAGAATTGAGAGTACGGCTATTTGCAATTACACCAAACCCGAATCTTTCTTCTATTCCTCTAGCGACCAGTGTAAAATCAGAATCTCTAGTGGCTATTAGAATGCTGCCAATCTCTCCAAGTGGCCTATTTGCCATAGCTGAAGCAAGGCTCATTAGAGTCTGGTCCGCTGTTTCGGGGTAAATATCCTTCTTGCCGATTACTGTTCGCATCGGTTCGCCATGCATTCTCTTCATTGCAGTAATCTCATCATAGACTTCTGCATGCTCAATGAAGAAAGTCTTGAGGTCGCTTCTGATTTCTTCATCATCTGCTTCATCTTCAATATGGAGGTCCATTGGCTTCCACGTAGAGAAGTCACTAATTATTTCAGTTACGATGCCTTTGATAACATCTTGAGTTAGGACCTTGTCCAACTTATCTGAGCCGACGAGTGTATCTACAAATCTACCTCGAATACGCTCCAGGTCTCCCGCTATCATCTCCAATTCATTCCTGACGACCTTAGGTAGCCATAATTCAATGACTCCTTCTTCGGCACGGTGTTTGAGGATTCGATGGAAGCGCCCACGGCCGCCTATGTCGAGGGATGATTCTGCATTAATTCCTAATTTGTCTGAAATACGATGCTGTAATTCATCAATTAGAATATTGGTGTCAATAATTACCAAAGGAACCAGTGCTAGATTTCGCAAATACGAGCGCAACTTAACTGGCAAATTGTGCCGATATGTTGCAAACAAACTGCGTTCAGCATCTGCAAGTCTCTTGATGTCAAGTATTGAAAATTTACCAGAATTCTGTGCTCTTTCGAGTAGCATCATTCCTTCTAGTGGCTTTTCCGCAGATGCTTCGAGGGCGATCTCGTAGATTTCTTCACCAGATGGTTCGTGTATCATTGCTTGAGCATAACGATTCTCGAAAGTATGCCGATTACGTCTTCTCTCTCGTTGTAATGTATTGAGAGCGGCCTTTACCCTACCAGCGAATGGTTCGTGAGGAAGCGGTCTAGGGTGGGAACTAGGATAATTGCGCAACAAATCAAGTTCTTCCTCAGAGTGCTTGACCCTCTCAACCAATTGGGGTTTCCCTTGTTGGTCTTCTTGATTTACCATTTCGGTTCTCTTAACGAAATTCTTCAATATTCTTGTTGCATCATCGGTACTGCCTTTACTAGATGCAATATGTGACACATTGAGATATAATTGGAATCTGCGAGTTAATGCAGACCTTAGTGCTGGCTCTTGCTCCAGTAGAGCAACTGCTTCGGACCATTGTTCTGCATGAGCGAGGTGGATTAGCGCCTTACGGTGCAACAAGATTCGATGCTCATAATCGAAATCTTCGTGGTCACCGGCTCTTCGATAGTCCCTAGCTGCGTTTAATTCATCTTCATTGCTAACGTGTACAGCGGCACGGGCAAGTGTGTGCCATGGAGATTGTGGGTCATTTTCTTGATACCAAGTGACAAGATTTGCTAAACCGATATCATACTCTAGCACTAGGTGACGTACCGCTTGCATCATTGGCATTGCAGTTACCTCTCCAGAAAGAAGACCGTCGAGTAATTTATTCACGCCTGCCGATTTACCAGTTTGGAGTGCCCAAGATGCCCTGTTCAAGCGCAATGTGTCGATGACGGCATTGAATAAACGTGATTCTACATCACTGAGATCTGCACTCTTGACACTCTTTGCCAAGGTATCTATTACTTTAGAATCTGCAAGTCCATCGCCTCCATCTTTCAAAGCTTGTCGGCAATTATTGAATGCCTTAATTCCATTTTTATCAAGTGTATCAACTACCCAATCGTCATCTGCTTGTGCTGCTCCATCAAGCATCAGAATTAGTTCACGGCTAACTGGAGAAAATGCGCTTGGGACCTCTGCTTCTTCGACTGTCGAAAGGGCATTTCTGCGTGCATTGCGAATGGTTTCAAAATCCCATCCTTTAGTTCGAGCAGGAAGTAGATGCGCCACTAGTAATGTAGCGTATGGATTATCGGCACATCTCTGTTCATCAATAAGTAATACTTGGGCTAAACGAGATAAATCAAGACCGCGGGTAAAGATATCTATCGATGCATCGATTCCAACTGAAGCCCCTATGTCGTGAAGACGTCGGGCGGCTGCTGCCCTCAGGGTGATTCCAACATCCTCGTCCCCCACCAGGTCTGAAAGTGATTCCTGTGCTAGATTTTCAATTTGTGAAGCAAGCCAAGAAAATGCATCTTCACCTAATTTCTTGACCAGTGGCATCAAGATACTCATGTCTGCATCTGATTCTACAGACAATGACATGAGTAATTCTAGAGCTATTTCAGGCGACCCCTCGTCCAATAAGGCTGCTAATCGCCACCAAGTCAAAGCCTCTTTCTGTTGAGGGGTTGTTGCTAAACTAAGACCTTCTGCGAGTTCTTCACTCGTAAGTTCTGACGCCTGTTCGGGCATCAAATCCCAAGCAGCCTTCTTTCTAGCCATCGACAGTTCATCATCCTCAGACAAAGAACGGGAAGCGTTCCAATCCGAAGGATTACCTTCGCGAAGTTGTAGTAAATCTGTCAAAGCATTAGCCAAATCTGAATCGCTCTTTGCAAGTTCTTTCAACGAATCGGTTGCATCGTTGTTTAAGTGAATGTTCAACAATACACTGACAACACTAGCCTCTCCTTCTAGCGATTCAATGCCTTTGATGTCTCTAAGTCCTCGCTTTCCATTCAATTGCGCTTTGGCTTTCTGCATGGCCATTCTAACAGTTGCATTAGTCACATTTAATTCAAGGTTTGAAAGAGCATTGGCAAGTGATTTGCTAACTGAAGGGTCGATCCACCCTGCGCCCAAATCAAACGAATCCGCTTCTTGGTCGCTTATTTCATTTTGAGGGAACGCGGCGAATTGGGCTAGTATGGGGGTTGCTTCGGACATCTTAGACCACACTGGGTGGACTCCGTTTGCGGAGGCTATCTCGCGTAAATCGTCGACGATGCTATCACTAGATTCTTCCCAATCATCAGCGAATAATGTCTTGCGGATTAGTAATACTGCAAGCCTAAATGCTATTGGTGAGTCATCGTCCAATAAGACCTCACTAGCCTCGGGTAACCATTCCATCGGACCGCTTGAACCTCGAGCACCACGCCGACCACGAGAGGAACGTCGGCCGCGCATCATAGATGGAGACCGGCCCTCATTATCATCACCTGGAACTTGCAATTCGTTCAATGCGATGAGAAGAAGAGATTTCCAAGGCTTATCTAACATTCTCCACTCTGGGGTCTTTGCTACAATACGCTGACGAGTGGCGGTTGGAAGGTTCTCCTTCATACCGGAAGTTAGGCAAACAGCGAGGTTGTTTTCGTCCATCATCGCTCACCCCTATGGGGTGAGGCGCTTAGTCGGACGCCTTTAGAGCCACCGGCTACACAAATTATTCCAAACAACAATGATGGGTGGCCATCTCAACACAGATTAATGGAGGTGCTTCGGACCGTTATCCTATTGCTGCATCCCATCACAGCGATAGCAATACTTGCTTGGATGTGGTGGCAATATGGTTGGAAACGTAAGAGTACAGAACTGAAGGGCATGAGTCGCCGAGAGGAATTGGAGCGCCACGAAAGGGTGGGTGAACGGATACTTCAAGCTGCAATTCTTTCCGTTCTAATCGCATTCTTAGCGAGGTGGTATACCGGATTAGGGCTCATTCCAGGAAGCCTACATGGATTCACTGGCCCACTTGGAATCACACTGTTGTGGATTACTGCAAGATGGGGGCGGAAATCTCGTAAAGACCGCCTGGAGAAGACAAAGCATGGAAGGGCAGCCGATTTGCTAATCGCTCTGATGTTTTTCCATTCATTCCTTGGATTCCTTAACATCTTCAGCGTTCTTTGAACCCCCAAGCCAGGCAGGAGACCACCAATTCCACTTACCCATCAGGCGCATGGTTGCTGGAACAACCAATGCTCTAACTATTGTTGCATCGATAAGGATTGCAAGTGCTAGACCTAATCCGATCTGCTTTAGAATAATTACTGATGAAAGGCCAAATGCACTGAATACAACAACCATAATTGCCGCAGCGCCAGTGATTAGTCGGCCAGTCCTTTGCAATCCATTGGCTACCGCCAAGGTATTGTCGCCAGTCCGCTCCCATTCTTCATGAATTCTAGATAGCATCAGAACTTCATAATCCATAGATAATCCGAATACAATACAGAACATTATCACTGGATTTGTAGCCTCGATTGGCTGTGGGGTAAAGTTCAGTAAATCAGCACCATAACCCCATTGGAAAACAAATACCAACATTCCAAAGGATGCTGATATCGATAAAATATTCATTACGATTGCTTTAATCGGAATTATCACACTTCGTACTTGGATGAAAATCAAGACCATCGTAGATATGAAAATGAATGCCAATGCAATTGGTAAATTTTCCTTAATTGCGTCTAATGTATCGAGGCTGTATGCGGCAAACCCTGCGACTTGGAGTGACCCGTCGCTACCAATTACTAAATCGTCGATTAAAGAACTCCTTTCGTCACGAATCTGACTTACAAATTCTCTACTATCTACTCCCGTTATCGGCCCATCTAAAGAGAAAACAAAGTAAGTGATGCTGTTTGCTAAAAATTGTTGTCGAAGGTATTCTCGAGTAGCATTCATTTGTGGTGTTAATTCTTCACTTTGCCAAAAGTCGACTACTGCATCCTCTGACATCCCGGAGACTGGTCCTAAAGCATAACCGAATCCATCGAGTACTCTCGAATCATTGACTTGTTCATTTGCCCATCTATACATCAAACGTATGTTATCTTCTTGAAGAGGGTCTTCTCCATCAAAGTCGATTACTATCAATGCCGAGTTTGCTGCGCTTTCAGGCCACTTCTCATCTAAGTGTTCAAATCCGACTCTGGTTTCATCATCAGGGGGTAGAGCATCCCTAGAAGCCATAGAAAATTCCGCTTGAAAGAATGGCAATCCAGCACCTAGCAAGAGGATCAGTGTTGGAATCAAAACAGCCCAAGGCCGTTCCATTACTGTATTGGCAATCTTTGACCAAATGCCATCTTCACCGTCGTTTTCGGTCTTGAAAGAGAATGGTAATTTCCATCCATCGCTCACCTTAGTGCCCAACATGGCTAAAATCGAAGGTAGAACAATCAATGAATAAATCATGGCAACGGTTACAGCCAATGTTCCACCAATTCCAAGACTTGGAATTCCCGTATTCTCAAAAAATAGCATCCCCATTAGGCCGATTCCAACTGTGACTCCACTGAAGAACACCGCTTTACCGGCGGTTGCTACGCTCATCGCTGTGGCTGTTCTAACGTCGTGGCCCCGGGTCATTTCCTCCCGAAATCGATTGACCATGAATAAGGAATAATCAATTGATACTCCAATCCCAATTAGTGAAATAATATTCACAGCATATTGAGTGACATCTGTTACATTGGATAGCCAAATGGTTAGCCCCATTGCAGAAAGAACGGTTAACAATCCAATTCCAATTGGCAATAATGCAGCTATAATTGTCCCGAATACAATAACTAAGATGATGAGGGATAACGGGCCCGAAATAAGTTCAGCAGTTATCAAATCGTCTTGAATTCTCTTATCGAAGATGAAATCGATTGCAACTCCACCGGTACGCCATGTCTCAAAATCTCCGTCGATTACTACATCTTCCCAATTATTCGCATACAGTTCCTTAGCCTCTTTGCGATCTAGATTGATAGTTACGACATTCAATGCCCAAAATCCATCTTCATCTTGATGGATAAACTGGCTCCTCTCATCACCAGTCTTATCCCAGGAATATTCTATACTGACATTATCTAATTCTGCAAATGAATCCAGAGCCTCAGTAACAGAGTTTTGCCATTCTAATGAAGAATCATTTAGAGTTGGATGATGGACAAGATAAGTGAAGGACCGAGAGCCTTCATCTAATCTAAAAGCATCATTGTAGGTCTTGGTTGCATTCATCGATTCAAGGTCCCCCTCACCCCATGATTCGGCCCAATTAGGCCCCATGGTCATCAATGAGGCCATGCCGATACATGCGAGAATTCCGATGACCAAGACCTTCTTTTTGTGGTCGAAGGTAAACTCTCCCAACTTGTAGAAGGCGCGGCCTTCTAGCATCTTGGGGTCAGACGCACCTTCCATGGTCGCTCGCTAAAAACAAAGTATTTCAGTTCATGGTTGCCCTTGTGTACATCTTTCCTAAATACCAAAAAAATTTCACAGGTATATGGACGAAGAACATAGTAGGGGCGAGGGATATCCTGCTAATCGTTGGCTTATTCTTGCAGTAATGAGTTTGAGTTTAATCATTGTAATGCTAAATAATGTTACACTCAACGTCGCTTTACCTGAATTATCTCTTGATTTGGGCGCAGATAATTCCGAATTGCAGTGGATTATGGATTCCTATGCTCTAGTATTCGGGGGGACGCTTCTTGTAATGGGGGCATTGGGTGATAGATTTGGCCGTAAGGGTGCATTACAGATAGGTTTGGTAATTGTTGGAGGGGCATCTGCCTGGACTGCATTATATGCCAATTCGTCGACTGATGTAATTCTGGCTAGAGCTACAATGGGCCTAGGTGCGGCATTAGTCATGCCTTCGACTCTATCTGTAGTACTGGTAGTATTTCCTCCAGATGAACGCGGTAAAGCAATTGGAATATGGGCGGCCATGGCTGGTGTTGGAGCCCCTATTGGTTTGCTAGTTGGAGGCTGGGCCGTAGAAACATATGATTGGGAAATGGTCTTCTTAATCAATGTCCCAATTATCATATTTGCATTGATTGCCGGAGCGATAATCGTTCCGAAGTCTAGCGATAAAGAAAAGAGGCCACTCGATCTGATTGGCGCCATTCTTTCAGTTATTGCTCTTGCATCGTTGTTATTCGGAATCATCGAAGGGCCTAATCTTGGATGGACTGACAAGGAAGTTCTTGCTGCATTTGCAATATTTATTGTTACAGGAATAGGATTTGTGCAATGGCAAAACAAAACCGAGTACCCATTACTGCCACTTGAATTCTTCAAAAACCGGAAGTTTACTCTTGGTTTAGTTGCAATTGCCCTATCGATGTTCGTGATGTTTTCATTCATGTTCATGCAAATGCTACATTTCCAATTAGTGAGGGGCCTCTCTCCTCTTTCGGCTGCAATTAGATTTTTCCCACTTCCAATCGGATTGATGCCTGCGGCTGCAAATAGTGACAAATTGGTTGCTAAATTCGGGCGACCAAATGTCATCACTGCTGGATTAATTCTAGTAGCGTCTGGATTATTCTTGTTTACCTTGGTCGAAATCGATACTAATTATTGGCAAATAGCCGCAACGTTCGTTCTCTTGGGAATGGGAATGGGCCTTACTATGGCCCCTTCAACTACAGCGATAATGGATGTTATTCCTGAATCCAAGGCAGGGGTTGGAAGTGCAACTAACGATGCAAGCCGAGAGATTGGAGGTGCACTTGGAATCGCAATTGGTGGTAGTGTGTTAAACGTGATTTACCAAGATTCAATCTCAATCCCTCAATCTGCAATGGGTAACTCTGGGAAAATCCTAGGTTCATTCCCTGATGCGATGAGAATTGGTAGAGAAATGATTGGAAAGGGTAAAAAAATGGCTGATCAAACCCTAATCGATGGTGGTGAAGAATTGATTTTAAGTGCGCAACTATCATTCATTGAGGGCATGGTTGGAGCATGTGTTGTTGCCGGATGTGTTGCTCTGCTTGCTGCATTCATTGTAAAATGGAAAATGCCTGAAGACGATGTTGTCTCTGAAGAAGAGTGATTCAACGACGCATTGTCGTTTCTCGATTCTTCCAGAGATTTATCCACTGTTCCAGATTGAACTCTTTATCTCCTTCAATCAATGCACGTTTAGAAGAATCAGATGGCTGGATGCGGCAACCGCAAGCATTTGCATGGCCACCTCCGGTTTCATCTAACAGGGTCGCCATTCGGGAAAGGTCGAAGGGGTTCTCTTCGCCACGGAATGAATTTGCATAGAATGAGGCTCCAAGTGCTGGATGATTTGCATCTTCTATACTGCCATCCATAAAGCCATGAATTACACAACAAGCATAGGCTTCAGGCCCAGCTAGTGCGGTGATAAGGTATCCATTACTTCTCACTCCAGTTTCACTAAGGTCGCAAATCGCCAAGCCATTAACAATCACTGTTTTTTCTTTGACTAATTCGCTTTGCATTGCACGCTCGGAACCTAATTTTTCTAATCTAACTGCATGACTTTTCAGAATTTCAGCAAGTGGTAAGCCGGTTGCGAATTGATTCAATACAACTTGCAAATGATTCGGATCTGATAGCGATAAGGAACGGGATAAACGTATTACGGGGCCGTCTTCCATAAATTCTTCAAGAGTAATTCCGCCCGAATCTAATGCATCAACAATCGGCATTACTTCTTCTAAATGAGATAAATCCAATTCATCTTTCAACAAGTCATATGCTGCTCTAGCGGCCGATGGTGTATCTCGCCAATGGCAGATTCCTCCTGCTTCTTCAAAGATTATTTGCTCTTCTTTGGAGGGTCGATTTGTAAGATGATGGTCCAAATATAATCCGCAATTCGGATGGAATGGCAAATCACAAATTGCAGTTTGGCGGTCGATTAAATGATCAATACTACCTGCTCTAATCAAGGCAGGGTGGGTGAAATGCACCTCTATTTCGGGGTTTCTTGCTTTGAGAACCGCTGCCGCCATCAGACCGTCTAAATCCGAGTCTGCGACGACCCTTGCTATCCCATCTAGAGGTGACATTACAATCAGCGTGGGCGTTCAAGACATGAATGTATAGGGCGGATTAGAAGCGATGGGGCTATCAATGGGAAGTTGGGCCCTATGCCCATGGAGACCTCTTGTGGAGTGGTACTGGTGAACTTTGGTTCAATTCTACTTCTACAATACCCGCAGGGCCATTGGGATTTTCCAAAGGGCCATATTGAGGATGAAGATGACGACAACATGGCTACTGCTGCAAGGGAACTTGCTGAAGAAACCGGTATTTCTGATATTGAATTTATTGATGGATTTGAATATCGAACCGCTTATGATTTCAGGCATAAGGGAAAGCGTATAGACAAGCAGGTGTTTTGGTATATCGCTGAAACTGAAACTATGACTGTCCAAATAAGCCATGAGCACAGGGAACATTTGTGGCTAGAATGGGAAAGTGCGATGAGTCAATTAACTCATGAAGAAAGTCGAGGCATACTTACTGCAGCTCGCCTACATATGAAATCAATAGGAAGAGATTGATCAGCGGTTTGCACTCTGACGACGAGTCATTCCGGCTGTCCCGTCTTCTCTTTTTCCTTTAGGAATCCACAAACTCTCTTCCTCTCCTAATCGGAATGAAATCCAGCGAGAGAGAACAAAAAGCCAATCGGATAAGCGATTTACATATTGCAGTGTGATTGGCCTGACTTTCTCTTTCATTCCAACCATTGACCTCTCTAGGCGGCGAGTAACCGTGCGCGCCAAATGCATTGACGCGATAGGTCCTGAGCCAGTTGGTAGAATAAAACTCTCAAGGGGTTGAAGTTCCTCATTCCAAGCATCCATCTCTTCACAAAGACGATCTGAGTCTTCTTGATCTATTAATTGCATAAATTCCGGAATCTGATCTGGGGGGCAAGCGAGTTCTGCTCCCAAATCGAACAACTCGCTTTGAAGTCGCCCAATCGCTGAAGAGCAGACATCCTTAACTCTCCGAACTGTGATTCTATCGCCGCCATCCGGGTGGGTGTCGGAAAGGCGCTCTGATTCCATGAGTATAATGCCCAACAAAGCGTTGACTTCGTCGCATGTACCTACGATTTCGATGCGTGCGTCACTCTTAGCAACTCGGCTCCCATCGACTAGTGATGTTTCACCAGAATCTCCGCCCCCTGTGTGAACCTTGGTAATTCGGACCATGTACACCCGAGGTCATGCCTCAACAAGAGGTCTGCGGCCGTCAATTCCTGTATCTAAGGGATGCCACCATTCAATATCGTCCTCGCCTTGAGACCACGAAAACAGTACAAGATAACCGTCGACAACACCGTGCCATTCCAGATGTCCAGGGTCAAAACTCGCTATTCTGACACCTAGGTTTTCGAGATCATCGCCGATTACTTGCCATTCTTTCACCAAGTCGCCTAACTGTTCGGCCACTTCCATAACATGCTCGTGATGAGGTGGTAGGTCTTCGACAAGAACTTCTAATTCGTCTGTTAATTCATGGGCTTCGTCTTGTAATGATTGCAAGTTGATGAGGAGTTTTTTGGCTAATGGTAACTCAATTCGGGCTTCTTCGATGGTAACGACTCTTGAGCCCGCGGGCAAAGATAGTAGGGCCATCTCATCAAGTAGTTCGTTGACTTTCATCGGCTGACCAGCAAGCGGCGGTGGATTCCGTTCGTTCTGCACGAACGGAGCACTATCAGTGGGACTCTTTCAAGTCTGTGGTGAAAATACATCAGATGGAACTATATCGTGTGTATTTACATTTAGG
>Ga0315334_10001905_pt1 | contig 13006 bp, 7 predicted proteins | sample M150034915metaG_FD_205555 | JGI IMG/M metagenome (GOLD analysis project Ga0315334, IMG submission 205555) | Ammonia-oxidizing marine archaeal communities from Monterey Bay, California, United States - M1 500m 34915 | ecosystem: Environmental > Aquatic > Marine > Intertidal zone | place: USA... | reverse complement strand
TGCGTTGAGTCGGCGAATTTCCAATCTGTCGATACCCAGCTCTTCAGCGGCTTTATCCATAATTGGAGCCACGATAGCCATAATCTGATTCTCACCAGGGCCACGTTGTGCGCCTCGATGGGCAGTATTAGTGCCGATTGATGAGTTTCTAAAGCGCATGGCTTCAGTTTGATACAGAGCCGATACGCCTGCTGCTGCAGAGTTAGCATCACCTCCTCCACCCTTGCCACCGTTGTCAGAGATGCAGTAAAGATCCATGGCCGACATAGTGCCGTTGGCTCTAAAACCTACTTTGACCCAACCCTGCAGCCCTTGTCTTGCGCCACCTATGGTGAATTCTTCTTCACGGCTGACGCGCATCATTACCGGACGATTAAGTTTTTGTGAAAGCTTGGCAGGTATCGCCATGCTTGGGATGCTGCCGGCTCTGGCTCTTTGGCCGAAACCACCACCGGTTGCCTCATTGATGAAGACGAAATCTTCTAAAGGCACACCGACTATAGCGGCCATTGGCTCTGCTATAGCGGTAAGGCTCTGAGACGTTCCGTGCAGATAGCATTTGCCATTTTCCCAGTAAGCCATGGCGCTGCGAGGCTCCATGGACATATGTGGGTAACCGGCAGTTGAAAATACAGCTTCGTGGACGAAATCTGCGCTGGCAAAGCCTGCTTCCAGATCGCCGTATTCCCAGCTTTGCTGTGCTTCGGCTGTAGGCTCATTGCCGCTCTGAAAACTGGCTACCTGGTCGGCAGTCCATTTTTCTTGAGCAAATCCTTGTCTGAAGACGAATGTATTGCCGCCGTCATAGGCATCAGCACCGCCTTCTGGCAGGCTATCCAGTGGATCCAACACGAAAGGAAGTCTTTCGATGGTCAGGGAGATTTTAGTCATTGCGGTTTCAGCAGTTTTTTCGTCCACTGCTGCAATTGCCAGAATCGGCTCGCCTATAAGAGTGGGCTCATTAGTGAGTACCTTCAATCCGGGGCTTTGTGGCTCGCCGTCAGGATAAACATCATCCGCGGTCAGAATGCCAAACACGCCTTCCATCGCCAGAGCTTCAGAAGCGTCTATCTCCAACACTTTGCCGTGTGGGACTGGGCTGGTTAGCAATCGCGCATAGATCATGCCTTCACGAGCATAGTCTTCAGAATACTTAATGCGACCAGTGACCTTGCCGACCACATCGGGTGGAACAAAATCTTTACCAATATGCATATATGCCATGATTATTATCCTATTTGTGCTGCGCGCATGACGCCATTGAGGTAAGAGTCATAAGAACCACAGCGGCAGATATTACCTGACATACCTTGACGTGCTTCTTCGCGAGTGGGATTGGCATTAGATCTTAGCAAGCCAACGGCCGCCATAACCTGTCCCGGAGTACAGTAACCGCATTGTGGGGATAGCTCTTCCACGAATGCCTGCTGCACTGGATGTAAGTCTCCATTTGCTGCCTCGAGTCCTTCGACTGTTTCGACGCGCATCGACTTAACTGAATGGGTTAGCACTGAACAGGCATAGCTTGGTGTATCGTCAACCAAAACTGTACAGGCCCCGCATTCGCCGCGGTTACAACCCAATTTAGTTCCAGTTAAACCAAGTTTATAGCGCAGTGTTGATGCCAATGTCTCCTGAGGAGCTACATCGACGCTGCGCATCTGGCCGTTCACATTAATTCTGATTAAACGCTCAACCGAGCCGGCTGGTTTATCAGCGCCATTGGCTGCATACCAGACTGTGGCCGAGCCTGCCGCCGCACCAGAGGCAATTACCCCTTTGATGAAGCGTCTACGGGTTAGTTTAGGATTCACGAGTTACGTTCGCCTCCGCTTTAGTGGAATGGAATTCTGTATTTCTTGTTTCAATTGTCTAAATGAGAATGGTGGTGATTTTAATTATTCTTATATAGGAGCAATAGCTTCAGTTAGAGTAAAGCACCTGTTGCTTTTTATCAAGCAAGCGAATCCCCCCCAAAGCGTGTATTTTGGTCGCTTCAGCGAGTTGCGCCGACAATTTCCAGAGCCTGACAAAGTTGTCAGGGGAATATCGATAAAGTCGTGATTTTCCGAGCATTGATTCCAGTCTCCTGGGCTCCTCGATAATTTCCATCCCTCCACGAAAGCCAAACAAATCAGTTACTTAGATTTTTCCACACCCGTCGCAAAGCCCCGTAAACCTTGACATTTTCTGTCGCGGTGGTATTGTATTCGGCCCTTTTCGGATGTGCTTACCGAGTTACAGCGATGAGCATGCCAGCGAAGGGGAACTGATTGAATCGTCAGGCCCTGTCAGGACAAATTCAGCAGAGTTACAGCAATTAACCCGAGAGGCACCGCCCGAAATTGAGAGGCACCGCCAGCTACGGGGGATGAAGTAACGGAAACAGAAAACAGCCGTACCGCTAAAACTGTATGAGAACTAACTAATTATGAGTAAGCAAATTCGTATCCCGTTGAAGTTTGGGTTTCCTGAAAAAACAGGACTGTATGACCCAGCTCAGGAAAAGGATTCCTGCGGTGTTGGATTTGTTGCCAACATTAAGGGGCAGCCCAGTCACCAAATAATGCTGGATGCCTATCACCTCAACTCGCGAATGGATCATCGAGGCGGTTGCGGATTTGAAGCCAACACCGGTGATGGCGCCGGCATACTGATGGCCCTGCCCCACAGCTTTTTTCAGAAAATTGCCAAGAAAGCACTGGATGCAGACCTTCCACCGGCAGGGCAATACGCCGTAGGTAATATCTTTCTCCCACAAATAGATGAAGAGAGAGAAAAATGTCGCAGTGTGATAAATCAGATCATCTCTGAAGAGAATCAACTATTGGTGGGCTGGAGAGAAGTGCCTATCGATGCCGAAGGCGCAGATGTAGGCCCTGCAGCTTTAATGGCCCAGCCAAGAATCGAGCAACTGTTTATAGCTGCCGAAGAGGGTCTGGACAGCGAGCAGTTTGAACGCAAGCTTTATATTATTCGTAAGCGCTTCGCTCATAAATTGCGCGGTGATAGTTCTCTGACCGAAGCGAAACAGGTTTATGCCTGCAGCTTGTCCACAAAAGTAATTGTCTACAAAGGCATGCTCACTCCCGGACAACTGTTCCCGTTTTATCGAGATCTCACTAACCCGAGTTTCGAAACCCATTTGGCCATGGTGCATTCGCGCTTTAGCACCAACACTTTTCCTTCCTGGGATAGAGCTCAACCAAATCGCTTCATGAGCCACAACGGCGAAATCAATACTCTGCGCGGCAATGTCAATTCCATGGTTGCCCGTCAGGGCAAAGTTAAGACAGACGCCTTCGGTGACAAATTGCAGGATTTATTTCCTGTCATCGACGATGGCTGTTCTGACTCGGGAAGCTTCGATGCTGTACTGGAGTTCATGTTGTTGTCCGGACGATCGCTGGAAGAAGCGGTAATGATGATGATTCCTGAGGCCTGGCAATCTGATGTCAACATGGCTCAGTCGAAGAAAGATTTCTACGAGTATCACTCGGCGCTGATGGAGCCCTGGGATGGACCAGCCTCTATCGTGTTTTCCGATGGCAAGCACATCGGTGCCGTACTGGACCGAAACGGATTACGTCCTTCCCGTTACTACGTAACTCACGATGACAAGATAATCATGGCATCGGAAGTTGGGGTAGTACATGTAGACCCTGCCAATGTGAAACTCAAAGGTAGATTGCAGCCGGGCAAAATGTTCTTACTCGACTTTGAGCAAGGGCGCATGATTCCCGACGAAGAATTGAAACAAACTATTAGTAGCAAACGCCCCTATGGCGAATGGCTTGGTGAAAATAAAGTCACCTTGGCGGATATCACCAGTGATAGTGCCGCCCACTCCCTGGATGGCGAAGATATTTTGCAACGCATGCAGGCATTTGGTTACACCACCGAAACCATGCAGTTTATGTTGATTCCTCTGGTTACCGAAGCGCGTGACCCGCTGGGCTCAATGGGCAACGATTCTGCGCTGGCCTGTCTGTCTGACAAGCCAAGAATGATTTACGACTACTTCAAACAATTGTTCGCGCAAGTAACAAATCCAGCCATCGACTCGATTCGAGAAGAAGTTGTGATGTCGCTAGAGTGTTTCATTGGGCCGGAAGGGAACTTGCTGGATACAACTGCAGAACAGGCACACCGCCTCAGCCTCTCCCATCCTATTCTTTCTAATCAGGAATTATCTGATATTAAGAACATGAGCTATCGCGACATGAAGACACGCGTTATCGACATCACTTATGACGCAGCAGAAGCAGATGGATTTGAAAAAACTCTAAACAGAATTTGCGAAGAAACAACAACTGCAATTGCCGAAGGCTTTTCCTTTATTGTTCTTTCCGATCGCGAAACATCGAAAAATCGAATACCGCTTAGCTCTCTAATTGCTTGTGGGGCTGTACATCACCACTTAATCAGTAGCCGTACGAGAACCCAGATTGGGCTAATAATCGAGACGGGTGAAGCTAGAGAAGTTCATCATCATTGTTTACTTACCAGCTACGGCGCTGACGCAATAAACCCTTACCTCGCATTTGAAGCACTATGGCAAGCCAACAAAGAAGGCCTGTTAGGCGATGCTTATACCGACGAGAACATTTTGGTCGCTGCTTACAGAAAAGGCGTCGCTAAAGGCATGTTGAAAGTGATGGCCAAGATGGGTATCTCTACATTGCAATCCTATAAAGGGGCGCAAATTTTTGAAGCCGTTGGCTTGGCCGATGAAATTGTGAACCGCTGTTTTGTTGGAACCGCCAGCAGAGTACAAGGCGTAAACTTCGACGTATTGGTTGAAGAATCCAAGCGTCGCCACGGCATAGGTTTTCCTGCGCGCGAAAGCGATCGAATTCCTATACTTACCAACCCGGGCGATATTCATTGGCGCAGCGGTGGTGATTCCCATATGTGGAATCCAAATACCATCTTCAATTTGCAAGTAGCGGCTAGGAATAATAGCAGCGAGGCCTATGCAGCCTTTGCGAAACACTCAAACGAAGACAGCACGCGTCGATGTACTTTCCGTGGCTTGTTAAAATTCCGCGATGACGTGAACCAATCGATTTCTATCGATGAAGTCGAGCCGGTCAGCGAAATTGTTGAACGTTTTGCAACCGGAGCCATGAGCTTTGGTTCAATTTCACAAGAAAGTCATGAGTCCTTGGCGATTGCCATGAACCGACTCGGCGGAAAATCCAACACTGGGGAAGGCGGAGAAGACCCTTCTCGATTTGAGCCAATGGCCAATGGCGATTCAAAGCGCTCATCGATTAAGCAGGTTGCGTCTGGCCGCTTTGGTGTTACTACCTGGTATCTGACCAATGCCGACGAATTACAGATCAAGATTTCACAGGGCGCCAAGCCTGGTGAAGGCGGAGAATTACCTGGCGGAAAAGTGGATGAAAACATCGCGCGTATTCGTCACTCGACCCCAGGGGTCGGACTGATCAGCCCACCTCCTCATCATGATATTTATTCCATCGAAGATATCGCACAGCTAATTCATGATTTGAAAAACGCTAATAGAGAAGCTCGAATTTCGGTGAAGCTGGTTGCGGAAATTGGTGTCGGCACCATTGCAGCTGGTGTAACCAAAGCAAAGACCGACCACCTTGTAATCGCCGGTCACGATGGCGGTACTGGTGCCTCGCCTATTACCTCTATTAAACATGCAGGTCTGCCATGGGAGCTTGGCGTTGCCGAAACTCATCAGACTCTTGTTATGAACAATCTACGCTCACGCGTAGTCTTGCAGACTGATGGTCAATTAAAAACTGGTCGGGATATCGCCATTGCCGCCTTGCTTGGCGCTGAAGAATTCGGGTTCGCAACTGCTCCTCTTATCACTCTGGGTTGCATCATGATGCGCAAGTGTCACTTGAACACTTGCCCAGTTGGGATTGCTACTCAGGATCCGGAATTGCGCAAAAAGTTTAAGGGCAAGCCCGAGCACGTTGTTAACTATTTATTCATGGTGGCGGAAGACCTGCGCAGCATCATGGCTGAGCTTGGTGTACGCACGATCAACGAGATGATTGGTCGCGTTGACTTGCTGGATACCGATCACGCTATCGATCACTGGAAGGCCAGCGGCCTGGACCTAAGCGCCATGCTGGAACCAGCAAAGGTAATTTTTGAAGGCACTGAGTTCTACAAAACTCAGGATCAGGATCATGGCCTTGATAAGGCACTGGACAATGAACTAATCCGCCTCGCCAAAAATGCTTTGGAAACCGGCGAAAAGGTATCTATCGAGCACGAGATTATTAATACTAATCGTGTGGTCGGCACAATGCTTTCAAATGAAGTAGCGAAGCGTTGGAAAGAGGACATGTTGCCCGAAGATACTATCAACATAAAACTAAACGGGTCAGCAGGACAGAGCCTGGGCGCCTGGCTAGCCAAGGGTATCACTCTGACTGTTGAAGGCGATGCCAACGACTATGTGGGCAAAGGTCTATCCGGTGGCAAAATAATTATCTATCCGCCACGTGAAAGCACCTTCAAAGCCGAAGAAAACATTATCGCCGGAAACGTTAACTTGTACGGTGCCACTTCAGGCGAAGCCTACATTCGCGGCATAGCAGCCGAACGTTTCGCAGTTAGAAACAGCGGTGCCAGTGCGGTTGTAGAAGGCATAGGCGATCATGGATGTGAATACATGACTGGTGGCCGCGTGGTTGTGCTGGGCAAGACCGGAAGAAACTTCGGAGCTGGCATGAGTGGTGGAGTTGCTTATATTTGGGATCCGCAAGGTAACTTCCCACGCCAATGCAATAAAGATACTTTTGAACTGGAATCTCTAAGCGCTAACGAAGATATTCTTGAGTTACAAACTCTAATCAAAAACCACTTGTTGTATACGGACTCTGATGTGGCCAAGGCAGTACTGGAAAATTGGGAGCAATCCCTCACTGAGTTCGTGAAGGTTATGCCTAGTGATTACAAACGCGTACTTGCTGAGAGAGCCATGGCGGCCGCATAAGCGAGTAGTTGTTTAAGAAATAATTTTGGAAAGTTTTGCGAAGTATGCAAAATTATTGGAAAGCTAAATGGGTAAAGTAACAGGATTCAAAGAATTTGACCGCAAGACAGAGCCCTATCGCGATGCGATGGTGCGGCTGGTCGACTACAAGGAAATATACACCGAGCATGACGATGCCCATCTGAATACTCAGGGTGCTCGCTGCATGGATTGTGGAGTACCCTTCTGCCAGTCAGCCGAAGGCTGTCCAGTCTATAATCTGATACCCGAATGGAACGATCTGGTTTACAACAATCGTTGGCAGGAAGCTCTGGAGCGTTTACACAAAACCAATAATTTCCCTGAGTTCACCGGGCGAGTGTGCCCTGCGCCGTGCGAGGGCGCATGCGTGTTAGGCGTGAATGAGCCTGCTGTCACCATCAAGAACATTGAATGTGCAATCATCGACAAAGGCTTTGAGAATGGCTGGGTTGTCGCCAATCCACCGCAGTTCAGAAGCGGAAAGAAAGTTGCTATTGTTGGTTCGGGACCTACTGGTCTTGCCGCCGCGGATCAACTAAACCGTGCTGGTCACAATGTCACAGTCTATGAGCGTGATGATCGCATCGGCGGGCTGTTGATGTACGGCATCCCCAACATGAAGTTGGAAAAAGGTGTGGTCGATCGTCGGGTCAATCTGTTGAAGGAAGAAGGCGTTGATTTTGTTGTGAATGCTGACGTCGGTGGAAAAGGCGACAACGCTATCAACATTGATCAATTGCTTTCCGATAACGACGCTCTGCTACTCGCAACCGGCGCAACAACAGCACGAGATTTGAAAATTCCACACCGAGAAGGAGATGGCATTCATTTGGCCATGGAATTCTTGCATAAGAACACCAAGAGCTTGCTAGACTCCAATTTAGAAGACGGCAACTATCTAAGCGCCAAAGACAAAAATGTAATCGTTATCGGTGGCGGTGATACCGGCACAGATTGCATCGGAACTTCACTGCGTCATGGTTGTAAATCTCTGGTCAATTTCGAGATCATGCCAAAGCCTCCGGTTGACCGCGCCGAAGATAATCCCTGGCCACTCTGGCCAAAGATATATCGCGTCGATTACGGTCACGAAGAAGCCTCCGAGAAATTTGGCCAGGATCCCAGAGTCTATTCAATCTCGGGCAAAGAGTTTGTACGCGATGATGAGGGCAATTTACTCGGCATTAACACAGTTGAAGTAGATCAAAATTTTAAAGAGGTTCCAGGAACGATTGAGTTCTGGGAAGCCGACTTGATATTATTGTCTATGGGTTTTCTCGGCCCTGAACATTACGTCAGTGAGCCATTGGATCTGGAGCTGGACGGGCGTTCTAACTACAAAGCTGAGTATAAAGATTTTCAGACATCCAAAGCCAAAGTCTTTGCTGCCGGTGACTGCCGGCGCGGTCAATCTCTGGTTGTTAGAGCCATCGATGAAGGTCGACTGGCAGCAGTAGAAATCGATACCTACCTGGGCACCAATTGCATCCCAATTCATTTAGAAAACTCTCTTACTATTATTTTTAACTGCTCATTTAGACTTCGAGGAACATAACGTCTTTAATAAAGAGTGCGCGTAGCGCATCTCCTTGATTTGTTTGTTATGTGCTGGCCTGACTTTCATATATGTCTTGAGTATAAATCGTAATATAACAATTAGTTAATACGTACTTAAGAGCTGTTACCTTGAGTCATCGTTTTCACCTAGATAATTGAAGTTCAGACTCTAATGCTGTTATAGCGGATTCCATTGCGAATTTCATCTGGTTTAAAGCTCGCAGTAGATTTTGATTTACAGTTACCGTTTTTTCACTAGCTGCATAAATTCCGGGGCGCGATGCCATTTCAATATAGTCTGTTGGTATAAACCTTGAAGGCACGTTAGTTGAGGAGAGCGTGCGAAGACCGCCTATAGTACTACCTACTTCGGCTAGCAAACCTGTATAGAAATTATCTGCCGCTACACGTCGGTGTTCATCCGAGTTTGCTACCGCAATGTCGATTAATGTGAATGAACGTAGTAATTCGATATTGTCAATAATGTTAATTTCATTTGACATCAGTGCTGCCTGATAACTTACTGGCGACAGTGCCGAAGCAACGGGGCGGCTAATAGATGGAAACAATCGCCGCAACGTAGCTTCACCCGATTGCTCTGGTGAGTCTAGGGCAGTTAGCAATGCAGTACCGTTGTTTACTAGTGTTTCACCTCTCTCGATGCTAGTTAGTAATCCTTCTAAAGATAATGAAAAATCAGAATGTAGGAGCTTAAACATTTCTTGTTGTCGTGAACTGGCGTTCCTAGCTTCCCACCATGCATCTATCACAAAAGCGAAAATAATGGATACAACAATAACCATCGCCTCTACCAAAAGCCGATTCCAGGGAATATTTTTAGTCATAAGTGTATTGTATGTTCAATGTTTCCAATTACTAACTGATACTGACGCTTCGAAGCACATAACGCTTTTAATAAAGAGTGCGCGTAGCGCATCTCCTTGATTTGTTTGTTATGTGCGTTCATCTATGAGCACTTACTTCGACACCGCATCCAACACTGCATCAAGCAGCGGAGAATATCCATAATCCAATCCAATTGCACTCGCGCGCCCTCTAATAAAGGGAATAATGCCAGGGTAATCGTGAACTAGGCTAACAGCAGATTGTGTCCAAACTTCAGCAGTGGCCGGAGCTAGTAAACCGGCATCAACTGAGGCTGAGATATTGCCCCAATTGGCCATATTCATTGCAGCCCAGTCGAACGCTAGTTCTGACTCGATAGAAGTTAATTCAGGATCAAGCTCTCTTAGTTTTTCCCGCATTAAGGAAAATTGCTCAGATTCAAAAGCAAGCCGTCTTTGATCATACTCGAGATTATTAATCTCAACTCTGGAATCTCGAAGAGCAATATCATTGGCCTGTCGCAATTCAGATGCGACTAGAAGCAATGAAACTATGACCGCAATAATACCGATCGACTCAACTATTTCTTTTGCTGTGAATTTTCTCATTACTTTTAATATTCTCTATCGAGCTGAATCTGCCGAATCGTAGTAGCACATAACATGTGTATATGAGGCATGCGCCCTTTGTCTTATTCGTGTGACTCAGTGTATTCCGCAACTGCTTGAAAAGAAATAGGTTATTGCCATAACAATCATATCGAGTAAAACAAAGCGAGGGGGTCCTCATATTTTGGAATACGGGACCATGTATTCCAGATATGGGGTTTCTTCTATTCTCCATGACTTTTCATGTAACAAATTGAATTCTTTGTCTTTTATTTTTTGGGGTTCGTACAAAAGAGGAATTGGTCTCGGGGTTAACGAGAATTGGTCTCGGATTTAGCGAGAATTTGTGCAACTTCTGCAGACTGTACTATCGTATATAGTGTAAAATAACTGCAATGGGAGCGCGTAATGAGCAGCGCATTTATCGAGGAAGTCAGGGCCAATATTCGGTTGAGAGGCTATAGCTTAGCTACCGAGAAAACCTATCTTCTGTGGATAAGGCGCTTCATTTATTTCACCGGTAATCAGCATCCCGTAGACGTTGAAATTTCTCAGATCCAGGCCTACCTCACCTACTTGGCCACCGAGCGTTCTGTAAGTGCCAATACTCAGAAAGTTGCACTCAATTCCATAGTCTTCCTGTTTCAGAAATTTCTCCGAAGAGAAGTTGGCCAATTGGGCTTCAAATTGGCTACTAAACAACGAACCATTCCCACAGTCTTGTCTGTTCCAGAAGTTGCGCGGGTGCTTGATCAGCTCGAAGGTCGTAATAAGCTGATTATTCAGCTTTTATATGGCAGTGGATTGCGGGTTGGTGAATGTTTACGGCTTCGAGTGATGGACATTGATTTGGAGCGGTTTTCACTTAAAGTGCACGATGGCAAAGGGCGGAAGGATCGCGTAACACTCTTGAGTGCGCATTTGAATGCTGCATTGGAAGAGCATATAACGAAGGCGATAGCTTTACAGAAGAAGGATAATGTCCGCGGAGTTGGGCCTTCCATGAGTCCATCGATGAGTCGCAAACGCCCCAATGCTTTTAAATCACCTGGTTGGGCGTACATATTTCCTTCCGCTAATTTGTGCGCGCATCCATTGACTGGCGAGTTATGTCGTCACCATTTACACGTTACGGGCGTGCGAAAGTTCCTGAAGGTAGCGGTCGAAGCAGCTGAGATTACCCGAAAACAGGTTACCTGCCATACTTTTCGTCATTCATTTGCCACCCATATGCTTGCCAACGACACTGATATGCGCACGCTGCAAGACCTTTTAGGACACAACGATGTGACGACTACACAAATCTATACTCATGTTCTTGGTAGACACTTCGCGGGCACTGTAAGCCCTCTCGATCGGATACTGTGACCGTAGAACTCCACTAAGTTTCAGGCCTATCCACGACGATTCTAATTTCCTCGGGGCATATAGACTTGTCAAAACTGTATTCTGAACGGAATGCCGTTAGCGTGCGATTTCTCACATATTCACCATTGAAAATGTGGCCGGGAAGTCGTGGGCTATCTGTATCTAAGAGCTTGGCTTTTGAGGGCGATAGGATAATTCGCAGTGCATACACTTTTTGGTGAGTAGGTTTAGCCAGATAGTTTTCACAAAAAATTGTTCGTGGCAATTTGGGCAACGGCGCCATGACATATCTATGGCAAACACGGCGTGGAGAAACATATAGCTCCACATTAAAATATCTACGCTTCGACCATTTCCCAGTAATACCCAAACTGCAATTGCATAGACGGGCAGTGTACAGAAACAAACCAGAAGGCGAGTTCGCGAGCGGCTGATCTTGAAAAGCTCCCGTTTACGATTCGCAATCTCAGCCTCTGTGAGATCTTCGTCCGGGTTTGATTTTGGTTCGGTTGACTGTGGCATAGCAGTTAATTGGTAGGTCTTAATTGGCAGCTGTGTATTTGATTTCGATTGCTCTTCTATATCTTAATAATGTAACGGATGAACTTGAGTATGTATATGGAAAACAGCAGTTCTATGCCAATAGAATCCGCATCGCATTCCATGCCTGAGTTAGGCCGATAAATAGCAATACTGCCGCAAGCAATCGATTCACCAACTGACCACTCTCTTGAAGATGTGATTTCAAATAGCTGCTGGCTACAACGAAACCATAAAGCGCCATAAACTTTCCGGCGAATACACCCAGAAGAAAGCTGAATAAGGTTATTCCAGCATACTGGAAAGCAAAATATTGACTTATAGTTGCTAGCGCAAAAATCCAGAATGGAATCGCCTGTGGGTTTAATGCAGCGACCAGAAGGCCTCTTCGAAAGAAGGATGTCTTCTCTTCTACGTGATTATCAAATGAAGCTTTGCTTTTTCGAGTAAAAACGTAAATTGCCAACGCAATGAAAACTAAGGCTAGTGAAAATTTGATAATAAGATTGGACTGAAGGTAGTTGCCAATTAGCATGCCAAAACTAATTGCTACAAACGCCTCGAATATTTCAACGATCGAAGCGGCGAGTGCCATTTCTATACCACGTTTACGATCATGGTCGACGGTGGTTTTTACTACGGCAAGATTAATGGGGCCAAAGGGGATGGTGCCGATAAAACACGCCGTCAGTCCTACCAGAAAATAGAGGATCGGGCTTGTCACTCTTATTGATACCCCTTCGCTTGCAGCTTGAACAGCGTCGCATACTGGCCATCGCTGGCCAATAACTCGGCATGACTTCCCGACTCCATTACCTCGCCTTTTTCCAGCACGATTATATGATCGGCCATGCGCACAGTTGAGAATCGGTGAGAGATAATAATCGATATTCTATTCGCGGTGAGGTCACGAAAGTGAGCAAATATTTCAGCCTCAGCCTTGGCATCGATGGCCGCTGTAGGTTCGTCCAGAATAAGAATGTCCGCCTGATTCCGCATGAAGGCTCTGGACAGTGCAATTTTTTGCCACTGACCACCGGACAATTCCTTTCCGTCTTTGAACCAGGTACCAAGC
>Ga0315334_10001898_pt1 | contig 13021 bp, 11 predicted proteins | sample M150034915metaG_FD_205555 | JGI IMG/M metagenome (GOLD analysis project Ga0315334, IMG submission 205555) | Ammonia-oxidizing marine archaeal communities from Monterey Bay, California, United States - M1 500m 34915 | ecosystem: Environmental > Aquatic > Marine > Intertidal zone | place: USA... | reverse complement strand
CAAGTTCTTCAATGTCGTATATATCAATTTCTTCGTTCAAGATGTATTCTAAGATATCTTCCTCCTGAATACTGTCAAAATTCAGCTCGGTTTCGGAGGGAATTTCATCTACTACAATTAAATCCGTAGCAACTAGATCAATTTCCTCTATATTATCTGAAGGAATTATTTCGGTCAACATTTCGGTATCGAAATCTTCAATATTATCGTTTACGTATGCAAACAATTCCTCCGAGGATATCTCATTCAAAGCAATCATCGGATTAACCGAATTTGGTATTTCGGTCTTAATGTTTACTAGCATTATAATGGTAATGGCAGCCGCAGCTGAGCTCAACCAAAATATAGGTTTTCTATATAATGGAACAACCTTGACCTTTTCGTGTGCAAGAACATTCGCCGAAAGCTGATCAAAATAGGACTGATCCGGAACGATTTTCTTCCTGGGTTTGAGGTAATCGAATATGTCTTTTTTTGTTTCCATGTGTTATTTAGATAGCTGAGATTGTTAATGGTTTAATTTGAAAAGTATAAATGTTTCAATTTTTTTCTTGGCATGATGAAAGCTGGCCTTAAGCGCACCTTCACTAGTTTTGAGCTGTTTTGATATCTCGCTGTATTTTAGATCTTCGAAATATTTTAATTGAAACACCAATGCCTGTTTTTCTGGCAATGAAGCAATAGCCTCTTTGAGAAGGGAAGAAATCATCTCTGGAGTGGTGCTGTCCAAAACATGATGTCCTGCGACGATCTCCATTATTGATTCATCAAGATCAACCCCGCTTCTTCGTTTTTCTTTATCGATAAAATTTAGTGTTTCATTTCGTGCGATCCGATACATCCAGGTATAAAGTGTAGCTTTCTGATTAAAGCTTTCCAGATTTTGGTACACCTTTATAAGTACATTCTGGAGCACATCATTTGTGTGCTCATGATTTCTTGTGATCCGTCTTATCTGACTGTAGAGTGTCTCGCTGTATTTTGCGACAATAGCTCGGAATGCAGCATCAATACCATTGCCTCCCTGATTGAATAATTCAATTATTTCTTTATCATCAAGAAGAGCTTTCATACATTATTTTCGTTCAACAACTTTCAGCGCTGCAGCTACAACGTTGGACGTGTCAATTCCGTATTTGCTCATTAGCTCATTCGGGGTTCCACTCTCTCCAAAAGTGTCATTCACGCCAACATATTCTTGAGGTACAGGCATGTGTTGCATCAAAGTCTGCGCAACGGAATCACCCAAACCACCATTTATCATATGTTCTTCTGCAGAAACGACACATTTTGTTTTCACTACGGATCTCAATACGGCTTGAGTATCAAATGGCTTAATTGTGTGCATATTGATGACTTCCGCTGAGATTCCTTGTTCTGCTAATTCTTTGGCAGCTTCGATGGATTTCCACACCAGATGACCGCACGCGATAATGGTAACATCGGAACCTTCCATAATTACATCAGCCTTTCCAATTTGGAAATCCGCATCTGGTTTGATGAAAATAGGCACAGATGGTCGTCCAAATCTTAAATAAACAGGTCCGTTATGATCTGCGATTGCCATCGTGGCTTGTTTTGTCTGATTGAAATCAGCGGGAACAACTACGGTCATATTGGGTAACATCTTCATCATTCCTATATCTTCCAAAATCTGATGCGTGGCACCATCTTCACCTAAAGTCAATCCTGCGTGTGAGGCACAGATCTTAACATTTTTGTGCGAGTAGGCAATGGATTGGCGTATCTGGTCATAGACTCTGCCGGTTGAAAAATTAGCGAATGTTCCTGTAAATGGAATTTTCCCACCAATTGTCATACCTGCTGCTATACCCATCATATTTGCTTCTGCTATTCCTACCTGGAAAAAGCGATCTGGAAATTCAGCCTGAAATGCATTCATTTTTAACGACCCCGTCAGGTCTGCACAAAGGGCAACAACATCCTTATTTTGTTTTCCAATTTCCAACAGTCCTTCTCCAAAACCGGAGCGCGTGTCTTTTTTTCCCAATACTTCGATGTCTATTGTTTCAATCATAGCTTTAATGATACCGTTTTATTTGAATTTATTCTAAAATCTTTTTCTAAAGTATATGCCGCAGAATTAAGGTTTTTTGGCCTGTAAACCACCCGGTATTCTCCTGGCTGCAGCTGCCATGTACCTGAAAGTGAGCCGTCTTTTAAATTACAAACCCAAGCCCAAGTACCATTACTGTTTTTGGTAAATATTTGTCCCACTATGTTTCTGCCCGAATTGTATTTAACAAAACCTGGAGCTTGAATATCGATATTTGTTGTATTACTTTGTTCAATCGTGGCGGTTGCATATATTCGGGGGAGTGTAAGTATCTCTATATCGTATTTCCCAACAATATACTTATCAATTCCACCAATTTTTTGCGTATTTAATGTGATGTCCGAGCCAGCCTGCATAATGCGAACATAAATTTGATACGGTTTACTTGCATTTAAGTACCGAACCTTAAAGGAACCTTGAGGTGAATCCACGTCAATAGTGTTGTGCTTGTTGCGATCGATAACAATATTTTTCTTTTCAACTTTTGGGGTAGTGTTAACCACAAGGTCATAATTAAACTTTGGGTCAAGGATTAAAGTGTCGGGATTGCCATATTTGTTCATCGTGTGAGTGAAGGTATATTTTAAATTAGTCGTACCCGCTTCGTATAAGAACATGGTTACATCGGTTTCAGATGGTCTGTGGTTGATGTCGTTGAGGTTGATTTGTACGGTGGTGTTTAAAAGAGCTTTAGAAACAACATTTTCCAATACCTTTGAGAACGATTCTATGGTTTCAGCGTCTGCATAGGTGCCAATACAATTGAATTTCTCCAGATAGGACAGGTCCATACCCAAACCAATGACAAAAGGTGTTACCCGAACACCTTTATCCTTTAATTTTTTTGCAATTACACATGGATCGTTATCGCATGCTTCCAGCCCGTCGGTAATTAGAATAATGACATTTCTTGAATTTTGATCCGGAAAATCACCGGCAGCAGCTTCAAGCGATCTTGCAATGGGTGTGGTGCCTTTAGCATAAATGGACTTTATACGCGTTTTCACCTTGGTGAAATTATTTTTGGCAAACGGGATTTCGAGTTTTGTATCGTTACAATCTTCAAATGTCGCTGTTATAGGAGATTGATGCCCGTATACACGTAGGGCGATCTCTAAATTTGGAACGTCTTGAAGATCATCAACAGTTTTCGATAATAATTCCTTGGCGGATTCAATTCTTGTCTGGGAGCCCCAGCGTGCATTCATACTGTTCGAAGCATCGAGAATAAACAGAATTCGCGTTAATTCCTCTTGCCCAAATGAAATTGAGCTGAATACTGTAAACGCTATGAATACTATTTGTTTCAACTTAATAATCTCCTAATGTTTCTTCGAGCTGTTGAAGTGCTGATGAGAGTTGCTCGTCATTTGGTGCAATCCCATGCCACTTGTGCGACCCCATCATGTAATCAACTCCTTGCCCCATTTCTGTTTTCATTACAATGACAATTGGTCTGCCTTTTCCAGTTCTGTTTTTGGCATCCTCAAGTGTTTTCTTTACTTGCTCAATGTCATTCCCGTCCATTTCCATTACCTCCCAACCAAAAGCCTGCCATTTTTGTGCCAAATTGCCCAATGAGATTATATCTTCCGTATCTCCATCAATTTGTCGGCCATTATAATCTATTGTAGCAATGATGTTATCAATATTCTTTGCTGCGGCATATAAGGCAGCCTCCCAGATTTGACCTTCCTGTAATTCACCATCACCATGTAAGCTGTACACTATGTGCTCGTCTTTGTTCAATTTTTTGGTTTCTGCAGCACCAATAGCACAAGACAACCCTTGTCCTAAAGATCCGGAAGCCATCCGTATACCAGGTAATTTTTTGTCCGTAGCAGGGTGTCCTTGTAAGCGAGAAGATATTTTTCTAAAAGTTGACAATTCATCTATTGGGAAATATCCGGATCTAGCCAAAACACTATACCATACCGGAGAAATGTGTCCATTGGATAAAAAGAATAAGTCTTCTCCTGTGCCATTCATATTGAAATTACCAGCATCATGCTTCATAATATCAAAATAAAGAACGGTTAAAAAATCAGTGCAACCCAAAGAACCACCAGGGTGCCCAGAATTCACTGCAGCAACCATTCGAACAATATCCCTTCTTACTTGTGATGCTATATTTTTGAGCTTTTGACTTTCCATAATTCGTGTTAATTTTAAATAAAATGGCAAAGCACAAAATTAATTTTTATTATTAAATTTATCGCGTCAAAACACGAAGGTTATACGCAATATGCAACTATTTATAAACAATATTGGTCATTCTATTATCACCTAATTTTTTTTTATGAAACTATTAACGATCCTTGGCATTTCACTTATATCCACACTTGGATTAAATGCGCAGGAATTAGACAGCCGGTTGCTTGAGAGATATTCTGAAGCTGAAATTTATGAAATGCAGCAAAACGATCCGGAAGCACTTGCAATTTTTGTATATGCATTAGATCATGCTATATATTATCTTGATGTTCCTGTTGACAAGGAAGTTAGCTTTAGATCCATCCGTATTGCCAACGATAAGCTCAACTTTGTTGATCTGGGTTTGGAGATAAAGGATCAGAATCAATATTTTTTGGTTGAAGGGAAGAACAAAGTGCTTGTTGTTAAATCGAGATGGGTATTAGGTCACGAAATGAACTTAAATTAATCACTGTAATGAAAATATTATTTAGAAATACGACTGTTATTTTGGCCGTTTTGGGACTTAGCAGCATGGTTTATGGCCAAAATGTGGTGATGGGGGATGTCGGATACCTCGAATCCAACCCGGCGGATTGTAACACATTTGGTGTGGCTGGAACTAATTTCGTAGATGATGGTAATGCGGCGAATTATTCTGCCAATTTTAACGACACTACCGTTTTTTGTCCTGATTTAAATATAGGAACCAAAATGTCAATGTCGTTCGGTATAAATGCAGGCTACGAATTTAATGTTGATGGATCGGATTCGATCTATGTTTATGATGGCCCGAACACATCTGCACCTTTATTGGGGGTGCACAATTCAATTACAGATCCAATTGGGTTTACCTATACTGCTTCATGGAATAACCCAAGCGGGTGCTTGACGGTAGTATTCATTTCAGATGGAGCAATTGAAGGTACAGGTTGGGTTGCAAATGTGGCTTGTGGAAATCAAAATCAACCATACAATATGTCGATCGTAGCGTACATTAATGGTGTTGGACCAGATGCATTGAATCCTTCCGACACGGGATTTGTCGATATTTGCTTTGAAGACAGCATTTTATTCATTGCACAACCAGCATTTCCATATTCTCAGGAGAATACGGGGTATGGTTATTCGCAAACTGTTGAAAACGTCGATTACGATTGGTACATTACATCTGGGTTAAACTATTTGAACAATGATTCAATTTGGTTTGTACCCCCCTCCAGGAATGGATTCTTGGTAGACTTAAAAATCACAGATGCTTTTCCACAAATAGAGCGAATGTTGTGTAAGATTCGAGTTTCTCAATTGCCCAGCTTCGCAACAACAGGGCCTTTAGAAGACACGATATGCCTTGGATCAACTACTACATTGATAGGAGGTGTTACACTCAATGATACGGCTGGTGTTGCTATTCCTCCCGGCACGTTTCAATTGGGAGGATCCTTTGCTGGTTTAACGTATTTACCCGATGGTTCTGGTCAACAATATAATGCTCCCATTGATATTCAGGGATTTCCGGCAGGGTCCACTATTTCAAATTCACAGGATTTGAATCAGGTTTGCATCACTATGGAACATTCGTATTTGGGTGATCTTGAGATCGCATTGGAATGTCCGAATGGAACGCAGGTGACTTTGCTAAATTCGTATTCTCCGGGATTCATCCCTTTAGGAATCAGTGGTGGTGGAACATATCTTGGAGACCCAATAGACGATTTTGGAGGGGGTGGGCCTGGAGAGGGCTGGGAATATTGTTTTAGCTCTGTTTTTAATACTTGGGGCGATTATCCTACGGAGTATGGTTTGGGTAACACAATTCCTGCACCGATTTTTGGGAATAACGGACCTTCGCTGAATCCAAATGGCGTTTATCTTCCCGAAGAAGATTTTGCAACATTCGCCGGCTGTCCTGTGAATGGTCAGTGGACAATAATTGTTCAGGATAACCTGACAGTTGATGATGGTTACATATTTGAGTGGGGCCTTTTCTTTGATCCATCCTATTTCCCTGGGACAAGCGGTTATCAAAATACTATAGTAACGGGAGATTGGTTGCCGGATCCTTCAATTATCTCAGGACAAACCGACACTGCAATTGTTGTGCAACCTACTGTAATAGGGGATTATTCATATACCTTTGTTGTTACGGATGACTTTGGTTGTGTTTACGATACAACAGTATCTATGAATGTTGTTCCCGGACCGGATATTTTTGACAGCGAGATAGGATGCAATTTTGCGTATCAGGTAACTGGAACATCGTCTTTTGCTGGAGGTGTTTGGGCCGCAGCAGACACTTCTGTTCATTTTAATCCAGACATTAACACTGAGAATCCATCTATATGGACTTCAACACCGGGGGTTTATACGGTCACGTACACCGATAATTATTGTAACCTAACGCAAACCGCTACAATTGATTTCCCACCTTACCCTTGGACCTGGATGGAAGATACGGTTCTTTGTAATGGCGTTACAATGGAATTTACTGCATTAGATGAGAATGAGTATCCAACTTCGTATCAATGGAATACTGGTGAAACGGGAAATATAATTTTAATTTCAGAGCCCGGGGAGTATATAGTTACAATGAATAATGTTTGCCACACCAATTATGATACCGTACTCATTGAGTATAAACTATGCGATATTATCGCTCCAAATATATTGTCGTTGAGCCAGGGAACACAAAACCCGTTATGGTATGTGCAGGCTGAAGGCCTTTCTTCTTTTGATTTGGTGATAACAAATAGATGGGGCAATGTAGTTTATTCATGTAGTGAAGAACCCTCTCAATGCTTCTGGGATGGAAGGACTCCGGGAGGAACGATTGTGGAAGAAGGAACTTATTTTTATATAATCGATGCTGTAATTGAAGGTGGAGAGGCACTTCAAAAGCACGGATTTATTCAGGTTGTTGTAGACTAACTCTCTTTTATATAATTAAAGGGTGGTCGATTGGCCGCCCTTTTTTGATTCCATGCATTCCTATCTCAAATACTTAATTAATTTTATAACCTGATCGAGAGAAATGAAGGCAATTGGTGTTAATGGATTTGGTAGAATAGGCAGGTATTTTACACGAATGACCTTGGATGATCCGGGCGTGAATGTTGCTGTAGTGAACGACATAGCGGATATACATACCCTTGCGCATTTATTTAAATATGATAGTGTTCACAGAAGGTTACAACATGATTTTAAGATAAGTGGTGACAAATTAGTTTTTGAGAACGGCAAACAGATTCATTTCATTTCTGAGCAGAATCCGGAAAATATTCAATGGTCGGATTTAGGAGTCGAAATTGTATTGGAGGCAACTGGAAAGTTCAGAACTAAAGAGCAGATATCTAAGCACTTTACTGGTGGAGCAGAAAAAGTTATTTTATCAGCTACATCTGAAGATACAGACGTTCGGACTGTGGTATTCGGAGTAAACGACCACTTGATTGAAGCATCGGACAGAATAATATCCAATGCTTCATGCACTACAAATTCTGCCGCTCCGATGGTTATGGTGATGAAAGAACTATGCGACATTGAAAGTGCATTCATAACAACTGTGCACAGTTACACAACAGATCAAAAACTACATGATTCACCACATTTAGATCTAAGAAGAGCAAGAGCAGCAGCGGAATCTATTGTTCCTACCACAACTGGTGCAGCAAAAGCACTTGCAAAAGTTTTTACAGAATTGGAAGATAAAATTGGAGGATGTGGTGTTCGGGTTCCGGTTATAAATGGTTCAATGACCGATTTAACTTTTGTGGTGAAGAATCCACCGACCGAAGATCAAATTAATACAGCAATGCTCAAAGCTGCAAAAAATGAGCTGAGTGGTATCTTAGATTTCACGGATGAACCAATTATTTCAGTGGACATTATTGGAAGTCCCTATAGCTGTATATTTGATTCACTTTTAACCAGTGTGATCGGAAATATGGTTAAAGTAGTTGGCTGGTACGATAATGAAGCCGGTTATTCTAATAGGTTGATCGATCTGATCAAAAAAATACAACAATAGTCATTTCCATTCATACACCCAGCAGTTGGCAGCCACTTCTTTGAATTCAGCTAAGGCTCTTTTTGCTTTTTCTCGTGTTGGAAATGATTTAATGCTTACAAGGTTCATTCCGCGACCACGACCAACCTTTACTTTATAGCCCTTTGCTTTTAATTTATTCCCCATGAGCTTCGCGTTTGATTCGGATGAAAATGCACCGGCTATTATATGAAACGTGTTTTTGTTTGAAGAAGGGATTTGAGTTCTAACTTCTTCTTTCGTTTCTGTCTCAACAGCTTCTTCTTCTAATTCTTCAACAAATTCTTCATTCTCGTCTATATTTGTGTTATTAATTTGGTTTGATTCGGAAACAATAATTTGATCTGTTGAAGATTCGGTCTGCTTATTTTCTCCGATTATCTGTTTCATTTTTTCGGGTTTGTCCTTGTCTGTTGCTTGAGGACTATCTGCTAAGAAAGGTATGTGCTGCTTGACATTGTTGTAGTCTACCGCAATATAAGTGCCCCCGGCTATAATTAGGAGCATTAATGAGAGTAGCATCCAGAACCCTACGCCTCTTCTGCTTTTGTTACTATTGGTGTTACTTTGATGTTTGAGCTCATCCAGCTTCTTTTCATTAGAGGATAATTCCTCCTTTTGTATAATATTTAATTTCTGTTTCTCTTTGTTCGATAAATTTTTTGGTTCGGTCTTAACCTGCTTCTCTTCAATTTCCTTGTCTTTATTAGCGGTAGTATCTTTTGTATTCTTTTCCTGTTTAATTTTATCCGGGGTTTTGCTCGGTTTTTCAGAACCCTGCTTTTCTTCAGTTTTCTTTTTGGCCCCTGTTTTTTTTACTGCAGGTTTTTTTGATGTTTGTTCTTTTGTTGTTGTCTGTTTCGTGTCATCTTCAATTGGTGAATTGTCTTCTTTGCGGGCCTTATTTTCTTTAGTGTTAGTTTTTTGGTTTTGTTCGCTCCCCCAACTCTTAAATTCAATTTCATCTCCGGATTTAAAAAAACTACCGAATTCATACATGTCGTATGACCCTCCTTTGTCCAGTTCTGCATGAATTTCCCGTACATATTTGGCGATAAGATTCTTTGAATCATTTTCTTCCATTCCTTCGCTCTCGGAGATGTAAAGGGATAGTGCGCCATCATCATGCGTTAAATATGGCATGAATTTTATCGCTCCAGTTTTTTTGTTCGTAATAGTCAGTGCGCCTAGGCCAGGGATAATTATGGTGTTTTTATCTTGTAAGATCTCTAACAAATATTTGTCCATAGTGCAGAATTAAAGGTATTTCAAAATACGAAAAATCAGAATAAATCAGAGAAATTAAAGGTTTCTTTTGCACGAATTCCTTTCTCTGTGTTTTGTAACGTACAGCATTCATTAACGAAGTCATGCTCGAAGAATAAAATAAAATCTTTTTCTTGCGCTGTTGTAAGAAATTTTTCTTTCTCCGATAAAGTTATTAATGGTCGTGTATCGTAGCCCATGACATATGGCACAGGAATATGGCCAACACTAGGCAAAAGATCAGCCATGAATATAAGTTTCTTTCCCTTGTATTTAATGTGCGGTATCATCATGCTTTCTGTATGACCGTCGACAAAAAGCACATCGAAATCGTTGAATACATTAGCGGTATAGTCTCCTTTTCGTTCGATAAATTTTAATTGTCCGCTTTGCTCAATTGGTAAAATGTTTTCTTTTAGGAAAGAAGCTCTCTCTCTTGTGTTTGGTTCTGTCGCCCATTTCCAGTGTTTTTCGGTGCTCCAGTAAATAGCATTTTTAAACGTCGGTTCAAATCGAGAAGTGTCGGGGATCCTTTGTATTGCGCCACCGCAATGATCAAAATGAAGGTGTGTGAGAAAGACATCCGTAATATCGTTTAGATCAAAATTCAATTTATTAAGGTTGCGCTCCAAGCTGTTTTCATCCGATAGAAAAAAGTGTGAAAAAAATTTCTCCGACTGCTTGTCTCCTATTCCTGCGTCAATAAGTATTAATCGATCACCATCTTCAATGAGCAGAGATCGCATTGCCCAGTCACACATGTTGTTCTGGTCTGCCGGATTTGTTCTTTGCCACAAAGACTTGGGAACGACCCCAAACATTGCACCTCCATCGAGCTTGAAATTTCCTGTATTAAGTGGATGAATCGTCATAGTTTGTTTTTTTATCAGCTTGCAATATACAAAGCTGTAATTGCTAATACTGCTGAAATGAGTCCTATTATTTTTCTGCTACCCGCATTTTCTTTAAATGCAATGAAACCAATAATTGCAGAAAACAGAACAACCGATACATTTGTGATCGCCAAAACAGTTGAATCTTCCCAGCCTGTTGTTTGATATGAAAGCAGTAGCAGGTATATTGAAAAGTAGTTTGGGACACCCAGGATAATTCCGGCAATTATGTTTTTGAGTTCTATATTAATGCTTTGCCTCATTGACTTAGCTATAATGAATGCTAGCCCGAATATTCCTGCGCAAATGAAGCAAAAAGCTGAGAAAAGCGAAGGCGTCATGGATTTGAGTACATTATTCAGTACATAATTCAGCGTAAAATCGAGTATACCACCTCCCAGAAATAGGAGCAGTAGCATCCATCCTGCACTTTTGATGTTCTTCTGCTTTGAAGAAGAAACCAGAAACACACCAATGAAAGCTAAAACTATTCCAGTAATTTTTAAGGGATGAAGCGATTCGGAGTACATGTAGATCATGAATAACAATGATATTGCCATACTCATTTTTACTGCCACAGAGGTTGAGGCGACACCGTTTAATTGAGCACTTTTACCCATTAGCACAAATAGTATTATAAATAGAAAGGCGATAAATATGGAATAGACCATCCAATCTGTTTCCTTTAGCACCAGAGGGTTCCATTCATCCGAGTAGAGTATAAACCCGATTAGGGCTGAGCTGAAGTAGTTGACAACAATAGCTTGAAATATATTTATATCGAACTTTTTAAAAAGTTTAAAAATGACAAATATTAATGTCGAGCTGATTATGGATAAAATTAATGGGATCATGCGTTTGTGTAGCAGTTAATTGTATCCGAAAAAAAAGTTTCTGAAGTCAAATTATCGTTGTTCAGTTTTGGTGCAGCAGTACCATTTTGGAATTCATTTTTGCCTATAATTACTTTTGCTTCATCCCATAGCCCACTATCTATAAACGCTTGAAGTGTTTTTTCGCCACCTTCTATTAAAACCGATTGAATATGTAATGAGTACAGGATATTTAGAATAGAAGGTGCATCTATTTTAGTTAATTGAACATAGGAAATGTTCTGGCAAATTGCATTTTTTTTGGTGTTTATAATAATGGTGTCCGATTCTTTATTGAAAATCATCTTTCCCTCAGGTAATTTTAAAGACGGGTCAATAACAACTCGAACAGGATTTGGTCCCTTCACTGCCCTGACAGTTAAGCTGGGGTCATCATTTTCCACTGTTCTTCGTCCAACAAGAATAGCTTGATGATTCATTCGCCAAGTGTGAACTAGTGTTTGGGTCTCAGCTGAGGAGATCAATGCTGATTTTCCATTATCGTCCAGGAAACCTTTTGCTGTTTGCGCCCATTTTAGAAATACATAGGGTCTTTTTTTTTCGTGAAATGTAAAGAAGTGGTGATTTAATTTTCTGCATTCTTTTTCCAGAATGCCAACTGAAACTTCTGCTCTTGTTTCTTGTAGCTTTTTAATCCCACTGCCATTCACTTCAGAATTCACATCCTTACAACCAATAACAACTCTTTTAAATTTGTGGTGTTCAATTAAATCCGAACAGGGAGGTGTTTTACCAAAATGCGAACAGGGCTCAAGAGAAATATAAATAGTTGCATTCTTTAAAAGAGATTTATCTTTCACAGAATTAATCGCATTCACTTCTGCATGTGCTTCACCAAAACGCTGATGGTATCCTTCTCCAATTATTTTATCGTTATGAACAATCACTGCCCCTACAAGAGGATTGGGTGCTACAAACCCTTTGCCTAGAAGGGCGAGCTTAATACATCGCATCATAAAATCTTCGTCCAAATGCATTGGACTAAGATAGACTTTAGATAGCAAATGATACGATATTCTTTTATAAATTTGTACGTGCTGGATCAATAGGCGCTTATATTAAATGATTCAAACGAACCAACTAATCTGTCATCTATGCGATTGTTCTCCATAATAGAGAAAACCTTCAAATATCTTTTGCCTACACCATTTACAATTGCCATACTTTTAACAGTTGTCACTTTTATATTGGCATTGTTTCTTACTCCTTACGAATCATCTTTACAAGACCGTTCTGGTGAATTGTTATCGTTTTGGGAAAGAGGATTATGGAATCCGCCATTGCTTGTATTCGCAATGCAAATGATGCTTATGCTGGTGCTTGGGCATGCTCTTGCATTAACAAAATCAATTGACAGAATTATACGGTTCGCGACGAAATTTTGTACGAGTACGGCTACATCTGCCGGAATTGTAACCCTTCTCACAGTAATGGTATCGTTGTTCAACTGGGGTTTGGGGTTGATTTTTGGAGCAATACTGGCACGAAAAGTAGGCGAACATGCGGAAAGAAATCGTATATCCTTGAATTACCCTTTGGTTGGTGCTGCAGGTTATAGCGGCTTAATGGTGTGGCATGGTGGTATTTCAGGATCTGCCCCAATAAAAGTATCGGAAGAAGGTCATATAACTGAGCTTATGTCCGGTTTAATGAC
>Ga0315334_10001896_pt1 | contig 13025 bp, 12 predicted proteins | sample M150034915metaG_FD_205555 | JGI IMG/M metagenome (GOLD analysis project Ga0315334, IMG submission 205555) | Ammonia-oxidizing marine archaeal communities from Monterey Bay, California, United States - M1 500m 34915 | ecosystem: Environmental > Aquatic > Marine > Intertidal zone | place: USA... | reverse complement strand
TCCAGGTTCTCAGTTCGCGGTGCTCGTGACTGGCCAGACTTCTGACCAGTCCGTAGTTGCGAATCTGTCTCTTGACCCTCGACAGGTCGCGCCTGCGGTGCCACATCACTGCCTCCGGATCGGTCCAGAGCCGATGTCCGGCCTGACGGATCCTGTGGTCGAGAATAACATCCTCGGCACCGATGCATCGCGGCGGAAAGCCACCGACCTCTTTGAGGACGGAGCGGCGGTAGGCCGAGTTCACACCTGGCAGTTGCTCGACCTCTTCGAGCTCGCCCTCGCCCCTCTTGCCGTAATTGGTTCCGGCAGTGAAGATTCTGCTGCAGAAGCTGACGTCGATGACCTGCTGCTGCAGCGTCGAGCTATCAGGAGGAGCGAAGTTCGGACCACCCACACCCGCCACTTCGGGGCGCTCGAACCAGTGGACCAACTTCTCGACCCAGTCCTTGGGCACGATGACATCGTCATCGGTGAACATCACTAGGTCGGATTCGGTCGAGTCCAGTGCGACGTTGCAGGCGTCCGCACGGGTGCGCGAGCCTGCATCGTCGATGAAGCGCAGACCTCTGGATTCGGCCTGCTGCCCACCGGGATCCCCGCCCGGCCCGACCACGATCACCTCAAGCGGGCCGTAGTAGGTCTGGGCCATCAGACCGTCGAGCGCGATACCCAACTCGTCCGGGTTGCCAACGCTTGGGATGATGACGCACACAGAGTGGCCCATGCCTCGTCGCCCTAGTTCGACCTCAAGAGTTCACGGGTCAGTCGTGAGTGACCCGGGGCGCTAGGAAGTAGGTCCAACTGGCCCCGCCGTCGTTGCTGTTCCAGTCCAGTCTCAGTGGGTACTTGTCCTGGAACTGCACCCGGACGTCTTGGGTCAATCCGGCGGCTAGCTTCCTTGTCAGGGGGTCGAGGAACTGCATACTGTAGGTGCCTTCAGTGGGTGAAGGGCAGACCAACTCACTGAGTTCGCCGGATTCGAAGCGCACGGTGACACTTTCTCCGGCCTCGACAGTCACGCTAACCCTCAACTCCTTGCTGTCTAGCCTCAGATCGACCAACTCTCCTACGAACTTGGCCGCTCTGAGCGCTCTCGAGAGCTTCTCCGCCCCGATGGTGGCGCTGCAATCGAAATCCAGCTCCGGAAGCTTCGGATCCTGCATCGAACCGGTGTCGAGGCCACGCAGTATCCTGTGGACCTCGCCGACTCTGACGTTGACTGCTCCGACCGCGTCATCATAGTCTATCTCGACCAGATCGGACGGGCCTGCGAGGGTCAGGAGGTCGCGTAACTTGCCGAGCTCCATTCCAATCTCGACCGGCTCGACTTCGTAGGTCTCGAAGCAGGCGTTTGAGAATGTGCAACTCAAGAGGGCAACATGTGAGCCGTCGACAACGTTCACCGTCAGCCCTTTCTCACCCCAACTCATTTTGGCTTCCTCGGTCAGAACCGAGAGCAGATCGACGATCTCCCGCATCAGTTGGGTATTTGCCGTCACTCTCAGCATGGAATCACCTCGTTACGCATCTCGGACTCGGGGGTCTTTCATTCTTCGTAGTCGGCCCTACGGGCCGTCACTGGTACTCCCTGAATTTCTTCTCGCACTTCGAGCAGGTGCAGATCTTGGTCTCGGGCTCGTCGCTCGAACGGGTCTGTTTGAGTTCGACGTAAATCTCGTTGCAGTCGCAAGCAGGACAGCGAATATCTCCCACCCTAAGGGTTCCTCGAGCAACTTCCGGCTCCACTACCTCAGTGAGGTGTTTCAGGGACTTCTCGGAGCCCGACGCGGTAGCGCTGGTCAGATCCACGGTATCACCGGTCATCGGGTCGACGAAGGTGCCTCCGGAACCGTCCCTGCCAGTCAGAGGCCCCTCATACTTGCACTGATAGTTGTCGCATCGGATGTTCCCAGATGAATCGGGGTATGACAGTGCGCCGCACTCAGGACAAAACATCGCTATCGAACCCCTAGACGGTTAAACGCCAACCGAACAGCGACAAACCAACCGTCTATTGAACTATTGGTTTATGCTGGCCAGAGGAAAAGCCCGGACCCAGCCCCAATCGAGTGATCTGGAATCAGACCGCACCGTTGAAGCGAAGCGGCGCTACGGCGTAACCGTGCGTATTCACTACGATTGGAGACTTTCTAGGGTCGTCGATTCCGATGGTCAAGCCATCGACGAGTTGGTCTGGTCCCCCAAGAGGTCCGCGCGCGCTTTGGCTGACAGGCTGTCCGATTTGCAATCGGGTAGGATGAGCCCCGAGGCGAGAGCCCTCAGTAAGAGGTTCCCGGATGCCGAGGTGGATGGAATGGCTGCGATGTCAGACCCCGACTGGCCCGAGCTTGAGGGCGAGGAGCAGGAGATGCTCTCCGAGGCGGCGGCCAGACTAGCCAAGCGAGGGGTGGCTGATGCCGCCGCCGACCTCGACCGACGACTCGACATGCTGTCGTCAGCGGCGATCGAGCTGAGGGCCTCGTGGACCACCAGCGAGGCGAGGTGCGTGGAGTGGGCGGGGCTGTTTTTGGCCGAGGCGGATTTGGATGGGCAGAGGCGAGAGATCCCATTGGCGGTAGCCGAGGCAGAATCGATTGACGCAGCGGCTGCCACACTTGGAATCGCGGCTCCTGCGCACCAGCCCGAGCCAGCCGAGTGGGCCGCCCTGAACGGCCATGCAGCAGGTGTTGTGGCACTGGCAGGGAGGCTGGAGTCTGCAGAGGCGGCCACGCGCGAGCTCGCGCGCCAGTACGTACCCACTCTGAGCATGCTCGTCGGTCCGTTGGGAGCTGCTAGGATGGTGGTGCTCGCAGGCGGCCGCGAGAGGCTGGCTCGGATGCCCAGCGGCAGCCTGCAGGTACTCGGGGCGAGCGGCGCTATGGCAGCCCACCGCAGGGGCGCGCCGCCACCAAAGCACTCACCTGTCCTGTTCTCTCTTCCACAGATCTCGAGATCCCCGCGATGGGTCAGGGGCAAGATCGCCCGCTACATGGCTGGCAAGTGCTCGATTGCCGTTCGCGTCGATCACTTCGACGGCGAGCCGTGGGACGAAGATCGGATAGCCGAGATTAACCAGGAGTGTGTGAACATCCGCGAGAGGTTCCCCAAGCCGCCGTCGAGGAGGTGAGGGATTGGCGCGCAAGCCGAAACTCGCCTGGGGGGTCAGGCGCGAGGGGCGCTCGCTGTGGACACGTAACGCGGTCCGCGGAGTCTCGGTCAGAGGCGAGCGCAGAAAGACGGACGCCCGAATCGAGTGGAGAGCCTGGAACCCCTCTCGTTCCAAGGTCGCAGCAGCCCTGCTGAGAACCGCCAACGACCCCTCGCAATTGCTTCCTGAGACAGGCTCAACATGCCTCTATCTGGGGGCATCGTTCGGCTCCACAGTATCGCACATACACGACCAAGTCTGCGGGGCTGGCAACCACCACGGCGGGCAGGTCGTGGCAGTCGAGATCGCTCCTCGGGCGATGCGTGACCTGTCGGAGATGGCCAGCATCAGGCCAGGGCTAGTCCCTGTTCTGGGTGATGCCAGACAACCTTCACAGATCGCTCCTTATATCCGCGGCAAGGCGGACTGGATGCATCAGGATCTCAGCATCGCTGATCAGGCCGAGACCTTCGTCCGGATGGCCGGGGCGTTCCTTAGGCCCAACGGCACCGGCCTGCTTTCACTGAAGGCGGCTAGCGAGAGGTCGTCTGATGGTGACGACGACAGCAGGTTCGAGAAGGCCGCGAGGATACTCCGGGAGTCCGACCTAGATGTAATCGAGAGGATCGACCTGAAAGGGCTTGAAGAGCAGCACGTCGTATTCCATGTGAGGAAGACAGACCATTCAGCCTAATTCATTCAATCCAACGCCGAGTAAAGCCGCGCCGAACACCACGCCGATTACATACATAGCCAGCGACAAATAATTCAGCACTAGACCAGCAATGGCTTCGTTACGCCCGAGATTCATTTCCTTCGAGGCATTGAATCCCATGTGACCAAGCACTATCCCAGCAATGGTCGTGAGGGGTGCAAGACATGCGGTGAAGCACACGAAACCGGCGGTTATGTGGCAAACCCAAGTCGCAATCCCCAACCACATCGAGTAGGTCGCGTTGTCATTGGACTGTTGAATCATCATGGGCTGCTGGTAGGCACCTGCTCCCCCCGAGGCACCTGCGTACGGATTGAACTCCTGAGAGTCACCGGATTCGGCACTCGGTGTGCCCGAAAGCACCACTGTCTCGGGTCCGTCTTCCACGGTTCACGATATCGATAGCGCAATTGAACCTATCCTGTCGTCAGTATCATGGAGTCGAATGGGTTCAGCGGGTCATGCCAGAGTTGCCGGAGGTCGAGACGGTCAGACGAGGTCTTGAGAATCACCTCATGGGTCGACGCATCGAACAGGTCGAGCTGCGCCGTCCCGATCTTCGATTCCCGTTCCCGAAAGGATTCGAGGGGTCGCTGCGTGGCAGGCTGGTCGAACGCATAGACAGGCGAGCGAAGTATCTCCTAATCCGACTAGAAAACGATACCACTTGGATGTGCCACCTCGGAATGACCGGGCGCTGGACCCTTCTGGGAGCAGACAGCAGCCAAAGTGACGACGGATCTCATGACTGGGTCGTCGTGGATCTCGATAATGGTGGGAGGGCGGTGTTTTCGGATTACCGGCGCTTTGGGTTCATGGATCTCCTAGAGACCGCCGAACAGGATCAGAACAGGTTTCTCGCTAAACTCGGGCCGGAGCCCACTCCAGACCACCTGACTCCGATAGATCTGGCCGAGAATCTGAGAGGTCGCAGAACCCCGATGAAGGCTGCCTTGCTAGACCAGAGGACTGTGGCTGGACTAGGAAATATCTACGTCTGCGAGATTCTCTTCCGCGCTGGAGTATCGCCACGCAGGACTGCAGCCAGTGTCGCCGGCAAGTCGGGAGTCACCGAACGAGTCGAACGAATCACAGCCGCCACCCACGACGTGATCGTCGAGGCGATTGACGCGGGTGGGAGCAGCATCAGTGACTTCGTGAACGTTGAAGGCGAACTCGGCTACTTCTCACACAACTTCCAGGTCTATGGCAGGGAGGGGGAGCCCTGTCTATCCGAGGGCTGCGAGGCGTCAATCAAGCGCATCGTCCAATCAGGGCGCTCGACATTCTACTGCCCTGATTGCCAGCGCTAGCGAACCATCATTCACGGATTCCATTATATCACATGTTTCGACGGAACTTACCGCCCGTTTCGAACAGCGCCTGAGTAACTTGGCCGACTGTGCAGTGCTCGACTATGTCCATCATGACCTCAAACAGGTTCCCGCCCTCGCGAGCGACCTGCTTGAGCCTCGCCAGCCCAGCCTCGGCCTCGGCCGCGTGGGCCTCCTTGAACGCCTTGTTGCGGCCAATCACCATCTTCCTCTCGGCCTCGTCCGAGCGTGTGACGTCGATGTCGAAGTCGTCGGCCGACATCACTGCCGAGCCCTCATCGACATAGGTGTTGACCCCCACGATGGGCAACTCGCCCGAGTGCTTGCGATGCTCGTAAATCATTGATTCGTCCTGGATGCGGTTGCGCTGGTAGTTTACCTCCAGCGAGCCCAGCACGCCCCCGCGGGCGTGCATCTCTTCGAAGATCCTCAGCACCTGCTCCTCGACGTTATCGGTCAGCCACTCGGCGATGTAGGAGCCCTGCAGAGGGTTCTCGTTCTGCAGCCAGCCGTACTCCTTGGACAGGATCAACTGGATGGCCACGGCGTCTCGCACCGTGTCCTCAGTGGGGGTGCCGAAGGCCTCGTCGCGGCTGTTTGTGTGCAGGCTGTTGGCGTTGTCCGCTAGGGCGTAAAGCGCCTGCAGGGTAGTGCGGTAGTCGTTCCAGGTGAACTCCTGTGAGTGCAGCGAGCGGCCACTCCCTTGGATGTGGTACTTGAGCTTCTGGCCTCGCTCGTCAACTCCGTAGAGGTCACGCATAGCGATGGCCCATATCCTGCGACTGACCCGCCCTATCACGGCGTACTCGGGATCCATCCCGTTGGAGAAGAACCAGCTGAAGTTACGCACGAACTTGTCAGCGTCCAACCCTCGCGCGTTGAACAACTCGACATAGGTCAGGCCATTTGAGAGGGTCAGCGCGGCTTGGCTTATCGGATTGGCGCCAGCCTCGTCAATGTGGTACCCCGAGATCGAGACAAAGTAGTGGTTGCGCACGTTGTTGTCGACGTAGAACTCCGCGACGTCCCCCATCATTCTCAGAGCGGTATCGAGGTTGAAGACCAGAGTGTTCTGCCCCATCGCCTCTTTGAGCTGGTCGGCTTGGACCGTTCCTCGCACGGTGCTAAGCGTACTAGTCCTGATTTCGGCCCGCTCCTCGTCAGTCGGCACCCTGCCGTTCTGTTCCACGAACTTAGCTACCTGCTGGCGGATGGCCACAGTGAAGAAGGCGGCCAAGTGCCACCAGTAGTTGCCGTTGATGGTCTTCGACACGGAGGTGTTCGACGCGCACAAATCGAAGCCCTCGAACAACTTCTCCATTTCGTCCACGGTGCTGATGCTGACGCCGGATTCGCAGACCTTGCCGAAGATGTCGAGCCTCTCCACTGGGTCGTGTCCGTACAGGCTGGGCGAGTCGAAGGCGACGGAGAGCCGGTTGAACGGCTGACCCTTGGAGAGGAAGTGGTAGCGCTTGTTGGTTCGCTCGGCGCTGCCTTCCCCAGCGAACATGCGTACTGGCAGCTCGTCCTCGCGTCTGAACGGGAACACCCCTCCGGTGTACGGGAACGACCCGGGCGCGTTCTCCTTGCGTATCCAGTCAAGCCGCTCCCCCCAGTCCTCGGTGTCGGGAAGTGCGACCCGTGGTAGATCCAGTCCCGAGAGTGTCGTCTTGGTGGTCTCGACAGGGATCTCCTTTCCTCGCACGGTGTAGATGGCCTCGCCCGAGCGGTACGCTACGGCTCTCGTCTCGAAGTCATCGAGTGCCTTCCAGGCCTCGTCCGGCACCGCCTCCCTCACACTAGCAGCTTCCTCCTCCAAGTCGTCGGCCGCCGCGTCCTTGCCGGTCGAGCGCATCTGCGCTGCAGAAGCCTCGAGCTGCTGAACCAACCTGACTCGGCCCACGGCCTCGTCGGTTCTCTCGTGATAGCCTCGCACAGAGGCTGTGACCTCAGCGAGATACCCCTGCCTCTCTGAGGGGATCGGATTCGACTTGTGTGGCAGACCGCCTTCCCCGACCCTCGCTTGGGCGGCGGCGAAATCGGCGCCGTGCCTGTCGCGGAGCATCTCCGCGAGCCTCTCCCAGAGCATGTCCACGCCCGCGTCTGCGAACTGGCTGGCTATGGTTGGAATGACAGGGAGCGTAGAGTCGTCTGAGTCCCACATCTCGCGGTTGCGCTTGAACTGCTTGCGAATCTCCGAGAGGGCGTCTTCCGAACCCCTACGGTCGAATTTGTTGAGCACCACGATGTCAGCGGCATCAAGCATCTCGAGTTTCTCTAGTTGGCTCGGGGCGCCATACTCGCGCGTGGTGACATACATCGAGACGTCTGCGACTTCGGTGATGGCGTCGTCGCCCTGGCCGATGCCGCTGGTCTCTACCAGGACGAGATCGAACCCTACCGCCCGGCAAGCCTCGATGGCCCTGCCGACACAGTCGGCGATTTCCCGTCCGCTGTCCCTGCTCGCGAACGAGCGCATGAACAGGTTGCCGTCGGACAAGGAGTTCATTCGGATTCTGTCGCCCAGAAGCGCGCCCCCTGTGCGCTTGCGAGTCGGGTCGGTAGCCAGAAGCGCAATTTTCCTGCCGGGGTTATCGCGCTGGATCCGGAGCATGATCTCGTCAGTCAGGCTGGACTTGCCCGCCCCACCGGTTCCGGTAAGGCCGACAACTGGGCAAGCATCCTCCTCAGAGCGCGAACGAACCCGCTCCATAGCTGCGGAGAAAGTAACATCATCGCCGTTCTCGGCCAGAGTCAGCAATCTCGAGATGGCCCCGTGGTCATCTGCCATCACGGGGCCGGATAGCGAATCGAAGCGTGTCTCGTCGAGCAGGTCGATTCGCAGAGCCGACTCCATGGCGTCCTGAACCATGCCGACTAGCCCCATCTCGCGACCGTCGTCGGGCGAGTATATGCGGGCTATCCCGCCCTTGTCTAGATGGTCGATCTCGTGGGGCAGGATGGTGCCACCCCCCCCTCCGAACAAGAAGACGTGGCCGAAACCCGCCTCGTCAAGAATCTCCTTGGTGTGGGTGAACATCTCCACCGCCCCGCCCTGGTAGGAGGTGATCGCCACGGCGTGGGCGTCTTCCTGGATGGCGGCGCATGCCACCTCGTCAGCCCCACGGTCGTGTCCGAGGTGGATGACTTCGCAGCCCTGGCTCTGCAGGATCCTGCGGAAGATGCCGATTGCGACGTCATGGCCATCGAAGATGGCCGCGGCCGTGACCACACGCAGGGGCATGCGTCCGTCCGAGGCACGGGCGGCGTCCCCCGAAACGCCCTCCTCAGCACCGCTAACCATGCTAATTCGGACCCTGCACCTCCACAAGAATGCGCCGCCCGCGTTTCAGACGGGCAATTGCACTGTCCGGGTCAGAGTTCAAGACCCCATACCTCCACGTAGACGCGATGAGTTACTCCTGCCCCAGAGACGGCTCTGCACTGGTCTCTCCGGAGGACTCCGACCGCTCCACCTTCTCGCGCCACGGTATCCACCACTGCGACGAGTGCTCGGGCATGCTGCTCAACGCCGACGCTGCGATGTCGGCGATCTCCCAGGACAAGCTGAATCAGATGCACGGCTCCTTCGAGCAGCACACAGCCGAGGTCGACCTCGACTGTCCGCTGTGTGATTCGCACATGCGCGTTCGCGAAATCGTGTTCATGCGGCCCGACGGCATAGAGATGATTCCCATCGAGATTGACGGCTGCCCGACCTGCAGCTCGTTCTGGTTCGATGCCGGTGAGTTGCAGAGAATATCTCCGCCCGAGAACGGCGGCGACGCCCACAGAGAGGCCAACGCCCTGTCCATCGTGCTGGAGATGCTGTTCCACTTGCCTTTTGCGATACGCTAATCACATGACCCCGTTATAGATTAGCGCAGCGAACACGAACATCAGAACTCCCATCGCCGCATCTATCCTACGCGCTTGGGCGCGCAACTTTGAGACCCCGTCACCCCGCGTCAGCACTGTTGCTACAGTGACATACCAGGTGCCGTCGATGGCCATTCCCAGAAGCCCCATCCAGAACAGGGTCTCGGTGCTAATGTCGGCTTCGATAAATGGAACATATAGGGCCAGCATCCAAGCGAGTATCTTGGGATTGAGCAGGGCTATCGCGAAGCCCTGAGCGAATCCAACACGGCCCAAAGGGCCGTGACTAGCATCTTCGGGAGATTCGTATGGTTCTCCTCTAGACGCCTTCAGGAAATTGAAACCGAGCCATAACAGCAGAGTGATGCCGCCCCATTTCAGTACCGTCTCGGTGGACTCGTGCAGGGTGAGTGCGGTGGCGATTCCAGCAGCTGCAAGGAAGGCGTATATGCCGAAGCCGATGCCGTGACCAATCCCAGTCATCACCCCCTGGCGTCGGCCTCCGACCATGGTGTTCCGGAGCACCACCGCCAGGCTGGGGCCTGGACTCATCGCACCGAGTGTGAACACAGTGGCCAGAGCCACCCATGCCTCTGGTGTCAAGTGATCACCCGCCGTGGCGTTCAGGCGTACATAGCTTCGATCTCATCGCCCCAATTCTCGCGGATCTGCTTCCTACGGATCTTCAGAGTGGGGGTCAGTTCGCCGTCGTCTACGCTTAGGTCACGAGGCAGTAATGTGAACTTCTTGACCTGCTCCGGGTTGCTGAACTTCTGGTTCAGTCCGGCCACCGCCTCCTCAAGCTGCTTGTGTGTCTCACTTCCAACAGCCGTGTACTCGGACAGGTCGTGACCAAGTGCGGCCAGCTTGGCGAGTTGCTCCCCAGGATCTTTCGGAACCTCGGTCGCTCCGTCCAGTCCGTGCACGTCGCGCAGGATCGCCCCGACGTCCAGTGTGAGCAGGGCGCTGCAGAACTTGCGGTTGTCGCCGATGAGCATGCACTGCGAGACTATCGGAATGCTCTTCATCGTCTCCTCGATTACCAGGGGTGCGATGTTCTTGCCAGCCGAGGAGACGTAGATCTCCTTGAGCCGGCCGGTGATGTGGACGTAGCCGTCCTTGTCGATGCGCCCCAGGTCGCCAGACTTCAGCCAGCCGTCCGCCGTCATCGTCTCGGCGGTCGCCCCGGGGTCTCGGTAGTAGCCGGCCATCACGTGCCGGCCGTTGAACTGGATCTCTCCCTCGCCGTTCTCGTTAGCATCGCCAATCCTCAGCTCGGTCCCGACCATCGGCCTGCCGACGCTACCAATCTTGTTGTTGCCGTCGTAGTTCAGCGTGGCTCCCGCAGTAGTTTCGGTCATGCCGTAGCCTTCGTAGAGCGGGATTCCCAGCTTGTGGAAGAGATTCAGGATGTCGGGATTGATTGGCGCTGCGCCTGTGATGGCGTATTTGGTGTTGGAGAATCCAATCGCCGCCCTCGCCTTCTTCTTGATGATGCCACCAAGTCCCGGTATCGCGAGCAGCTTGAGCTTGCTGCCAAGTTTGGCCATGAGGTTTGAGTAGACCTTCTCGTAGATTCTGGGCACTCCAATGAACAGATGGGGCTGCACCTCCTGGCAGTAGTCTATCGAGTGCAGCGGATTGTCAACCACACGCATGTGCATGGCATCGCGAATCCAGATGTGGTTGTCGGCTAATTGGCCGAACACGTGGGCGCAGGGCAGCCACGAGACGTAACCGTCGCCCTGGTTGTAACGAGTGACTTGTTGAACGCTCCATATCTCAAACTCGAAGTTGTCGTGAGTCAGTACGACTCCCTTGGGGTTACCAGTCGTTCCCGATGTGTAAATCAGGGCCGCGGTGTTTGATGGCTCGATGCTCGCGATACGATCCATGACCGCTGAGTCCGGCATCCCAGCCCCCTTCGACATGAAGTCAGACCAAGACATCGCCTTGGGGTGATCAATCATCTCGACTCCGTCCATCACTACTGCGACCTCGACCTTGTCTAGGTCATCGAGGACACTGAGTAGTCTGTTGCTGCACATCTTGTCCGCGTCACCGCCGTCCATCGGGTTGTGACCGACGAAGGCCACCTTGGAGTCGGAGTTGCCTACGACCCAGTTCACTTCGTCCGGAGAGCAGGTGTGGTAGACGCCAACTGCAGCGCCATTGCACATGTTGGCAGCGGCGTAGGCCGCGTACCACTCCATGCGGTTGTACGAGTAGATGCTCAGTTTGTCGTCGATCTGGAAGCCCAAGGCAAGCAGTGACTTGGACACCCCCATAGCAGTGCCGCAGAACTCGGACCAGGTCATGTTGACCCAGTTTCCAGACGACCCCTTCCAGGATATCGCGTTCTCGTTAGCGTATTTCTCGGCGTTTGAAATCAGGTACTCGGGCGTGGTCATCGCTGACATGGCTCAAGACAGAACATTTGGCGACTTAACTCTTTACTAGCCCCAGAGGGGCTATTCTCTGAAGCCTCAGGGCAGCACTGCTCTGACATTGGCTCGCCAGTCAGCTCCGCCGTTACGGTTTGCCAGCGGGGAGGCTGGAGATGGGTGCCAGCAGCCCACTACCTCGACTACCTCATGGGCCAGAGCCGACCTTGCGCGCGACTCGGCGAACTTGCCGACCCCGATCACCCGCTCGGCGTTGAGGACTGACACGACCTCGCGCAGGTGCTGGTCGCAGCGCTTGAGCAGGGCTTGTGCGGTCGATCCGGTGACCTTGTCCGGAGTGATGTTGGTGGCCCGCGGGCCGGAGAACAGCATCAGTGGGCAGTGGTTGACTAGGAAGACTCTGCTGGCGATGGCGCCAGCGTCACCGTAGTGCTCGGCCAAGAGGCCCCATAGGCGGGTGCCCGAGACCTCCTCACGAGGATACTCGAGGCCGACGACGGGCCGCCTCGGGTCGGCCGCCTCGGGCTGATTCACCGGAATATCAGTGATGCCCAGCAGGTCGCGCACGACCGAGGTCGCAGCGAAGGGAATTCCCATCTGACCCATGCCATGCGGGCCGGGATTCATCCCGAGGATGACCGTCCGAGCATCATTGCTGCCCATTCGCCTGAGGTACGCCTCGTGCGCATCCCATGCGTAGTCCAGCGGGTTGTAACATACATCGACGCTGCCCTCGGACACGAGTCTCCTGCCAATCGGTCCGACATCGTCACACAGGCTCGCCGCAGCACGAATCAGCTGCTCCATGGCCATCCTATCACTGCTTCACATCTGCCACTGTCGCGCCTGACAGGGAAAGGAGATCTCCGGGGGTGATGGGGAACACGGTCTGGGCTGTCCCACCGGCTCCCCACACTAGGTCGTACTGCAACAGGTCCTCATCCATCAGCACGGTGCACGGCTTCATGTGGCCGAATGGCGGAACGCCTCCGGGGGCGTAACCAGTGTTCTCGATGATGTACCCAGCATCGGTCATGCTCGGCTTGTATCCCAGCAGCCGCTTGAGCTTGCGCTTGCGCTCGACGCGATTGGCTCCCGAGGTGATTACGACCACAGCGCCGCCTTCACCGGCGAAGACGATTGACTTGGCGATGTGAGCGACGTCACATCCGAGTTGGTCGGCCGCGTCTTGAGAGGTACGGGTGCCCTCGGCATACAGCCTGGCCTCTGGCTTGTAACCCATCCTCTCGCATTCCGACAGCCACTGTTCGTGCCCGTCCATGTCTCATCATGAGGGCCATACGACTTCATCGTTAGGGAGTCCATTGAAGCGAACAACCTCGTCGCAGAGGTATGCAGTGGTTGCTTCAGGCTGATACGGTTCGTAAGACCGTACGGGTCTGTGTAGCGGCCCAATTGGCGACACTCGCGGTGTGCTACGCGCTATGGGTCTCAGAAGGCTGCGACCATTTCTTTCCTTTCATCTCCGACACTGACACCCACCCGGCCTCCGGAGCACCATTCACATTCGGTTTCACAGTCTC
>Ga0315334_10001892_pt1 | contig 13034 bp, 2 predicted proteins | sample M150034915metaG_FD_205555 | JGI IMG/M metagenome (GOLD analysis project Ga0315334, IMG submission 205555) | Ammonia-oxidizing marine archaeal communities from Monterey Bay, California, United States - M1 500m 34915 | ecosystem: Environmental > Aquatic > Marine > Intertidal zone | place: USA... | reverse complement strand
GGACCTGACAGTATACGTGATATGATCATCTGATAGAATGCTATACCGAATGAAACAACCAATAATATTACACCTACGATTCTAGCCATTTCAAACTCAGGCGTAGGATCTAAGCCCTGTGTTGAAAGATATGACAGGTAGCTTGCAACCATTGCAATTCCTACTATGCCTACTAGTTGAGGTGATTCTGTTCTTAGCCAGAGTAATCCAACTACCATTGCCCAGAATATAACAAGTGCTAAACCGCCAAATACAGCATCAAATGGCTTGAGCATTGTTCCCAATGGATCTGATGTGAATTTACATGAGCCTTGCTCCCAACAAAAACAATCTCTACCCATCTTGTCTGCACATTCGTCCTCACTTATCATTGATCCTGGTAGGTGATCAGCAAATGCAAAGTTGATAAATGGTAAAAGTGATATGACCATTAAAGTAAAAAGTAATTCTTTCATGGTTTTCTAGTGTATACCATCTATTTAAATTTAAATCCTATGGCCAACCGGGCATTGATTGACCAGGCATTGGCTGTATTTTTGGAATTATGGTTACTTCTTCCACACCTTCACGTACATCAATGGTGATTATAAAGCTAACATGACCAACATTTCCACCTGCATCGGTAGCATGACATTCAATGTTATGTGTTCCTATTGTGAAGATTGCATTTCTACCAGGTGTACATTCTGCCACCAACCCTTCATCCACATTATCAGTAACCAATACCTTTAATTTTGGCTTCATACCGTTGGTATTATCTGCTTCATATATGAGTTGTTCTGGTGCTGTCAATTCTGGAGCAATAGTATCAATGATTGGTATATCTTCCTCTGGTACAATTGCTGGTTCTATAGGGACACCAAGATATGTTTGAACCTTTGATTCAGTGTCGTCTTGTGGTACACCAAGGAATGTATCCGGTGTATCTGTTTTACCTTCACCCTGTATAACACCAAGGAATGTTTCTTCACCAGGGTCATATGGTACTCCGCCTGCATCAAGGTACTTTTGGTATTCTTTTTCTCCAAGTCCAGCAACATATCGTCTATCAGCTTCCTCCCTCAGCCCATTATCTATCTCCCACTGCTCATATTCCTCTGGGGTCATGACAAATATGTCTGGTTTACCAACTACCCTGTCTGCAACAGCATCGATGACCGGTGGTGCATTGGACATTACAACTGCAATGGCCATAATACCACCAAATATTAATATAACTGGAATTGCCTTCTTGAATGGATCAGATAATTGTCTAGCTACTGCTTCCTTTGTCAGGTGCAGTTCCTTCATCGTCGTGTAACATACGCTTGGAGAATCCGCTTGAAATTGAACTAACTTTTTTTCCGAAGAGATTGAAACGCTTCTTGGAATTGGTTGTTTTTTTTTGAGATGTTCTGCTACATTCTTTTCATTTAAGGGGATTGGTTTAATGAAACTGTCTATCTGATCAAAACGTTCTTTCTTTACCATTGTTTTCATAACTTTATATGGTTCTTTTTTCATTGGAGGTCTTATCTCATCACGTGAGTTTGATATTATAAAGAAACATAACATCTGTTTCTTTAAGAAATATACATTATCCTTATCTATCTCGAACACACCATATTGTGTATATGCTTTTGAATCGTTTACATACATTGGAACAATATCAATACGCTGATATGCTATCTGGACAAAAGCAAACCCTGTTCTATTAATACCCATTCCCAAAAGATGTGGACTGTATTTTGGTATTGGTTTGCTTTGTGTGTGAACATTAATCATCATGTCTGTCTTTGAGGTTTCATCATCAGTTGCATGGTCTTGCAGGAACCGTTTTGTCTGGGGTGACATGTCTTTTGATATGTCTTTTGGGATGTTTAATTTTTCTACATCTATGCTTGGATCATTTCCTACTGTTGCCATAAATCTTTCTTTGTTGAATAGTTCTGATTCACCAACATCTTTCATTACATCATCTATCTCACTGATTGAAGACAGGCTTAAAGGTTTGGAATTTGAAAAATTGTAAAAATATACACCTGTTTTTTTATAACGATACTCATACTCATCGTCAAGTTCATAGGTCTGACCGTCCTTTGTTGTAAAGTATTTGGAATTATACTTGTTAATTTTTACAAAACTGACGTTACGGTCACCCATTTTTATTATAGCAATGGGTTTCTTTGACAATTTCATTTCAAAAAGAGGTACAACCAACGTTAATTTTACTACAGTAGGGGTATATAAAATTAAAATGTTTTAAACTAAGACCAACGCTTGCCCAGGAAGATACCAAGGATGGCTGCAATTATAAGTAATGACCATGTTGCTGCATTCATCAAGTCATCACCAAAGTCAAGATATCCTAAGAATGACATTATTCCTAAAGTGACAACTATAAAGATTACTCCCATTGGTGCACTTCTGCCTGTGAATATACCGGCAAGTGCAATGACAAATATGAATACCATATTAACTCCAAAGAGATTACCCATTGGTTCAATTCCTAATTGTCTGGTTGATTCTGGTGACTTGAATGACTTGAATGTTTTCTCTGCTGGAACTCCTTTTGGCACAGCACCTTGTATGCCTGGTGTTGAAAGGTCTTGATCTGAATCATCACACATGATATCATTTGGATCACAAATTATGGTTATTGTTTGATCTGCATTTACTGTATATTGGAATTGTGGGTTAACTATGATTGATCCATAGTAATCAGTCTCAGGATCAACATCGGTTGACTCTGTAATTTGTGATGATGTTGCTGTAAATGCTTTTACAATTGCTGGTTCATTTAAGTTTTGTGGTTGGTAAGATATGATAACTTCTGCTCCAACTGGTTGTACTGTAAAGTCAAGAACTGATTCAGTATATGATAAGGTACAAACATTTAATGTGGTTGACAATGGATTAGATGGTGGTCCCCATAAACCGCCTGCAGCCAAACAAGTAGCAGATGATGTATATTCAATTCTGTCTTCATTGAATGATATGTCACCGGTTACAAATGGTGCTGCAGGTGTCAATGATACAATATTACTTTGTATAACAAATCCAGTGTCAAGTGTTATGGTTGCAAAGAAGTTACTTGTCTGTGTTGGATATGAAGTCATTGTTTGTAATGATGCACCGTTTGTTAGAGGAACACTAATTGATTTGTAAACATCTCTGGCGTTATCAACATAAAGTGCTTGTTGTACAATTGTAGAAGTTGATGTTCCTGTAACTGAAAGTGTTGGTGTTATCAATACACTGTTACCACCAGTTGGTGTTCCTATGATTGTCAATACTGCAAGTACTGGTTGTACTGATGCTGTGTTACTGATTGGTCCAATACCAACTGCTGTAATTGCAGAGACACGATAAACATAATTGGTACCTGCTGTCAATCCTGTATTGGTATAAACAGTTCCAGAGTTACTTGTATCTGCAACTAGAACTGTCCAGCCTGCACCATTAGCATTTCTTTCAATCTGATAACCTATTATAGAATAACCTGAAGTACTACTTGGTGTACCCCAGTTAAGAACTGAAGCAGAGTTAGTGGTTCCAGTTAAGGCAGCAGTTAAACTGGTTGGTGCTGTTGGAACATCTGGTGAAAGATAACTTACAGTTCCAGAAGTGCCACCAATTCCTACAGAATTAACAGAGTTGACTCTCCAGTAGTATTGGGTAGCAGGTGAAAGAGGACTGTCGGTTGCTGTGAGTGTTGTTGTTGCCTGAAGTGACATCCAGTTGGCATTGTCATTTGATCTTTGTAGAGTGTATGAAAGGTTACTTGGATCCCCACCATCATTTGCTGGGGCTGTCCAAGTTATTGTTGCGGAGAGAGGAGTGGTATGTGTGATTTGTATGTTTGTTGGTGCATCCGGTGTGGTATATGTTGTACCAACTGCAGATGGACTTTGTGCGGATTCACCAGATGAATTGAGTACTGTTACCTTGTAGTATACAGTTTGTCCGTTGGTCAATCCTTGGTGATCATAGTATGCAGTTGGATGACCTACCGGTCCTGCTGTATATGTTATATCATCTGATGAAGTGTAAACGGTGTAAGTAATTCCTGTACCTGCGACTGCTGCCCATTCAACCTTGAGTTCAGTTCCTGATGTTACTGTTACCGTAGGAGTTCCAGGGGTGTTTGCAAGTGTTGACACAACTGTGTTTGGAGAATAACTTGTTCCGTATGGGTTGATTGTGGTGACTCTATATTCGTACTGTGTACTTGGTATCATGTTTATCTGTGTGTATGTTGGAGTTGTTACAGTTGCAAGGTTTAGCCAGTTGCCAGTGTTAAAGTCCTGTACCTCTACCTTGTATCCTGTGATTGCAGAACCGTGATCAAATGGAGCAGTCCATGATAAGGTTACTGAAATATTTGTTGCTGTTGAAGACACTGTACTGATTGCCTCTGGTGGTCCGAAGGTGTGAAGTTGAATGGTATTACTTAGTGAACCAGTTCCAATTGTATTGATTGCAGATACTCGGTAATAGTAATCAGTCTTTTCTGTAAGACTTGATACTGTATGTGAGGTCTGTGCAGTCTGTGTGTCTGCAACTATTACATTCCATGTTACATTATCTAATGATTGTTCAATTTTATGACCAGTTACTGGATATCCGTTTGGTGCTGCTGCAGTCCATGTTAAGTTGACTTGTGTATCTGATTGTGTTGTACCTGCAAGGTTTGTAACAACACCTGGAACATCACCGGCATTCAATGACTCAACATTGCTGTCAGGACTGAAGCCGATTGCATTCTCTGTTGTTACTTTGTAATAGTATAAGGTTCCGACAGATCCTGTATCTGTATGTGTTGTTACTCCGGTACTTGGAACAATGCTTGCAACTGGTGTGTATGTAATTCCGTCAGTACTTCGTTCTATTAGATACTTGGTGTTTGTAAATCCGTTGTCATTTGGTACTGTCCATGAAAGTATGATCTGTCCTGATGTGGTTGGTGTTGCGGTTAGTATGGTTGCATCAGGTATGTCACCTGCTTGTGCATTGGCTGATGCACTGACAGGTCCGGTTCCAACCTGGTTGATTGCTGAAATTTTGTAGTAATATGTCTGGCTTACAGTAAGATTGATGTCGGTGTATGTTACGTTTGTGTTCTGTGTATCTGCAACAAGAACATTCCATGTGGTTCCTGCATCAGTACTTCTTTCAATGGTATAACCAGTAATTGAATATCCGTTTGCATTTGGTGCAGTCCAGTCAAGTTGAATCTCATAGTTTGGCAATGTGGTTGCTGCAAGTCCTGTGACTTGTGAAGGGACGTCGCTTGCCATTGCGTTTGCACTTGTTGAGAATGCTGATGTACCGTAAATGTTATTTGCTGAAACCTTGTAGTGATATACTTGTGATGTTGTAAGGCCTGTATCTGTATGTGTTAGACCGACCACGTTGTTAACCAATACACTCCATGTTGAACCGTTGGTGCTTCGTTCAATGTTATATGATGTTACAGGTGCACCGTTGGTTATGGTTGGTGCAACCCAGTCAAGTTGAATCTCTGCGTTTATTAATGCTGTTAATGCAAGGTTTGTTGGAACATCAGAAGGACCGAATGTTGTCACGGTGTTTGATGAGATTGATGGTGATGACAATCCTGCGGAATTGACAGAGGCTACCCTGTAGTTATAATTGGTAAGTGGTGTGAGTCCTGTGTCAGTGTAGGTTGTACTTGTAAGGTAAATTGATAAAGGTGTCCATGTAACTCCAGAGTCTGTACTTTTTTCAAGGCTGTATTGCACTGCACCATTACCTGCAATTGCATTCCATGTTACCTGTATCTCTGTGTCTGACTGGGTTGTTCCGGAGATCACATTGGTTGCGATTGGATATGTTGTTGCGGTGTTTGCTGTTCCGTCAGTGTTGCCGAATGAGTTTTCTGTGTTAACTCTGTAGTCATAAATTGTATTTTGTGTTAGTGCAATTGCCGAGTATGTTGTTGATGTCTGTGTTGCAAGTGTAGTCCAGGTTGCTCCGGAATCAGTACTTTGTTGTACGGTGTATGCAACGAGTGGGAAGCCGTTAAGGTTTGGCTGTGTCCAACTTAGGTTTATTTGTGTTGTACTTTGTGGGGTTAATGTTATTGTTGCTATTGGATCAGGCAAACCAAATGTTCTCTGTTGTGCTGTTGCTGATTCAGCACCTGTACCTAATGTGTTTATTGCCGAGACCTTGTAGTGATATATTGTATCAGCAGTCAGTCCGGTATCGGAGTAACTGTTTGTTGCACTTGTGAGTGTTGTCCATGTGGTTCCGTCAACTGATCTTAGAACATTATAATTTGATATTGAATATGCATTGTTTGCAGGAACATTCCATGTAAGGTCTATGGCTGTATCAGATATTGCAGTGGTTCCAAGTCCTGTTACCTGTGCAGGTACATCACCTGCGATGGTTGAGATAACTGCAGTGTATGGTGAGTTGCCCACTACATTTATTGCAAGTACTTGGTATGAATAGTTCTGTCCGGTTGTAAGTCCTGTATGTGAGAATGATGTTGCGGTGGTTGGTACTGTCAACAGGTCGGTCCATGTTGTTCCATTATCGGTTGATACCTGTGGGTTGTATCCTGTTATTGGTACACCACCGTTATTGCTTGGTGCTGTCCAATTGAATGATATATTGTTACCAGACTGTGCAGTTACAACAGCATTCTGTGGAACTGTTGGAACTGTTCCGGCCTGTAATGAAAGTCCTGCAGATTGTATACCCTCTCCAATGACACTGGTTGCTGTTGCGGTGTAGACATATGTGGTGCCTGCTGCTACGGTGGCATCACTGTATGTTGGAGTTGTGGTGGTTGCAAGCAAGTTTCCATCACGGTATATTGTGTAAAGTGTAATTGGTTTGTCAGTGTTTGGTGCAGTCCATGTAAGGATGATTGGTGATCCGGTGTTTCCTGCAAGTGTGGTTATGATATCAGGTACGTTCCATGTGGTTACACTTCCAACAGGTGATAGTTGTGACCATCCGAGAAGATTGTGTGCCCTGACCTGGTATGTGTAGGTTGTGCCTATTGCAACGTCATGATCCTCGTAGACCAGGTTATTTGGTTCAAGATATCCTACCATTGCTCCGTTTCTATGTAGTTCATACATGTCTATCGGATATGCATTTGCACTTGGTGCTGTTGGTGTTACTGTGATGTATTGATGTGGTGTGAGTGATGCAGTTATTACTGTACTTGTGGTTCCTACAAGTCCGTTGACTGCACTGGAGTTTGCATAAACTTTATAGACATATGAGGTTGATGCTGATGCTGTACTGTCAATAAACCAAAAGTCTGTTGTAGTGCCAAGTGTGACACCATTCCTTTCAACTGTATAGTTTATTGCACCAATAACCTTGTCCCATGTAACATTAACACTTGTTATATGTTCCTCGGTGTACACGTTTGTCGGTGGTGTTAGTGGTGTTGATGTTGTTGCAGTCTGTGCTGCTGATTGTGTTCCCTCACCACCAATGTTTACTGCCGTTACTGTGTAACTGTATAGAGTATTATTTTGAAGTCCTGTATCGGTGTATGTAAGTCCTGCGGTTGTTCCTACGTGGTTACCTCCCTGGTATATCTTGTATGATGTTATTGGGTATCCGTTGTCATTTGGTGCTGCCCAGTCAAGTTTGATTCTTGATGAGTCCACAGGTGTTGCCGTGAATGTTGTTATTTGTGCTGGTGGTACACCGGACTGTCCGTTGGTACTGCCAGACTGTGCTCCCTCACCCACTGCACTTACTGCTGAAATTGTATATGCATATGTGGTGTTTGGTGTTACGTTAGAATCTGAATAGGTCAGGGTTGGTGCCGATACCGTTGTTAGTAGTGAACCGTCCCTGTAAACTTTATAATCGGTAATTGGTCTGTCACTGTTTGGTGCATTCCAACTTACAACAATCGGAATACCTCCACTTGCAGTTGCCCCTGTTGGTGCATCTGGTACTGCCCATGATGTTATTACAATACCGTTGGATACTGCGGACTCGCCTGCGGCATTCAATGCCGTTACGGTGTATGTGTATTGGGTTCCTGCTGCTATGGTTGCATCGTTATATGATAACACATTGCCCAGTGTTGCCTTAACTGCTCCGTCCCTGTAGACTTTATATCCTGTGATACCACCAGTTGATCCGTCGTCAGCAGGTGCTGCCCATGTTGTGTCAAGTTGTGCAGGAATTGTCTGTGTTACTGCCAAGGTTTGTGGTGCTGATGAAACGGTTCCTGCAGATGCACTTGTTGGTGTGCTTGCAGGTCCTGCACCTGCGTTGGTATGTGCAGTGACCTTGTAGTGGTAGATGGTTCCTGCTGTTGTGGTGTTGTCGGTATATGTTACAACATTACCCATATTTGCACTGAGTGTACTCCAGTTGGTTCCGTCAGTACTTCGTTCCATTGAGTAATGTAATACAGGACTTGCTGCAATTGGATCAGGTGATGCGGTCCAGGTTAGTATGATTGGATCGGATGTTGTTGCTGCCAGGTTGGTTGGAGCCACTGGAGGTGCACCAGCAGTTGCAGAGTGAGGTGCAGATGCCGTACCAGTTCCAACTGCATTGGTTGCACTAATTTCATAGACTACTGGACCGACTGCTGTTGAATCAGTGTATGTGGATGGTAGTGTTGCGTTTGGGTCTGGTACATCAAAGTATACTGTGATTGTTGGTGTGACATTGTTACCGTTTGCACCATAAAATCCTCTGTCAATACCACCACTTGTTCCAGTATATTTGAATCCAAAGTAAAATTCACCATTTCCATTAATGGCGTTTTGAATTGCTGTAACTCCATTTGAATTAAATGTATCAGTGAAAGGGTGATGATTCTGGTTTGAACCATTACATGCGTTAGTGTCATCAATATATTTTGTAGATTGTCCTTGAATATCACTCTTCATAGCAATTGGGTCATTAGTTCCAAGATAATATTGAGGAGAATTATTCATTGGTACGGCATCACAGTTAGAACCACTTGCCATACTCCTTGTGTTACCATCAAAGTCTGCACCTGTAATTGTAAGTCCTGACATACTACTCAAATCAAACTGTGCACCCATTTGCTTGGTATATCCAGAACCACCAGTTATAACCCACCAATCATTGGCTGGTGCACTGTCCATAAAATTTGAACCACCATTCATATCAGCAGCTACTGCGAAAAGAGAATAGTCACTTACACTGACTGATGCTGACGTTGTTGGTCTGTCTATTGTATCTAGTAATTGTGAATCCCTGACAATATCATAAGATGCTATTATTGGTGAAGGCAATGTACCTGCTTCCAAGAAATGGACTTGTGCAGAACCACCTGCACTGTTTATTGTTAAATCAGCATAGTAATCACCAGATGCAGTAGTAGTTGATGTGTATAATTTAGCATCATTAAAATAATATTCTACAAGCCCATTTCCATCCATTGTTACTTTAAAGACATCATTTGGATCTATAGGATAAGGTATTACATTTGATGCAACAAATTTTTGTGTACCTTGTTCGTAGACTCTAAAGTCATTATATTGTGAGTAAATACCAAAATCTACATTATTATCTGTACTACTATTACTTTGTGTACCCTGACCAAAACCCATTATTGATAGGTCAGCATTCCTTGTCCATTCAACAATACCCCCACCAGTTGTAGGGTTGACTGTCTGGTCTGAGCGAGCATAATTATTCCATCCACCCGAATTGTTTTTTGTACATTCACCTGCAACTACATTACATTGGAATCCACTAAAACTATACCAGCCGTACCCAGTCCATGATGGAACAAGTCCAGCTACTCCATCAACGGTTGCATCATCCCAGTCAATTATAAGTGGAATACCTGCACCTTGGTCACTTACGTTTAATACTTGATTTGGTTTGTAATATGTTTCAACTGGGATAATATTGGAGTACCCACTGTTTCCAACACTGTTAACTGCATCTACTACATAATTGATGGTTGTACCAGCAGATACACCAGTATGTGTAAATGAATTGGTTGTCGGACTTGCAATTGATGTGTAAACACCTGTTGCAGTATTATGAGTATAAACATTGTATGATGAAACTGCTGGATTTGCAGAAGGTATATCCCAAGCCAAGTCAACTTGGGTAGGTGAAAGTATATTTTGTGATGCTGTAAAACCTGTAATAGGGTCAGGTGGTGTTGTAAGAGTAAGTTGATGCAACTGTGAATCAAGTGTAAGTACATATAATAAATTATTAGCCTCATCCACTTCTAACGCTTGTATATCATTTCCACTAGAAACTACAAATGAATATTGAAAAGTTCCATTCAAATCATAAACGTTAAGGGTATCTCTAGTAGCATTTGGAACTGCATATATCATATCTTTTGCTTTATCAATTCCGATTGTTTGAAATGTACCTGTGATGAAAGTTGAGGAAGCTGTTGCAGTTGTATAACCTGAATAACTTCCACTACTTCCACTAACGGAATATTTTTTTATTCCTGATGTTGGTGAAGCTTGGTTTACCCAAACATCATCATTACCATCTACCCCAATATAAGATGGATAGTATGTGGAAAAATTGATTTGATTTTGAGTTGAATAACTTGGAACAAAATATTTTATATTTTGATTACTTCTATCAGCTACCCAAATATTTCCATGACTATCCATATCAATCCCGGCTGGGTTATTCATCCCTGCACTACTCCAATTCGTACCAGAATACGAACGTACTCCACTACTACTGATACTTAATTGAAATTCATTAAGTTGGTCATATTTTGTATTTGCAAGATATACTTTTGTATTATCAGTTAAATGATATTCTACACCTGTTGGACTTCTTAGAGCATATGGATTACTATAAGCCATTGAACCTTTAGCATTTAACCCCGTACTTGTTGGCTCATACCAATGTCCTTGCCAATTCCCTGCTATTACCAAAACATCCCCTGTTGAATCAACTGCTAATCCATGTGAATTATTTCCATTAACAGCAACACCCCAATTATATGTCGGATCTAACTCTACTGTTTCACCTATTGGTGTGTGAGTTTCCCCAACGTTTGCCCAATCCAAACTTACCTTGGTATCATCATGTATTGTAACAGACCAAAGATATTCAAATCCCAACCCTGCATTGAAATAAACTTCCTTTGCTTCCAAAACTAAATCCATGTTTTGTTCTAATATTTCACGAGGAAATGTTTGTCCAATATAATTATTCAAATCAATGTCTTGGGAATTTAAATTTAAAATATTATCATTCAAATCCAAAGTTTCAGTAAAAGAGAATTTGTGATTGTTGTAGATGTAATTGGTAAACTTTGCGGTGGTCTTGGAAAAATTATTACTCACAATGGTTTCAACATCAAACTTTCCCTCTAGACTCTCTTTGGTGAAAGTGATGATTGCATTATAGTCAGTTTCCTCAATGGTGTATGTTGTAGGTTCATCATTGACCAATAAATTACTCCAAGCATCTGTATTAATTTCAGCCCCCCTCACCACATAACTATCTGATTTAATTACAATTTCATTTTCATTAAAAATTGTACTTGCACCTGTATCTTTATCAAAGACAATTTTACCACCATCAAATGATACTTGTAAAGTATCTACTTGATCACTAACGTGAAAATTATCTATACCCACAACTTCAATATCTGAAAGTTCGAGCGACGTAATGTCTCTTTGAACGAAAGTTAATTCAGGTGCATCAGGTTCACTTTGTGCAAATGAATCATACGGCATGAACATAACCACTACAAGTAACATTAAAGGAATTATCAGTTTTCTCATGATAATGCCACCACCGTACTTGGAGCTATTGGGGTTGAAGGAACGTCACCTGCAACGGTTGTGGCTGAGGCTGCAGATAGTGCAGAGTCACCCAGTGAGTTGGTTGCCAGTGCCTTGTACTGGTATGAGGTTCCTATGTTTAATGGATAGTCAACAAAGGTGTTTGATGCCTGTGGTCCGACCACGGTGAATGTTGTAAAGTTATCACTTGATCTGTGAAGTGTGTATGAGGATATTGCATATCCGTTATCGTTAGGGATTGTTATTGTTATGGTCATCTGCATTCCGGCCTGTGGAACTACAGTGAGTGATGCAGGTGCATCTGGTACGTCTCCGACCGTTGCACTGGCTGCACCGAATGTTCCTTCTCCGACTGCGTTGATTGCTGAGACCTTGTAGTAGTATGTGGTGCCAAGGGTTAATCCTGTGTGGGTGTATGGTTGTGTTGTTGTGCTGGCCACCACGTCTGTGAATGTTATGTTGTCAGTACTTGACTGTATGTGGTATCCTGTTATTGGTGAACCACCGTTGTTGGTTGGGGCTGTCCAGTCTATGTCATTCTGTTGTCCTGCCCTGGCAGTTGCTGTGACACCGGTTGTTGCTGAAGGTATGTCCCAACTGGTTATGGTTGAGGTGTTACTCTTTGGTGACTCGCCAACTGCGTTGACGGCTGAAACTTCATAGGTGTGAGTGTGTCCTATGTGTTGCATTGTGTTGTCCTGATATGTTGTCACGGTGCCCAAGGTTGTTAGTAAAGAACCGTCCCTATAAACTTTATAATTGGTAACTGCTGAACCACCGTTGTTGGTTGGGGTATTCCAACTGAGATCATGTACGAACGGAACTGTCTGTGTTGTTGCAAGGCTTAGCGGTGCAGTTGGAGGGTTGCCGATGATTGTTGTTGCCGGTGTTGACTGTGGTGAATCACCTGCCTCGTTGACTGTGACTATCTTGTATCCGTACGTACTGCCTGCAGTTACTGCGGTGTCAGTGTATGTAGTACCGGTGCCTGCTGGTTGTGCGAGTAGGGTGTATGAACCACCGTTAGTGTTCTTGTAAATCTTGTAAGCTAAAGTTGTACCACCACCCAAATCAGTGCTGGCATTCCATGACACGTTGGCCTGTGTTATTCCGTTGGTTGCGGTGACACCTGCTGGTGCGTTGGCTAGGTTGACTGTCATTGCATTATCAACATTACTTGGAAGGCTGGAACCTATTGAATTGATACCATAAATTTTGTAGTAGTATTCATTTCCAGCAACTACTGTGTTGTCATTG
>Ga0315334_10001891_pt1 | contig 13036 bp, 11 predicted proteins | sample M150034915metaG_FD_205555 | JGI IMG/M metagenome (GOLD analysis project Ga0315334, IMG submission 205555) | Ammonia-oxidizing marine archaeal communities from Monterey Bay, California, United States - M1 500m 34915 | ecosystem: Environmental > Aquatic > Marine > Intertidal zone | place: USA... | reverse complement strand
TAATTCGTGAGCTCCGAGAATTGGATGCACTGGACAGAGTTTGTGTGGGCGCTTTCTCAGATGCTCGTCTAAAGCGAATCCACGAGGAATTCGGAGACGCCGTGTGTCTGAGCATGGGTCCTGTCGAGGTGTTGCGCGCTCGATTGTCTTCCTGGCATTTTCCCCTCAAAACGTTTCGTGGGCGGGCAGCTCAGGTTCCGATTCGACAGGGACCTATTCCAATAGTGGACCAAAGATTTGTGGCGAGATGTCACGAACTTGATATCGCTGTACACGTCTGGACCATCGATGAGGTAGAGGAAATGGATGCACTGCTTGACCTGGGGGTCGACGGCATAATGACCGATATTCCAGCGACTCTTTTGGAAGTATTTCGTCGGCGCGGTCTTTGGTGCAATGGGGACGACATGCATGCGTGACGAAATTTCCGACCTTGGTCGCAAGCTCAAGAGTGTTGTTGGCGACAACCATCTCTTAGAAGACACTGACCTGACCGTTGGTTATTCCACGGACTGGACCGGCAGGTTTCAGGGACACACCCCTCTAGTGGTTCGACCAGCGAACACCTTTGAATTAGCTCAGGTCGTCATTCTGGTCGCGGAGGCTGGGTTGGCCATCGTGCCCCAAGGCGGGAATACAGGGCTGGTCGGCGGAAGCGTTCCTCTGAACGGCGAGATTGTCGTCTCAACCGTGCGACTAGACCAATGCGAAGCTGTTGATCACCTTGCTCAACAGGTCACTTTGGGGGCCGGTGTCACCCTTGTCCAAGCTCAAAACCACGTCGCCTCTTCCTCACTCGTTATTGGCGTTGATTTGGCAGCGCGCGACAGTTGCACGATCGGGGGGATGATCGCGACCAATGCTGGAGGAATCAATGTCCTGCGCTATGGCGCCATGCGAGAACAGGTACTTGGGATAGAAGCGGTGCTCGCTGATGGGTCAGTTATCAGCCATCTTGAAGGCCTCGAGAAAGATAATACGGGATACCACTTGCCTTCGTTATTGGCAGGGAGCGAAGGGACGTTGGCGATTATCACTAGAGCGCGCCTACGCCTTCACCCCTATTTGCCGGCCCGCTGTACCGCGATGCTCGCGTTTAGCAGCGTGGAGGACGCAGTGGCGGCAACCTCCGCTCTGAAACGCTCAGTACCTTCCCTGCATGCGGTGGAGGTACTTTTTGGAGACACTATGCGCCTCGTGTCCGAACACATTGGTTCCGCTGTTCCTATCGGTGAGAAAAGTGCGGCTTGGCTAATCGTGGAGGCGGCCGGTTCAAACGATCCGCTGGAAGAGCTCGCAGGCGCCATCGACGACCTAGGAGCGCTTGTGGTTGACGTTGGCGTTGGCGTTGATACATCCAGTCGCAACAACCTATGGCAATACAGGGAGAAAGTGACCGAAGCCATTTCTGCAAAAGGCACCCCTAACAAACTGGATGTGACCTTGCGGGCTTCGAAGCTCGCTGAGTTCATTAGTCAACTACCTTCAGTTGTTTCGGCCCTTGATGGAGACTCATCTGTTTACATGTTCGGCCACTTAGCTGACGGAAATGTCCATGTCAATGTCCTGGGAAACAACGAAGGTGCCCCTTCCGATCGAGTCGACGCTGCTGTTCTTGAATATGTAGCGAAGCTCGGTGGCAGCATCTCAGCTGAGCACGGGATCGGTACCGCAAAGAAAAACTTCTTGCATCTCAATCGAACGACTGCCGAAATATCCGCGTTCCGATCCATCAAACACGCCCTCGACCCTCATCAAGTGTTGAACCCCCATGTCCTGCTCCCACTGGAAGGCTCCTGATGTCATCGAGCCACAAAGTTCCTTTTGTCACGCGCCACGCCCCGAACGGGATGGTATGCACGATTGATCACCTCGCTAGTGGTGCTGGCATCGCGGCTATGCGCAAAGGAGGCAGCGCTGTAGACGCTGCGATTGCCGCTTCGGCGGCCCTCGCTGTTACCAGCCAACACATGTGTGGGATGGGAGGAGATCTGTGGGCACTGGTGCATGTTCCTGGAGAGAACCAACCGCGCGCGTTAAACGCGAGTGGCCGCTCGGGCAGCGGAGCTGATCTCGCTCGACTAAAACGCGACGGTTTCGATGAGATGCCATTTCGTAATGATCCTCGAAGCATCCCGGTTCCGGGTTGTGTCGACGGGTGGTGCGCTCTGCACAGAGAATTTGGTCGATTACCTCTCGAACAGGTACTTCAGGACGCGATCGGACTTGCAGAGGATGGTTTCCCCATCAGCGCGGAGTGCGCCGAGGCCACTCACACGCTCATTGGAGTCGATCACACCCAGGATTACTTTCGAGACGGCACACCTCAACCTGGGGCAATTATTCGTCGGCCAGGAGTCGCGCAGGTAATGAGGGAGATAGCCACAAGCGGCCGAGACGCGTTCTATGGCGGCGATTTCGGTGACGAGTTGATCCGGTTCGGCGCGGGCGAGTACTCCGAGCAAGACCTGGCAACTTCGCAATCAGATTGGGTCGATCCAATCTCAGTCGATGCGTTCGGTTATCGCATCTGGAGTGTGCCGCCAAACTCTCAGGGTTATCTTTGTTTGTCAGCAGCCTGGATTGCCGACCAACTGGACTTACCAACAGACGTTGACGACCCACTTTTTGTGCATCTGTTGGCCGAATCAGCACTCCAAGCAGGTTTTGATCGGCCTGAAATGCTTCATGAGCACGCCAACGGAAGTGATTTGTTGAAAGAAGAACGGTTGGCTCCGCGCGCCGACCAGATACACCGCGGCAAAGTTTCGAGCGTCCCAACCGGGATAAATCGTGGCGACACCATTTACTTGAATGCCGTGGACCGGGATCGGATGGGAGTATCACTAATCCAGTCCAATGCGTCAGGCTGGGGAGCATTGGCGTTTATGCCTAAAACGGGGATCTCCCTGCACAACAGAGGAATTGGTTTTTCGACGAATCCGAATTACCAGTCGGCTTACGGCCCAGGTCGTCGCCCTCCACATACGCTCGCACCGACTTTGGTGGCGAATTTCGACGGGAGCCTTAAAGCGGTCGTTGGAACGATGGGTGGAGATTCACAACCACAGATAGTGCTTCAGTTGTTGGCCCGGCTTCTTCTCGTTGGGCAAAGCCCCGCGGAGGCTTTGTCGGCGCCTCGGTGGCGTCTCGCGGGCGCTAACCCCACTGGTTTTCATACGTGGGCTAACCCTGGAGAAATTGTGCTTGAGTTAGAAGGTTCTGCAGCGTCAGCCGCGGCAGCTTTACAGCGGTTAGGACATAGCATCCGGACCGCTTCTGCGCATAACAGCGGCTTCGGGCACGCTCACATCATCGAGGTGAAGGACGGGAGCTTAGCTGGGGCGGCTGACCCCAGAGCTTCAGTTGGTGCTGCTACTGGATATTGAGAACGTTCTTAGTTCTCATTGGCGACTGAGATTTTCTTCAACGGTCTTCTAGGTGAAGGCTTCCACATCGATAAGTGGAGTCAGCCCGTCGAGAAGCCGCCGCGCTGTGGCCTCTGCCCAGCTCGCTGTGGACATGCACGACCTGCGATCGGTCCCCTGCTCTTTGATCATGGCCGAGTGAACGTTAGATGTTTAGCGATTCTTCCACTCCACCTGAGATTTCGTGAGGAAGGAAGCCATCGCTTCTTTGCTGTCCTCTGTACCCGAAGCGAGTATTTGAGTGCGGTTTTCCATGTCAATTCCGGCCTTCAGGCTCGGGATTTCCAGGTTTGACCACATGACTTCTTTCGTCATCCAGACCCCGAAAGGGCTGTTGCCTGCTATCTCAGCGGCTACGCCTAAGCACGTATCAATTAACTCTCCATCGGATACGACGTTACTGACAAGCCCGATTCGGTTGGCTTCGTCTGAAGCAATTACGCGACCAGTGAGCATTAGTTCCCAGGCGCGAGAAGCCCCAATTAGGCGTGGCAACATCCAACTTACGCCAATGTCGCAACCAGAGATTCCGAGGCGCACAAAGGCAGTTCCAAATTTGGCTGATGTGCTGCAGTATCGGACGTCGCTGGCGCAAGCAATAGCGAAGCCGCCGCCTGCCGCTGCGCCATTTATCGCCGCGATGATGGGCTGTCTCACATCTCGCATGTGGTGAACGAGTTCAGCGATGTACTGTTGCACCGCCATCCCTTGCTGTTGCCGCCCAAAATTTTCAGTTCCGGGCATCACCCCAAATCCCGTTAAGTCCAGGCCTGCACAAAAGCCCCTGCCGGCACCAGTGATGATTATGGCCCGGGTTTCATGATCGCTGTCTATGAGGTCTAATGCGTGATGCAAGTCACTCACAAGGCCATAGGTCAGCGCGTTCAGCCGTTCGGGTCGGTTTAGCGTAATTCGAGCAACGCCTAGCTGTGGCGAGTCGACGACAACATTTTCGTAGGACTGTTCCATGGTTTCGCTTTGCTCGTCTCAAGTTGGACAATAGTCTGCAAAGTCCTCGCTTCAGAGGCTGTCCGCGCCGGCCGCCACCTGAATCCGGCCGGGACCATGTTCTACTGCCATCTCACAAGCTGTTCGAGCAGCCTCTAACAAGTCTTGCCCATCCATAGCATGAGTTGGGTAACAAGCCACACCTGCGGAGAGACTCACGACATCTCGCGAAGGAGCCTCAGCGTTGGCTTGACGGATCCTGTCCGCAGCCCATACGGCCCCGGCTTCTGACGTGTCATCCAACAGAGCTCCCAATACACCGCCGCCGAGACCGCAGACCGTGTCGGATTCTCGAAGGGTGTTGGTGATAACTCTCGAGGTAACTCTCATTGCATGTTCGCGAATGTAGGGAGCGAAAGAATCAAATTCGTCGATCTCGAAGAAAATAACCGAAACAGGTTTTAGGGTTCGACGAGCCAGAGCAACTTTACGTTCAAGCATGACTGGAAACACTCGACCATCGGGTAGGCCAGTGATGGCTTCGGTGATTGAATCAGCGCTGGTTTCAGGTCCACGCATCGACACTTTGCTCCTAGTTACACAACCGCCGTCGCTACGAGAGCAGTCTGATGACTAAGAGTGCCAGAGCGCGCCCATCACGACAAGGCCGGGGCTATGGTCCCTACATGTTTATAGCGCGACATCTCCGTGAAAGTTCTGTTCGTATCGCTCTGGTAGATGGGGAGGAACTCATCGATCTGGAAACCAAACACGATGACCTCCCTGGCTTATTGGCTTCTAGAGCACCAATAGGAGAGCTGCCTTCTGGTGAGCGAACACCCTTGTCGGAGGCCCACCTTCTGTCGCCAGTTGGAGCGCCTCCTGCGATCCTCGCCGTGGGGTTGAACTATCGCGCTCACGCTGAAGAAGGCGGCAGAGATGTGCCCACGACCCCGATCATTTTCACAAAACACCACAACTGCATCGTTGGGCCAGGTGCCGGAATTCATATTCCGGAGGTTGCGTCGAAGATGGTGGACTACGAAGGTGAGTTGGCGATCATCATTGGCCGTCGTTGCCGTCACGTTCCAAGAGATCGAGCACACGAGGTGATCGCCGGTTACAGCATCATGAACGATGTCAGCGTTCGGGATTGGCAGCGTGCGAGTCCAACGATGCTTATGGGCAAGTCCTGGGACACTCACGGGCCCTTGGGTCCCTGGATGGTCAGTGACGTCTCATTTGATCCACACAATCGACAACTCACCACGCGGGTGAACGGAGAAATTCGCCAAGACTCCAACACAGATGACTTGATCTTTGACTGCTTCGACATCATTCACCATCTTTCGACCGCCTTTACTCTGGAACCTGGAACCGTGATAGCAACAGGGACGCCTGCCGGGGTTGGTCTATTTTGGGATCCTCCCAGAATGCTCTCGCCGGGTGATGAGGTTTCGATCACGATCGACGGAATAGGGACGCTCACCAATCCGGTAGTCAGTGAGCCAAAGACCCAGCTTCTCTAGGGCAAAAGAACTTCAGGGATATCAACAATTTTCGCACGCAAGTATTCACCAAGAGCTTTAGCTTGAGGGTCCTGTCGAGTTGATGCGGCCACACCCTCTTCAAGTAGACCGTGGAAAATAAAGTTGAGGCTCCACAAGTTAGGGAGGTCGTAGCGATCGATACTCCGATCTGCTGCCTCTGGCATCAGTGATTTGAGGCGGTTCACGGTCAAGAACTCACTCAACCAAGCGAATGCCTCGGGACTTCGAGCGAAGATACCAAGGTTGGCGTTTGGTCCTTTGTCACCCGATCTAGTGCCGAAAAGTGTTCCCAGTGGAGCGGGCCGTGCCGGGCCTTGAGGTGCATTTGGGAGCGAAACTGTGAGCGGTTCGATGGCAGGCGCGGTCGCGAAGTCGGTGTTGTCTACGACAGTCCGTTTTCCCCCCACGACAACTTCCATTGGCGCAAGACTCGAATCCAATAAAGCCGGCCAATAGACACCAAATGGCTGTCCAGGTCCCGGACCACCTCCCGTACCGAACATTCCGGGAATCGAGCAGAGGCCAATTTCCGTGCCAGCGTTTGAGAATGCTCTTCCGACCTTCCGCTCATCAGGATCTTTAACAATGATCTTGTAAACAGCGACTGCCTCTTCATTGGTAGCTGGGTTCTGTTTGTGTGTGGGCAGAAACTTGTGGACGACGGTCTCGTAGTCATTTGGACCATACGGGCAGCTATTCCAAAATTGACGTTCTATCAGCTCAGCTTTCTCTTCTATATCCAAGCCAGTCAGACCTATCGATATCTGGTTACGGAAACCACCTTGGTAATTCATGGCCACTTTAAGGTTTTCAGGGGCCGGCTCTCCACGAGTTCCGAAAATTTTGACTCGATCTTTTTCGAGCTGCTCCAGCTGAATCGTGTCGAACCTACTCACTACGTCTGGATTGAGGTACCGCTCGCTTTGGATTTCGTAGAGAAGTTGAGAAGTGATGGTTCCAATTGAAACTTCTCCCCCGGTTCCGTCGTGCTTACCAATAACTGAACTTCCGTCTGCGAACACTTCTGCCCATGGAAACCCTGGGTATGTGAGATCTTCAATTTCAGTGAAAAACGAGTAATTACCCCCAGTGGCCTGGGCTCCACATTCGATTACATGCCCGGCAACAATGGCACCTGCCAAGGAATCCCAGTCATCTCGCTTCCAACCGTGATGCCATGCTGCGGGCCCAGCGACGACTGCAGCGTCGGTCGCCCTTCCGGTAATTACGATGTCCGCTCCTTGGTTCAGCGCTTCGACGATTCCCCAGCATCCGATATATGCATTTGCGGTGACTATTCGATCAGCGAGATCGCCTAGTGGTTGGCCAGTATCGAGGTGAGCAAAATCCGTCCCGGCTGCTATTAATTCCGTTAGCCGGTCTGAAAGGTCATCTCCAGCCACGTAGGCGATCGTGGGTTGTATCCCAAAGCGGTCCGCTACCTCTTGAACTGCATCCGCACAGCCCTCTGGGTTTAGACCTCCAGCATTTGTTACTACTTTGATTCCTCGGTCAAGGCACTCGCCCATGACGTCTTCCATTTGGGTAACGAAAGTGCGTGCGTACCCGCGCCCGGGCGCTTTTGCTTGGATGCGGGACAGAATGAGCATGGTCAGTTCGGCCAACCAGTCGCCAGTCAAAGCGTCAATGGGTCCGCCTTCCACCATTTCTTTGGCGGCAGATAATCGATCTCCGAAAAAACCGCTGCAGTTAGCGATTCGAATGGGTTGGCCGCTTGGACTCGGCATGTTTCCTCTTCTGTCGAGATGCTGGTTCCTTACGGTAATCGAATCACGCAACTTGCTTACGAGTCGAGGACAACATGCATCAACTGAGCGTCCTCTGCCAGACTCGGTAGATGAGCAATCCTGTTTTGCTATTGCACGGATTTACTGGGTCGGTTGAATCCACTTGGGTACCAACTGGGATCATCGAACTTTTGACAGAGGCGGGGCGCGAAGTGATCGCGTGGGACCTTCCCGGGCATGGTTCGGCCGAGAAGCACCATGATCCTGCTGGGTATGCCGATATGGAGCAAGGATTAGTCGACCGGCTTCCCGATGGGGTCGTCGACGGAGTCGGGTTTTCCATGGGCGCCAGAACTTTGCTTTGCATGGCATCCATTGCTCCAGAGAAGTTCGGCAAGCTTGTCGTTGCCGGTGTTGGAAGGAACCTTTTTGAACGAGACGAAGAGCAGGCGGAACGAATAGCTCAAGGGGTGCAAGGCGAGGCAGCCGATGACGACGTTCATGCTCAAACATTCGCTCGCTACGCTGCGGAGCCCGATCAAGATGGGCAAGCGTTGGCGGCTTTTATGCGCCGAAGTCATTACCCTCTCGGATCCGCGCAATTGGAGCGGGTGACTCATCCAGTGCGGGTCGTACTGGGGAGCGAAGATTTCGCTGGCCCTGCCGATCCTTTGGTCGACGCGCTGTCAGCTTCTAGTTACAGCGAGTTACGGGGATGCGACCACTTCGCGACGCCTAAGAATTTCGGTTTTATTGACGCGGTTTTGGAACACTTAGAGGCTTTTTAGATCGCGAATCGTGTGGGTTTCATTCCGCAGGAGCTGGAAGCTCAGGAAAGTTTAGATATGGCATCGGGTCTTTTGCGTTTCCATTTAGTCGAAGTTCAAAGTGGAGATGAACGCCGGCAGAAAGGCCGGTGGATCCAACTGGGCCGAGAGCATCTCCCACAGATGTGACGTCACCTACCTTGACGTTCACCCCTCCCAGGTGGGCGTACACCGACGCAACTTGGTCACCATGATCTAAGACAACTGTCCTCCCATACGCGACCAGATCAAGTACCGCAAGCACAGTTCCATTGGCTACAGCCAGAGCCGATCCGCCTGATGTCCGGTTGGGGCCAATGAAGTCGCTTCCGTTATGCATGGAGATATCGCCCCATATGGGATGGCGCCGCCAGCCAAACAACGACGTTGGAACGGGATCACTGAGTGGGAGTGAAAATTGAGTGAATGCTGGTTCGCTAGCCGTTTGGCACGATTGAGAGAGAACGATCAGTTCGCTCAAGTAATCCCCGTCGATTTTTGCTGAAAGATTTGACGGCGGGTCGTTGGATTGCGGCTTTGCGGTTCTCAGCAGCACTGCGCCTCCACCGGCAATCGACATGTCAGTAACTGGCCATGGGTCACAGACTGGGTCGTTGTGAAGCGTCGATATGCCGAATGGGCTGATGCGGCCGTCACTGTGAACCAACGAATAGCCGCGCCCATCAGTCACGGGAATCATGCCCACAAAGAGACCCCCATACCCCTTTCCAGGGCCCGAGCCGTAGAAGCCGGCGTCACCGAAAGTGAATATGCCTCCATCTTCAGCCAATAACCAATATCCGCGCCCGGAGTCACTTGGGAGCATTGCGACTATTGGACGGTTGAGCGTTACCGCCCCCATCGATCCATAAAACGGAGCGTCACCGAACGCGAAGACGCCGCCGTCGGCTGCGACGAGCCAATATCCATTCCCCGTGGGAGTAGCGGCCATTCCGACAATTGGGCTGTTAAGTTTCAGTTGTCCGGTTGAGCCGAAGAAACGTGCGTCACCGAACGCGAAGACGCCGCCGTCGGCTGCGACGAGCCAATATCCATTCCCCGTGGGAGTAGCGGCCATTCCGGCAATGGGTTGGTTCAATTGGGTTCCACTCATGTCGCCAAAATGCAGCGCCTGACCGAAGCTGACGACGGTCCCGGTCTGTGTCGCCATCCAGTACCCGGAACCATCTGCTTTAGAGACCATGGCCTCAACTTGCGACGTTAGCGAACTACTGTCCGGTTGCCCATACGCGATGGCTCCCCCGACGGCTTCGACTTTGGCTGCTGCAGCTGGGGTTGAAACTACGACTAGCAATGCCAAGGTCGCAGCGACCAGCGAGAGGATCCACATCTTCGACACGGTGCGCAAGTCTGCCTGGTTATTTCGTCGAAGTGAAGCACCCCTGTAGCGTCGCTCTTGTGGCGAACGTTCTGGTTCTCGAACCTTGGTACCGAGGATCACACCGCAAGTGGCTCGACGGGTGGCGCTCGACAAGTCAACATCAGATCAACGTTGTTCAAGGTCCCGATACTGGCTGGCGACGATCACTTGTGACCGCCCCGGCGCGTTTCGCGGAGGCAATTACACAGAGTTCCGTAGAGATAGATGCGTTAGTAGCCAGCAGCCCAATTGATCTCGCAACCGTTATGGGGCTCTTAGATCCAAAGATCCAACGTCCTCCGACACTTCTGTACCTACACGAAAGTCAGATCGGTTACCCCCCCGGACCGAAAGGAGGACGTGCGTACCGCGGGATCATCAATGATTGGACATCTATCTCAACGGCGGACCGGGTCGCTGTTGCTACGCACTTCCATGCGGGCGTGTTAACAGAACGCATGCCTCCTTTTGTAGATGAATTGATTCAAGGCGCTGGGCCGAAGTTGGAGACCCTCCTTCTTAATATTGAAGTCTTACCAATCGGAATAAGCACGTCGGACTTAGAACCGGCCAAGGTGACCGGGGCTATCAGGGTGATGTGGAACCACCGTTGGTCTTACGACAAAGGGCCCGGCGAATTTGTACACGCCCTTTCAGTTCTTGCAAGCGAAGGTTACGAGTTCGAGGTTTACGCCTTGGGTGAAGTTGAACGCAGTGGGCGACGAGCGTACGAACGCTTATTGAATCAGTTGAAAGACCGGGTAATTCTTAGCGGCCACCAAGATGAAGACTCATATCTGGATGCGCTGTGCCGAAGCGATCTAGTGATTTCTTCAGCGCAGCACGACTTCTTTGGGGTGGCAGTAGCAGAGGCGGTAGCCGCTGGCGCAAGACCACTTTTACCTCAGCGCCTTGCCTACCCTGAAATGGTGCCTAAATCGTTGCGGTCCACTCTTCTCTACGATGCAGGCCTTCTGGAGGCACTTCGGCCTGTTATAGCTAGTTCCCGAGAAGGACTTCACCGATATCGATCAGCGACTATGGCCCACGTCGCGACTTTCGAATGGTCGAAATTGGGACCGAAATACGATTCTTTTATTGACGAGTTGATTGCGTCCCGTCAGTGATCCTTGTCGACACGCCGCGTTGGACCTGGAGAAATCAGACTTGGGGTCATCTCGTATCTGATGCGTCTCTTGAGGAATTACATGACTTCGCCCGGCAACTTGGCAAAAGACGAATTGGATTCCAAGGCGACCACTACGACGTGAGCCGCGTTGAACACGCTCGGGCGCTAGAGGCCGGAGCTGTGGGTGTCGACAGTCGAGAACTCATGCGGCGACTTCGAAAGGCTGGTCTTAGAGATAGATCGAAAAAACCGAGTTGGAAGGTCACTTATCAGTCAGATCACAATCACTCTATGGCTGAAGTAGCCCAAATCGTGTCTACCTCAATTACTGAAAGAAGCATCCAGGAGCGATTCGCTGAAACCCTGAAATCAGCGCCTCCACTAATCGAAGCTCACGGGGTTCTGATCGTTGAGCGGCCTAATCTCGCGGCGTTAGTGCTGGAATTCGGCGAGGTTCCCCATCTGGATCCTGAGCACATCGATGTACTGAATCGCACTTATGACCGCGAGCGGCACGTTGTTGAATTGATCATCGGGGAAGAATGAAGAGCTAATGCAAATTGGGTCTCACGCGGACGCTTCTCCAGAGTCTTTGTCATCTGCTCGATCGTCAGAATCGACGTCGTCAAGGAGTTCGGAGTCAATTAGTTCGTGCCTGCGTATGTACGTCGATACAAAGGCCTGGACGGTGGCGGCAACCGGCACCGCTAATAGTGTGCCGACTACCCCGAGCAGGGATGCCCCCAAGATCACAGTACCGAAGGCGACAGCTGGATGGATGTTCATGGTCTGCGCCGTAATCCTTGGAGCAAAAAGGTAGTTCTCTACCTGCTGGTAAACGGCAATAGCTATTAAGACCCATAAGGCGCTGACCGGATTATGCAGCAGTGCAATCAGGATTGGTAGGAGGCCAGCGAGATAGGTACCGGCCACTGGAACGAACTGCGACATGATCCCTACCCAAAGGGCAAGCGGGACAGGTGAAGGAACGCCCAGAAGAGCGAAGATGACCCAGTGAACGAGAAACGCCACAAGGCCGAGCAGGGTTCTGGAATAGATGTATGCGCCGGTCTTGTCAATCGCTATTTCCCATCCCTTCAACATGAGCGCCTGTTTTGAAGGCGGTAGCGCCGAACAGAGGAAGCGGCGAAGCTTTGGTCCATCGGCCACGAGGTAAAAGGTAAACAACAACACCGTCAACGTTTGAAAGATCAGAGACATCAAGGCTGTACCAATTGAAACTAGATCGCCTGCCACGTTGGACGCGAGGCGCGCCGCGCTCCCGCCACTTGAGAACTCTGCAATTAACGAGTCCGTTTCCAAAACAATGCCGAACTGATCTTCAAGCCATCGTTCTATCTGGGCTATGTATCCGGGGGCTTCATGGGTGAGCTTTGTTATCTGATCTGCCAACACTGAACCCATGGCGAACAAGAATCCACCAAGAGCCAGAAGGATAAGGGTGAACATCACGAGCGTTGCTACGCCACGACGCCATCCACGTCTCCCCAGCCAGTTAACTGCGGGTTCTATCGCGAAGGAGAGAAACAGTGAAACAAGGATCACGATGATCAGGGATCGAACTCGAATCAGTATCCAAACCGCAACACCCAGCAACGCTATGCCACTAAGGAACAGGGCAATAGCTCGTCGGACCCATCTGGGCATTCGTTGATTTTGCTCTGTCATTGGTCCCTCAAGGCGTCTAGTAACTGGTCATGGATCAATCCGTTGGAGGCAAGTCCATTGATTGAGTCCGCAGGGGCTCGCAAATCAAGTTTCGCGTCACCTGTGATGTCAGTAAATCTCCCGCCCGCCTCCTTAATGATGACCGGCATCGGAGCGAGGTCCCAGGGAGAACAGATCGGATCAATCATCGCCTCGGCCTGGCCACTTGCCACCAGGTAATAACCGTATGCGTCACCCCATGTCCTCATGACCACCCCTGACCCCTTTAGCGCCAGGAGAGCTTCGTCCGAAAACGTTTCGTAGCTACTTGTGTTTACAAGTGAGCGCGCTATATCAGATCGATCACTTACTGAACAG
>Ga0315334_10001890_pt1 | contig 13043 bp, 10 predicted proteins | sample M150034915metaG_FD_205555 | JGI IMG/M metagenome (GOLD analysis project Ga0315334, IMG submission 205555) | Ammonia-oxidizing marine archaeal communities from Monterey Bay, California, United States - M1 500m 34915 | ecosystem: Environmental > Aquatic > Marine > Intertidal zone | place: USA... | reverse complement strand
CGATCTCGCCACTAGCCGCAGTATCTCCTTTGCCTATGATGAATTCAACCGCAGACCTAATTTTATTTAGCTCTATACCCAGACCTCCGAGAACTTTGGCTGCTGTTCCTTCGTTCTCTCTTACTAGCCCAAGAAGGATATGTTCAGTACCAATATAATTGTGGTTGAACCTCTGAGCTTCTTCCTGAGCCAACGACAAAACCCTGCGGGCCCTTTCTGAAAATTTCTCGAATCTACTTGCCATATATATCGGCTCCTAGGTAGCTATTCTTCTTCAGTATCTTGGGTAGGTTCTACTACTTTATCCTTTTCTTCTTCTACAACATTGGTATCAGTAATCGCAGTCTCCTCGTGCTCAATCTCAGTCACTTCAGAAGAAGGGACACTATCTTCCTCTACAACGTCGGTCTCAGTTTCTTCTGGAACCGTGAGTTCCTCTACTGGTGCCTCAGAAGAAGGGACACTATCTTCCTCTACAACGTCGGTCTCAGTTTCTTCTGGAACCGTGAGTTCCTCTACTGGCGCCTCAGAAGAAGGGGCACTATCTTCCTCTACAACGTCGGTCGCAGTTTCTTCTGGAACCGTGAGTTCCTCTACTGGTGCCTCAGAAGAAGGAACATTATCTTCCTCTACAACGTCGGTCTCAGTTTCTTCTGGAACCGTGAGTTCCTCTACTGGTGCCTCAGAAATATATCCTTCTGGAGGAAGTGTTTCTGACGTCTGTTTAAGACTTAATCCAAGTCTTTTCCTTTCCATTTCAATTTTTAGGATCTTTACCTTGATTTCTTGCCCCTCGCTGACCACCTCATTGGGATTCGTTATTACTGCATCGCTGAGTTCTGTTATGTGAATCAGGCCTTCAATTGAGTCCTCCAGCCTTGCAAAGGCTCCAAAATTGGCTATTTTGGTCACAGTCGCATCCACCACATCGCCAACCTGATATCTTTCAAATATGGTTTCCCAAGGCTCTGGTTGAAGCCGACGCAAGCTTAGAGCGATCTTCATCGTCTCTCTGTCTATCCTGAGGACATATACATCCAATTCTTCCCCCACTTTTACCAAATCCTCGGGAGACCCAACCATACTCCAAGACATCTCTGAGATGTGAATAAGTCCATCAGCTCCACCCAAATCTACAAAAGCACCAAAATTACTTATTCCCGTTACAATGCCTTTGCGAACTTCACCCTCTTCTAATTTTTCGATAAGCTCAGCTTTCTGTTCATCTCTTTGCTTTTGCAAAGCCGATCTCTCTGAGAAAATAGCCCTGTTTCGAGATCTATTAACTTCAAGCACCTTTACTGTCAGCGTTTTACCGATCAAATCTTTGCCGACTGAATCTTCCGGAACACTTGCTCCACTTGACTCGGAGGATTCCTGCTTAAAAAGGTCTCTTGAAATAGTTATCAATTGAGACATTGGGACGAACCCTTGAACATTGGCGACTTCCAGAATGCACCCACCCCTATTAAATCCCGCTATAACACCTTCTACAGCTTCGTCTTGATCCATTAGTTTTTGAATATCTCGCCAACCTTCCTCTCCTCTGGCTCGGTCCACTGAGAGTATAGGGCCATCTTTGGAATCTGGTCGCATCACAAAAGCAATCAGAGAATCACCTTCACTAAGCTTCACCATTTCTTCTTTACTGATGCTTTTCATTTCACCCATCGGCACAAATCCTTCTTCTTTGTGTCCAATGTCAAGAAAAATTCCATCAGGATCCACTCGCATGACAGATCCTTCAACAACCTCTCCCCTCCTCAAAATTTTAAAATCCATCGCTTCTAGCAGTTGCTGCATATCTTGTGGGGAGTTATCTTGAGTTTCAGGTGGCATCCGTTACTTCCATTCGTCATGATTTAGCTTGTGCAGCCAACCTAATTATATGTAATACACCATCAGAAGGTAAAGGTGGCATTTTAAATTGAGGTTAATTACACGAAATTATCAGTTGTTCTAAGAATAAGGTTTTGATTAGAAAACGAACACAAGGCTTAAAAAAAGCCCCCTGGCAGTGGCCTATTTTCCCACGCCGTTGCCAGCGCAGTATCGTCAGTGCTGAGTAGTTTCACTTCCGTGTTCGGGATGGGAACGGGTGGGTCATACTCGCTTGTACCACCAGGAGACAATTAACATATTAATAAACCTCGTCAAAGGCAGGTCTATAAATGTACATTCAATCCACAAATAAAACAACACATGTGGGCCCCAAATACAATCCCAAAAGGTGTCCAAATTACTAAGTACCAGCCACACTAGCTAAACTCTTCTATGACCTGCCGATTATTCTTGACCGCACCAATTCCAAATGCTAGCCTTACCCAACGTAGTTGTATAATTGTTCTCAGTCATAAGAGGGCATGACTTAAATTAACGAGCAAGTGAAGGAGTTGTAAAAGTGGCAACAACAAGCCTAATACAGGTATCTGAATTAGCTGCCGATAAGCTTTCTGAGATTCTAAAAGAACAAGGTGAAGAAAACGGAATGCTCAGAGTTATGGTTACTCCTAGCCCTAATGGCGGATTCCAGCATGTCCTTGGAGTGGAATCTGAACCAAAAGATGAAGATATAGTCATCGAGGCATTCAGTATCAAGGTTGTTATTGATGGAGAAAGCGCACCCTTGTTAGAGGGAGCAGAAATCGATTATGTGGATGGTCTAATGAGAAGTGGGTTTGTAATTTCGAACCCCAATATTGAACATTCTGGTGGTGGATGCGGGTCAGGAGGAGGTTGCAACTGCGGCGGCGGCGGCGGATGCGGCGGCGGCGGCGGTTGTGGTGGAGGCGGCTGTGGTTGTGGTGGCCACTAATATCTAGCAGATTTTAAAAGGGGTGGTCCGAACCGCCCTTTTTTATTTAAGAAATGATCCTCCAATACTTAGATTCGTTTTTAAAAGATCCATTCTCCACTCTCTTATCCTTGAGCCTACTATTGCTCTCTATTTTAGTCGCAGTCACAATACATGAATTTTCACATGCATTGGCCTCGAATAAATTAGGTGATACAACAGCCAAATCATTGGGTCGATTGACACTAAATCCTAAAAGTCATCTTGACCCACTAGGTTCACTCCTATTTTTATTCGTAGGATTTGGATGGGGCAAACCGGTGCCAGTAGACATATACAGAATTAAAAAAGTGCCTCCTTTAATAGGCATGTCGATAGTGTCTTTTGCGGGACCAGCCTCTAATTTAGTAACAGCTATCTTGATAGGCTTCTGTTTAAAAAAATTAGCATTAGAATTTGGATTGAGTGATGTATGGATAGAATTAGGATTCACTTTTGTACAAATTAGTTTAGTTCTAGCTGTTTTTAATCTTGTTCCTCTACCTCCGTTGGATGGCTACAAAGTAATCCTAGGTATATTACCCAGAAGCCTATCGATGCAGTATTCAGGCCTTGAAAGATATGGGCCATTTGCGCTAATAATCCTGTTTCTTATTGATATGACTGTACCCGGGGTAAGTATTTTATCAACGCTAATAGGGGAACCCGTGAAAATACTATTGAACTGGATCTTTTAATATCTGGTGACCTTGTCGTGTATCATTTTCATATATGTTAATTCCTTTAATAAATCATAAATAAAAATCCAGCTTCAACACGAATTGAAGCTTGGACACTACAAAGGGGTGTAGCTTTGGAACGTATCACTGTGGTCGGCATGGGTGAATTAGGAGCATCACTTGGATTAGCTCTAAAAAATATCCGGCTCAAAAACACCGAGGTAATAGGCCACTGTTTAGACCGAAAAACAGGGTCTGCAATTGATAAGATTGGAGCATTTGATGCAATGGAAGGTAATCTCAAAAAAGCTGTTGATGGAGCGCAGCTTATTGTTCTTGATTACCCAATAAATGAATCTAGAGATCTTTTTGAGTCGATAGGATCATTAGTATCCGATGGTGCAATTGTGACTGATATGCGGTCATCAAAAAAGAGGTCCGCAGCCTGGGCTGAGGAATTTTTACCAGACTCGGTATCTTATGTGGGAGGTCGGCCAATAATTAGAACCCCAACAAAGGGAGTAGGAGATTCTTCACCCCATTTGTTTGACGGAGTCAATTATTGTGTAATCCCATCAAAATCCGCAGAAGATCAAGCTACTAAAACTGTAGTTGGACTGGCAGAATCCATAGGGGCGAAACCCTATTTCTTAGATGTTGATGAACATGATAGTTACTCTGCCGCTATGGATCATCTGCCTTATTTAATTTCGACGGCTTTTATGAATGCCACCTCTGGTAATGCATCTTGGAGAGAGATGCATAAAAGTGCCGGAAGTTTATTTGATATGCAGTCCACACTAAGTGCTAACGATCCAACAGATACCGAGGCTGATTCACTGACAATGTCCGAACCATTGATTTATTGGGTCGATCAAATGATCCTCTCTCTGCATAAACTAAGGACCGAATTGCAAGAAGACAGTGAGAATTTCATAGAATCTTTTATACATGCGTGGGAACAAAGAGCCAGATGGGAAGCCGGCGTAGTGGACCAAAATTCAGATATGGTGGACCTGCCAAGTGCAGCCGAGTCTATGGCATCTGCCTTCCTAGGAGACAAACTTGCGAGAAGGATGACTAAAATGGGTGACGCAGATAAAAAAGAGGCATGGAGATATCCTAGGAGCAGATAGAAAGCAACATGATCAGCAAAATAACATCCCCTGCTAGGTTGCACGGCATAGTGAAACCTCCTGGGGATAAATCGATATCACACCGGGCAAGTTTGTTAAACAGTATATCTAAAGGGGTATCCCATGTATCTAATTTTTGTGTCGGTGACGACAGATCCTCCATGCTGGGGTGTCTTAGAGGATTAGGGGCCAACATAACTAGACACACTAATTGCAAAATTTCGGGAGCCGAAGAATGCTTTGAGATAATCGGATCTGGACTTCACGGTTTAGCTGAACCACCAGATGTTTTAAATGCTGGTAACAGCGGAACAACTATGCGGTTAATATCCGGTTTGCTAGCAGGACAAGACTTCTTCAGCGTAATAACAGGAGACGATTCTCTTAGGAATCGGCCGATGAAAAGAATAACCACACCACTAACTCAAATGGGTGCCTATATAAATGGTCGTGAGGATGATTCTTTAGCACCACTTTCTTTTAAAGGTAGTCCTTTAAAAGGAATAGAATTTACGATGCCGATAGCAAGTGCCCAGTTAAAGTCATGTCTCATAATTGCCGGTTTATACTCGAGTAGCCCCAGCATCATACATCAACCTGCAGAGTCAAGGGATCACACGGAAAGGATGCTCAATTCTATGGGTGGGAATTTGGAAATAAATGGCCTCACAATTAAAACAGGTAACAAAGAACTCAGCTCTGTTGACGTCAAAGTGCCTAGCGACACCAGTGGATCAGCTTTTTGGTTAGTCGCCGGTGCCTGCCACCCTGATGCAAAAATAACGATCCCGGGAATGGGTATGAACCCTACCCGCACAGGGGTCTTGGAAGTACTTGAATCCATGAACGCGAATATAACAATAGCAAATGAGCACCTAGAAGGTGGTGAACCGACGGGGGATGTAACAGTATCGACTAGTGATTTAATAGCAACTGAAATATCAGGAAACCTAATACCCCGGGTTGTTGATGAATTACCTGTATTGGCTCTCGCCGCCTGTTTCGCTAAAGGTACAACGATAATAGCTAATGCAGAAGAATTAAGAGTTAAAGAATCCGACCGCATCTCAGCAACTGTTGACAGTTTACAAAAATTAGGTGCCCAGATAGAAGAAACTTCGGACGGAATGCGAATAACAGGAACTCATACACTTACGGGTGCTGAAGTAGAAACCCATGGAGATCACAGGATCGCCATGACCAATGGAATCGCGGGTTTACTGGCCGCTGGAGAAACCACTATCGGAAATTCTGAAGACGCCAGTGTCTCCTATCCTTCTTTTTGGGAAGTGGTTTCAGAATTACAGGAGTAATTTTACTAATCCATTGAATCACAAAAATGTACGACCTCCCATCCTTTTAATACTTTCCGGACCGTCAGGCGTCGGAAAAGACGCAGTACTTTCTCGAATGAGAGACTTAGGAGAGCCATACCATTTTACTGTTACTGCAACTACAAGAATTCAAAGGGAAGGTGAAACAGATGGGAAAGACTATATATTCGTCAATCAGGCTGAGTTCAAAGTCCAAATGGAACAGGATGGGTTCTTAGAATGGGCAGAGGTCTACGGTAACTACTATGGAGTACCACGTGATCAGGTAAAAACAGCTTTACAAAGAGGAAAAGACGTCATTGTGAAAATAGACGTTCAGGGAGCCAAAACTATCAAAAGATTGGCTCCAAACGCCTTATATATATTCCTAGCACCTCCTGATATGGATCAGCTAGAAAAAAGATTGACAGAGCGTATGACTGAATCATCCGATAGTCTTAAGATCAGACTTGAAACTGCCGCCAAAGAGATGAAATCCGCGAGTTGGTTTGATCACATCGTTATAAACCACGAAAATCAACTAGATCTGGCTGTCGCAGAAATCCAAAATGCGGTTAAAATTGCACGCCTGAATCAAATGAAACCGTCAAATCTTGATAGCATCTAAAGAGAATCTAAGAATCTTTAAGGTTTTTTATAACGTCCTTTAAGACATTTTCTTCCTCTTCATTTTGAGTATCCATACCGAAACTTACAGACGTAGCATATTTCCCGTAAGTCTCCTTGATTTTTCCAGCTATTTGATCGTAAGTACCAACCACTGCGAAACTATTTAACATTTCGTCAGTAATTTCATCACCCATTTGATTCCATTTTCCGTCAATGGACATTCGATATAGCTTTTCATGTGTATCATTCCACCCTTGAGCCCTCATAACATCACCGTAACTACGAGTTGATGCATAAAAGGAGATACGACTCTTCGTTTCTTTTCTCTTTTTTTCTAGCTCTTCTTCATTTTCTCCGGCAACAATAAACCCTCCTCCCGAAATTGAAATGTCCTCTATTGACCTACCAACTCTTTCCGCACCTTTTTGTAAATTAGGTAGAACCACATCTCTTGTATATGTTGGAGTGTTGAAGGAATGGAGAATCACACCATCACAAAGCTCACCCGCCACTCTAAGCATGTTGGGGTTAACACCAGCGATTGAAACTTTTATGTCCGGGTGTTCTATTGGGCCTGGATTGAAAAATGGTGACATTAAATTAAAGGAATAATAATCTCCCGCGAAATTTAATTTAGTTCCGTTTTGCCAACAATCCCAAATGTGTTTCAAAGCCATGACATACTCTCTCATCCTCGGGGCCGGAGCTGACCATGGCATGGAAAATCTTCTGACTATGTGCCCTCTGACTTGACTCCCAAGACCCAAAGTGAACCTACCTTTCGAAAGGTTTTGTATGTCCCATGCAATATACGCGGTGTCCATAGGGCTCCGAGAAAAAGATAATGCAATAGAGGTTTGCAACTCAATTGCTTCAGTATGCTCTGCTGCCAATACCAAAGGCAAATATGGGTTATGACCTGTTTCACTGGAGGAAAAAATGTCGTAACCTCTCTCTTCCGATTTCCTAGCGGCATCAACAATGCCATCAACAGAGTATTCTTGAAAGGTAGTCGAAACTTTCATAGTTCTTTATCCTCCGTGCATTAATTTCACAACAGGTGGCATTTTACACAGATGCTAAGGCCCTTAACAATAATTGCGGTTCTTCCCAGGTCACTTCCTTATTAATAGCTAGTTTTTGTTTGGGTGGCACCCTATATAATGCGATACCGGAACAAAACATATTGGATAAAATAATGCAAAACCATTTAGATCTTTTAGAAGCCCTTTACAGTCAGCGAGCCATAAGATATTTCAAAGACCAAGACATCCCAAACGAAATAATCTATAGATTGATAGAAATCGCCACTAAAGCACCCAGTGGGGGCAATAGCCAACCATGGAGATTTTTGATAATTAAGAATCAAGATGTGAAAAACGAAATTGGAAACCTATATCTCCAATCGTGGAATCAAGTTTATGGAAGCAGCTCGAATGGAGAAAGGAATCTAGAACAAAAAGTTATGACCTCTGCCTCACACTTGGCTGAAAATATTGCTAAGGCTCCAGTTTGGGTAATGGCCTGCCTGAACCATGATGGGAGCGATTCCCACATGGGGAGGGGGGCGTCGATCTATCCTGCTGTGCAAAATTTTTTACTGGGTTGCATGGAATTTGGACTAGGGAGCGTCATAACTACATTACATAAAAGGTACGAACAGGAAGTGAAGGAACTGCTAAACATCCCAGATAATACTGAAACTGCTGCTTTGTTACCTCTGGGTTATTTGGCTGAAAAAGTAAACTACGGTCCCACCAAAAGGGAACCCGTAGACCAAATTACCTATCAAGATAGTTGGGGAAATCCTTTCAAATAACTAATTAAAAATCGAAGAGGAGATAGACCATGGAGTACAAATTCATAAATTACGAAAAAAAGGACAAAATAGTCTATATAACAATAAATCGGCCAGAAAGGCTGAATGCACTTCACCCTCCGGCTAATCTAGAGATGAAAACCGCCTTTACGACTTTTGAAAATGATCCTGATGCTTGGGTAGCAATAGTTACTGGAACCGGTGAAAGAGCTTTTTGTGCGGGTAATGATCTTAGATACACAGCGGAAAACTGGGCAGAACGAGAAAAAGAAGCCACAACAGGAGCCCGTACAAGAGCGGCATTCGGAGGAATAACTACAGACACAGATTTCAAATGCTGGAAGCCAATAATAGCTGCAGTCAATGGGTACGCTTTAGGAGGCGGCCTTGAACTTGCTATGGCCTGCGACATAATAATCATTGCAGACCATGCAGAAGTTGGACTCCCGGAGCCGCGAGTTGGGTTAATTGCAGGCGCAGGAGGAGTCCATCGATTACCAAGGCATATACCGTTGAAAAGAGCAATGGGAATGATGCTAACCGCAAGGCGAATTAGTGCACAAGAAGCCTACGAATTAGGTTTAGTTAACGAAATAGTCCCTTTAGCTGAAGTTGTCCCTACAGCGAAAAGATGGGCAAATGAGATTTTAGAGGCGGCTCCTCTTTCTGTCCGAGCTTCTAAACAAATGGCTTATGAAGGCCTTGGATGGCCCCTTGATAATGCACTACAAAGAAAGTATTCAGAGGAAAATAATTACCTCGGATCAGCTGATCAAAGGGAAGGACCATTGGCATTTTCAGAAAAAAGAAAACCAAATTGGATCGGGGCCTAAGGAAACATTAAATAAAGGCATTTGCACTCACACTATGACAACAGAAAAAAGATTGCTACTTCCCCAAAGCGTTACCCCAGCCAACTACCAAGTTGAATTAGAACCTAACTTTGAAACTTTCACTTTCAATGGAAAAGTCATCATCAAAGCTAGCGTTAATGAAACCACAGATTCGGTAACGCTTAACTCAGCCGAACTTGATATCACTGCTGTATCAGCAGTTTCTCAAGGCCACAAATTAGAAGTATCCAGTATTTCCACCGATCCAGATCATGAAACCCTCACCATCACTCTCGACGATACCATCAAAAAAGGCGAATCCAACTTACAGTTACATATTTCATTTGTTGGTGAGCTCAATGATAGATTACTTGGTTTTTACAGAAGCCAATACACTGATATTAATGGAGATGAAAAATACTTGGCAGCTACTCAATTTGAATCCACGGACGCAAGGAGAGCTTTCCCATGTTGGGACGAACCCTCTACAAAAGCGACTTTTGACGTCTCACTGACCATACCAGGTGAAATGAAGGCTGTGTCAAATATGCCTATTGCTTCCGAATCTCAAGGAAGAGATGGTCGAAAAACCATAGTTTTTGATACTACCCCGGTTATGTCCACTTATTTACTTGCTTTCATTATTGGAGAATTAGGATGCATTGAACAATCGACCGATAGCGGAACATTAATGCGAGTTTGGACCACATCCGGAAAAGAGGAACAGGGACGGTTTGCATTGCAGACCTCTGTGGATTTACTTAACTATTACAATGACTATTTTGGTATTCCGTTTCCTCTGCCTAAATTAGACCATCTGGCCATTCCTGACTTTGCAGCCGGTGCCATGGAGAATTGGGGCGCCATCACATATCGAGAGGTAGCTTTATTAGTTGACCCTGATAATAGTTCAGCAGGGACAAGGCAAATAGTGGCCGCAATAATTTCCCATGAAATGGCCCACATGTGGTTTGGTGACTTGGTAACGATGAAGTGGTGGAATGATTTATGGCTCAATGAGAGCTTCGCATCTTGGATGGGAGATAAAGCAGTAGACGCTATCCATCCTGAATGGGATATGTGGACGCAGTTTTTAACTGCAGACACTGCCTCAGCTTTTTCTCTAGATGGTCTCTCAAATTCACATCCTATAGAACAAGAAGTAAATAATCCGGCAGAAATTGGCCAGTTGTTTGATGCGATAAGTTATAGCAAAGGGGGCTCAATTTTACGGATGCTGGAGGATTTCATAGGAGCTTCAGATTTCCAAAAAGGTATACGAGCCTACTTGACAGACAATTCCTACGGAAACGCAGAAACTCAAGATTTATGGGGCGCCCTCGAAGTTTCTTCTGGTAAACCAGTTGGCAAGGTGATGGATTCCTGGGTTAAACAAACAGGATTTCCTATGATCTCAGCCGACAGAGCCCAGGATTCGAATAACATAAAGCTTTCCCAAACAAGATTTTTATATGACCACATAGAAGACAAGCAGGACGATAAAGAAAAAACATCTTGGTTTGTCCCAATAAAGATCGGCAGCAACCTTGAAGATAACCTTCAAACTCTGTTGATGGAATCCAGTGATCTAAAAATTCAATTGGAGACCAATGAAAAGGGCAATATCTCATGGATTAAATTAAACCCAAATCAAACAGGGTTTTATCGAACTAAATACACTGAATCGGATCTAGCAAATTTAAAAAATGCAATCGCTGCCGGGGAACTTAATCCTAGAGATAGACTAGGGGTGCAAGGAGATTATTACGCTCTTGTCAGGGCGGGGTATACACCAGTGGAGCATTTCCTTAATCTTGCCACGGGGTATTCTAATGAGTCTGATGCTTCCGTACTTTCTGACCTTGCAAGTGGTCTTAGGGGTATTGAGAACCTAATTTCCGAATTAGGTTGCCACGCTGAATATCAAATTTTCTGTAGGAACATATTCTCGGCCATAAGCGAAAAGATGGGATGGGAAAAACGATTAGGTGATGGCCATTTAGAGGCACTTTTAAGAAGCACATCTCTTGGGAATTCTGGACACTATGGTGATAAATCCGTCCTTGAAGAAGCTCGCATCAAATATGACAATCATGTATCTAAACGGCAAGTCATACACCCGGACATACGTACAGTTGTTTTCAACTTGGCGGCCCAAGAAGGCGATAAGGTAGTTTACGATCAGATGTGGGCTTTGGAAAAAGCCTCGGATCTTCAGGAAGAGAAGGTTAGGCTCCATTCAGCCTTATCTAATTTTAAGGATAAAGATTTGTTGCAGGAAACTTTGAAAAAATCACTTAGCGAAGATATCCGTGTACAAGACTCGATAAGGGTAATTGTGACAGTAGCAGGCTCAGTATTAGGAAGATCATTGGCCTGGGATTTTATACGGAACAATTGGAAAGAAATTGACCGGAGATACGGTGACGGGGGATTCGCATTGATGCGCCTTGTATCAATAGTTTCCGGGTTTACGACCAGCGAAAGATTGAAAGAAGTAGAACTCTTCTTTGAAGAAAATCCAACTCCAGCGGCAGAGAGGACTATAAGACAGGCTAAGGAACGAATACGATTGAACCAAGCCTGGCTTTCAAAATATTCTGGCCAAATATCGGATTTTTTGCGGTAGGACCTTATTTAGGTTTATAGACTTCTTCAGTTAGCCTCGATCTTTGAAGTTTGAGGTATGACTTGATTGAATAATCGGGCTGAAATTCACTCAATATCTTATTTGCTGGATTGTCTTCACGGCAAAGCAAATCAACTATCGTTCCGGCGAGCGCCTTCGCTGGATTCACCACACCTTGAGTGTAATCTTGCACTAAATAGTCATCCCCGTGGCCCGTGCCCGTAGCGACTCCTGTGTATGGATGAATTACAGGCATGATTTGACTGAGATCGCCCATGTCAGTACTGCCACCAGAATTGTGAGTCGGGGATTTTTGGATCACATGATTATCCCCTACCAAAGAGGCAGCGTTGCCAATAAAAATATCTGACATCTGAGGATTATTTTTGATTGACATATATCCTGGTAATGTGATTATTTCTAGCTCACAGCCTAAGGCAAGTGCACCCGCTCTCAAACACCTGTCCATTTTCAAATTAGCGTCTGCAATTGCTTCAGTTGTGCCACCTCTTACTCTCCCTTCATATTTAACTTCAGCAGGTATTGAACTGACGGAAACGCCCCCTTTGGTCATAATGCCGTGAAGCCTTATGGTGTCCTCATTTTTCAGAGTCTCCCTTTGGGTATTTAAAGCGTTTAACGAAACGATTGAAGCCTGCAGGGCGTTAATACCCTCATGAGGTGAGCCTCCGGCGTGAGAAGCCTTACCTATAAATCGCACGTATTTCACCACGTGGCCATTACTTGTGCCTCCAATTGAAAATTTTCCTTCTTCAATTTTGGAGGTGTGTGCCATGACAGCCATATCCACATCGTCGAATGCTCCCATATTCAAAAATTCTTGTTTCCCAGACATGAATTCAATTAGACCTTCCTTATGGAGACCATATCTATACTCAACGTCAATAAACTCCTCTGCAGGCAGAGCCATAAATGCCAGCTTACCCGGAATTTTTGAATTCTTGGCAATTTCCTGGAAAGCAGCAACAACCCCCAGCATCATCCCAATTTGACAATGATGGCCACATGCATGGGCAGCGTCAGTTTCCGGATTAGCATGTGAATGTCCTGCAACCCTCAAAGAATCCAATTCTCCGATTATGGCAATAGTTGGTCCAGGCAATCCACCATCTATAATTCCCTTTATTCCCGTCAGTGCAATTCCTTTTT
>Ga0315334_10001887_pt1 | contig 13049 bp, 17 predicted proteins | sample M150034915metaG_FD_205555 | JGI IMG/M metagenome (GOLD analysis project Ga0315334, IMG submission 205555) | Ammonia-oxidizing marine archaeal communities from Monterey Bay, California, United States - M1 500m 34915 | ecosystem: Environmental > Aquatic > Marine > Intertidal zone | place: USA... | reverse complement strand
CGTTGGTACACCGATTGAAAACGATGTTCGCCCCTCGCCTGCGATCTATCTCCAGACCAGGGAGAACCACCACCGGGACTTTCGTCGCTCCGAGTTCCCGAGCAGCGTCGAGCCTTTGATGCCCTGAGAGAACTTCACCCTTGTCGGTGACATACATCGGCAGAATCCAACCGAGTTTTCGCAACGAGGTCTTAACCAACTCGTAGCGGTGTGGATCTCGTTTCCTCGGATTGTAGGTAGCCCCCACCAGGGTGTCAGCGTCAGCCAACTGGACATGAACAAACTTCGGTTTACGCCCGCTCATCCGCCTGAGTCCCACAGGTTGTCCAGCCCTTTCACCATGCCGCCCGCCCGCAGGTACTCGACCGCTACTGACAACCGGAAGTGGTATTTGCCGGGTGTATTCGGTGGGTACCTCTCTTCTAGGAGCAGAATGGTTTGCTCGAATGGGTACCCATCCCACTCGGCATCAAAGAGGTCATAGTCTCCCAACGTGGCACTGGTGGGCATCGTGTTGATTTCGGTTGGGAGACTAGAAAGATCCGCTACATCCTGAACCGCGCCAAGGGAGGGTAGCGTTTGTCGTTCGGGCTCAGGTGTAGCGGAAGACTCAGACGGAACTGGGCTGGGTACCGGTTCAACTATAGCCTGTGTCGTAGTTGTGGGGATATTGGATTCCCAAACCCCATCGTCATTGATTTCCATCACCGGGATGGAGTACCCGTAGTTCCCCATGCACAATGACTGCCACACAGTGAACGTAGGCGTGAGCGGATTCGCTTGCGCCCAGTACGGGTCGTTGAATCGGCGCACCGTCCGATTCGCGTCCAGAATCCATTCAGGCACTAGGCCCGCGCTGAAGTTCAGTTCTTCGATCTTGGGGTGGTCCCCGTTAGCCCAATCGTCAATCGACAGGATTTGCCCGTCGGTCAAGTTCCTGGCCCACACAACTCTTGGGTCTTCGAGACCCTTACCGCCGTGGAGTTCTTCGTTGTAACGGAACACCATGCCGGAAGGAATCGTGCCGTCGGCTTCCATGGTCGTGATGTGGGCTGCCCACTCGTCGTAGGTCATATGGATGTACCCATACGCAGTCCCACACGGCGAATAAATCGTGTCATGGCTAGCGCTGGCCTGACCGCCCATTAGCACCAACAAACAAATCGTTAAGGATACGAATAGTTTCATCATTTTTTTAACTCGTTGTGTCCTGTCGTCGGGTCGGCCACCGACGCCCACACTTCAAACTGTGAGGGCTCAAGTTTAAGTAACTCCCCAATACGGAGGCCGCGTTCTGTCTTTGTCATATAGCCATCAGCGATGAGAGCCTGCTCCCATTCTGAATACTGCTTCCCGCAGGTGGAGATTGTTAAACCCCCGATCCTGATCGTCGCTACCCGCCGGATGTCTCCTGGGGCGTTGACTACCGCTGCCGGATCTCTCACCTGGGGTAAATCCTTCAATACATCATCAAGGTCTGTGGGGGTGAATCCCGTCCCGTCCAGACTGTCCAAGTCGATCAATACCTCTGCCAGGAGTGTGTTGTAATAACCCGCCTTGTCAGCGAGCCTGTTGTCGGCGAGAAGAATCCGCCGTGCTTCTTCATCATCCACGTCCAGGAAAACGACGGGCACCGTTTCCCAACCGAGGGCTCTGATTGCCTGCCAGGTGTTATTTCCTTTGATTATCAGATTGCTGGATTCCTGAATGACTAAAGGACGGTAGATCCCATTGACTCTCAAAGATTCGGATATCGCTCCGATGTCTCCCTGGCGAGCGTTCTCTGGATGAGGCTCCACTGCTTCGAGAGGTACCCACACACAAGATTCCAAGCCAGTGTGAACCGGCGTCTCTCCTGAAATGTGCTTCCAGCGCTTACCGGCCGTCGAAGGCTTCGCCGCCGGATCGTCTGTAAGGCCAAGCAACTCTCTGATCTTGTTCGTGGCCTCCTTGGTGTCTCCCATCGCTTCAAGCCATTCAGCAAAATATTCGCCATTGACTAGCAGCAGGTTCTTCCCAACGTGGATCTTCTTTGTTGAGGCGAATACCCCTGACTTATCGTCGTCAGAACCGCCGCCTCCGAAGATGTCCTCATCGGCTTCCTCTAGTTGATGTAGACGCTCCAAGGATCTCGCGTCCCAGCCGGAACCTTCCAAGTTTGGCCTTAACGACTCGATCAGGGCAATGAGATTGGGTCTGTCATATGTCGCAAGGTCAGATGTTCGGTTGTCGGCTAGGAGGATGCGTTTTGCCTGTTGGTCATCGACATCAACATGAATCACAGCGATCTCATCCCAACCAAGGGACTTCGCTGCTCTCCATGTGTGATTCCCCGCCAGGATGTTTCCGTTGCGGGCGTCGACGACGATGGGTGAATACTGACCGTTGACCTCCAGGCTTTCAGCGATGCCCTGGATGTCACCCTTCCTTGGATTGTGAGGGTGTGATTGAACATCGTTGATCGGCACTGCCGACTCCCGAAGGTCAACGGCGATATTCGTCATGCGCTCGTTGCTGTCGCTGTGACTCTGTTGTGTTCACGGCCGAAGGTGGTCCACTTGTGGACCCACTGCTTCGAGCATTGAAGAGCCTCTGCGAGATTCTCCAATGTTTCACCATTGGCACGAGCATCACGCAATGACGCTAAGTGGGCATCCTGCGCCTGCTTGTAAGCCAGGTGCGCTGCCCTCTCAGCCTCTTTTGTTTCGACGACCCTTGAAATAAGAGCGTCGTTTGCTGGTGTTCGCCTTCTCGGCATTTTCTTTTCCTTCCTCTAATGGGAATGCTTGTAAGTACAAGGACCCGTACTGGCCGGTTTTGGAATCCCAATCCCAGCGCTTCGCACGAAGTCCGATATTGCGCTCTCGCGCTTTTTTATGGGCGTACCTCATAAGTTCGACCATAGGCATTGCTTGGAAGTCGTCGTCTGAAATGCACCAAATGTTGCCGTTCAGCCACTTGTCCCAGGGGTATTGATCGGGACGCTGGGCATGCCAGTGAGTGAACTCTCTGACTGTCTTAGCCATCGTCCGACAACCCCCATGATTCAGGAACCTCAACGAAGCGTTCCCATTTTTCATCGGCCTCAAAGATGATCTCCGCTCGGAAGATGTCTCGATACCGAATAACTGAAACCGGGTTGTTCTCTGGATCGTTCAAAGAATCCATCGACATGAACACAACCCCTGGATCCTGAACATCGACCATCACGGCATTGAGTGCCACAAATCCTGTGTCACCCGTTGTCACCGCTGTTTCTCCGTCCAGGAGTTCCCAGTTCCACCACAGTTGAACTCTCTTGTTCATGTCCTGTGATAGACGACACAGAAGCGAAACCGCCACTTCCTTACTGATCGCTTCTGACAATGCGGGATCGCACTGATCGTCCACGGCCAGGGTTGAAGCGACTTCTTTCGCTTTGAGCCACTGGTTTTCTGATGCCTGAATCGCTTTCGCGAAGTGTTCCATGTCTTCCGATGGCACATCGACTGTCCGACGTGCCAAGTGGTAAAGGGGAACTCTTCTGTTTTTATTCATACGCGTGTCCTTGATATAAGTGTCTTGACCAGATCGTTAAGAACTGAGTCTTGATTGTTGTCTTCACCATCGGTCACGGCGTCAACCACAACCCTCTTCTTCTCGATGAGGGCGTAGATGTCGTCGTCGATGGTCCCTTCGGCTAGGAGATACCAAGCACTTACGTGCTCGTCCTGTCCGATTCTGTGACAGCGATCCTCGGCCTGCTCATGTTCGGCAGGCGTCCAACCCTGCTCTACAAACAGAACGTCAGACGCTGCTGTAAGTGTGAGGCCCACACCACCGGCCTTCATGTTCAGCACGATGACTCGATGCTCGGGATCAGTCTGGAAGGTGTCCACGGCAGCCTGTCGGGCCTCCGAAGAATCCTTACCAGCGACCCGCAAGCCACCGTACTGTTCGGCCAAAGTGTCCACCACGGAAATGTGGTGGGCGAACACGACCAACTTGCGGTCGGTGCTGTCAAGGAACGTGTCGATCCACTCAATCGCGGCTTCGACCTTCCCCTCTCCTGCGAGACGCTTGAGAGTGGTGATCCGAGACAGGTGCTCTGCCGAGTTGCTCCCACGGCCTTCGCCACCCAGCCATGCCAAGATGTCAGCCTCGGCCGCGCGGTAATCCGCAATAGCCTTGCCCGACAGTTCAGCCTCGACGCTATAACGAGCCTTCGGTGGGAGTTCCTTAAGAACGTCTTCCTTGTTGCGACGCACATAGCACGTCATCCGAAGACGCTCATTCAACTCGTCAGTGTTCGTGGAACCCTTGAAATCCCAGCCGTAACCGTTGTGGCGGGCGTCGCAATAACGCTTGCGGAAGTTCCATGAGCCACCGAGATCGTCGATGCGCCCAAGAATCTCCAACTGTGACACCAACTCCAGTGGCCTATTGAGCACTGGGGTACCGGTCAAGGCGAGGATCATGCCGTTCGCAGGGATCCCCTCGGCGAGGACCTTCAAAGCCTTCGTCCTCTGGGCATCCTTGGTCTTGACGTAGTGGCTCTCATCGAAAATCAGAGACTGGAAGCCAACCTTGGCAAGAGCATCTTTTTGCTTGCTCAAAATGTCGTAGTTGACAATGACCACATCAGCATTTTTGACACCAACCTGGTTATCGACAATATGGACTGTCTTACCTGGAAGCCACATGCGGACCTCGCGCTGCCAGTTGACCTTCAACGACGCTGGGCATACAACCAGAACCGGATAGGACTTCTCATACTGGACCGAGGCCAACGCCTGGACCGTTTTTCCTAGACCCATCTCGTCTGCGATGAAGCACCGCTTCGTCTCGACGGCATAGGCCACGCCAGCCTGCTGAAATGGGCGCAGGGCGAGAGGCACACCCGTGTCGGGGTGCTTTGATCCGAGACCTTCCACCTTGATGGAGGCCTTCGTCGCCTCAGAAGCCTTACCACGATGGTGCTGCTCCCGAACGATCTCGTTTATCTGGTCATTCAAGGAATCCTCGAAATCGAAATCCCAAGCGTGGGCGACACCGATCGCCTGCTCCAGCGACGTGCTGGGGGCAACCCAAACCTTGCGCTTGGAGTCCCAACGACGACCCTGGATGGCCTTGACGGCATCCACGAGATATTCCTCGTATGGGAACTCGAAGACAAGTCCTGTGCCTTCACGGTAAAGACGACGCTTCGGCTTCGCGTCCTCGTTCTTGACGGCCTTCGTCTTGTTGAGAATGACCGCTGCCGCGTCGGTACGTGCGAACTCAAACTTGTCACCAAAGTGCTTGAGTTTGCCAGCCGAATCCTCGGGGGCATACCAACGCTTTGATACTGAGTCCCACCTGGCTCCACCGACATTCTTGACGGCGGTCACAACGGTTGCGTCGTACTGGAAAGCCACCACGAACTCACCGTTGACAAAATCGATTTCACGGGAGAGTGCCCCTTCGATTTCGCGAGCCTGCTGGCGCGCGTCATCTCGGCCATCCCCACTAACGGAGTTAGGCACGGGGAGGGTGTGGTAATCGATGCCATACGAAGACAACTGTCCTTCGTACTTGAGCAGCATCTGGTGAGCCATATAGGCAGTGGCATCAGTCCACTCGGACGCTGGGATCAGAGCAGCACGGTGGCCGAACTTCACATCAGAGCCGTTGAAACCGACGCCATCCCTAACCTCAGCGCCGTCACAAACGGCCTGGATCGCTGCTACAGCAACGTGAATGGCTTCTTTGGTATCTAGTGGGGTTTCTGTCATAACTGGCATAGGTCTTCCTTCTCTCAATGGGGGTACCCCCATTCTACCCGAGGTTGACCCAAATACCAACTTACCGCCCGCGTTTAGACCCTTTGACGGTGATGTAGTAGAACATGAGCAGGAACATCGCCACCGTCCCAAGGAGCACTTGAGAAAGCCCTTCGACCCAGGCAAACGTCACAGTTGACCGTTTGACTGCCTTAACCGAAGGACGTGGATTTCCCTGGCGAGTGCGACCATCTGCTGAATCAGCGGCTTAGACACCCCTAACTCCGAAGCGACCTGGGAATAGGTAAGACCCTCCCCACCGGCTCCAAAGTCGCATGCCTCTTTCACCGACAGTGCCCTCTGCTTGATTACCGACTGCCGGAGTTCCACAACAGCAGGAAGCACCATGTCATTTAGAATCCGCGCCCGCTCTAACGGGTCGTCTGTCTCTAATGCCTGTTCTAACAGATCCTCTACTTCAATCATCTCTTTCCTGTCTCGTTGATAACCAACGTCGCTCGATCTTCTCCCCCGTCCACATACGGTGAACGGAATGTCAGTGACGTTACAAACTGTGGGCCGTCATCTGGAACAACACCTGCGTCGACTAAACCGTCGATGCACGCCTTGGCAACCGGAAAGTGCCCACCGGTGTCAGCCATATGGCGACGATCCCTACGACAAGGGATAAACACAACTTCCATAGACTCCATCTTCGGAACCTTTGCTTCCAGTGCTGCCAGGTATGCCGCTTCTCTCCAGGTCTTCACGAGTTTCGCTCGCTTGTGATAGTGCATACTCCGCTCACCATTAAGGGTGAATAACTTCCCCTCGATAACCAAAGTCCAAGACCGTTGAGGCACATAAGTATCCTATACCCCTCGCTCGTCTCGTCTCGCCACTATCTCCGCCCGCAACTCCCGTATTTTTTTGAGGTTGTATTCCCTCAACTTCTCGGGAGAAAGCGGCATCGATGTTGACTCTGGCAACTCATAGAACGGCCTCTTTCGACACGCCACCAGATATTCCTTGTACTCAGCCCAGGAGGGCCAGAACTTGCAGTTGTCTTCAACGCGCCCCAGGGCTTCCATCGCCTGGTCGAAGTCATACGGCAGGAGTTTCTCAACCCAATACCGGACTTCTTCCACCGTTAGGGGTTTGCCTGGAAAGGCCACACTGAGTTTGGCCAAGAGATAATCGGCGTGATCCTCAATCATCACGAGGCACCACCGATGGCGTTTCGTCCCAGGTACACCAACCGCATCTCGTCCTGTTGTCCGTAGAAGGCGACACCCCTTTACAGAAAGGGCACGCCGGATTGTCGAATGCGATCCCCGAAACTAGATAGCCGTGAGAGATCATTAGTGCTCCGACTTTGACCGGACCTTGGCGAACTTCTTGTCAGTAGGCACCGGCTTGAAATCCTTGCCGCGGATCCTCATCAGTTCCTCACGGGTCGGCTGATCGGCGACATCGAGTTTATGAACGGTCATTGCGTTCCTCCCTGGCTTGTTGAATAGCGCTCCACCCCTTTGGGGCTGTAACTACATCTTCGACCTTGACCGTCGCCGGATCCAACTCAGACCAGTGGTTCGCCAACGCCATCGGCGTAAGGGCAGCCCCTTTGAACTTACGTCTATACACCTTTACCCGAGTGTGAATCTCTTCGGCGGTGGCAGCAGATTCTTTGAGTAACTTCACGGCCTTGTTGTAACGGCCGCGCTCGTTGGAGTTGATTGTCGCGGCGTTGACACCGCACGCCTCCATTGCTGCGTCCCACACCTCGTCGCCCTTTTTGGCGCGAGGTTCTATTTCGTTTTTAGGACGGGTATATGACGGTTCCTTGGTCAAAGCCTGACCAGGCTGCTTGACTACTGCGGGCAGGGTGCCTGGTCGTGATGACACCGTAGGGTGGTCACTGTGACCATGCTCATCTTGACCACTCTGGTCATCGACAAGTTTCAACTCCACCACTTCGGCGAAGTTCATTAGAATCTTGTAGGTGTTCGATCTGCGACCACCGCCACTTTCTTTCTCCAGGTAGCCCTTGGAAACCAGTTCCTTGATGGCTCGCTGAACAGTGGATTTAGACAACAGCGTGTAACGGGCAAGAGTGTCCAACGAGGGGAACGCCCCCTCTCCGCTCGGATGAGCGTGGTTCGCTATTCCCAGCAAGACAAACTTCTCGCTGGTAGTAAGCGTCCCCTGTTGTTCTAATACCCACACCATGCACTCGATCGCCATCAATGAACCTTTCTGGAAATCACCGCTTTCACGGAGCGTTTCACGTCACAAAGATTGTCTGGATTGAGACCAGGGATGTGAGAGCGCAATGCGGTCACACGCCAATCTCGGAAGGCGGCACACGCTAACAGACGGTCAATGACGGCATCCATCCACGGAGCGACGATCTGTCGTTCGTTGATGAGTTCGCCTGACTCCTGGTCGACATACGAGCGTGGCTCGATCTCATCTAGGCAGGTGTTGATTACTGAACGGAGCAGAACGTCGTTCTGCCAGTTTGTCCTGTAGTTGGAAATCTTCTTCTCAACAAGAAACGACCCGCGCTGGAACTTGCGGGTGTTCATGTTGTCCATGATGGTCACCAGCGTTTCGTTGGATTCATTGTCAAGGTCGCGGATATCGCTTTTCGTCCATTTGAGGACCTCTAGCAAATCCACCAACTCGGTGGCGGTTTCCTCAAGGAGGCCAGCCTCAGCAGCCTCTTGCGTATCCCGAATGGTCTCTTTGGTGAGGGTCAGGAGTTGCCCCCTGAGTTCTTCTATTTCAGCGATTTTCTCGTTCAGCGTCACGTCTAAACACCCTTATCCTTAATCCTGGTTGTTCTGGGTTCTCTGGTGAGACGATCATTCGATCGACGACCCCGATCCAGGGCTCACCGTTATCGATTTCTTCTGACATCCGTTTCGCCAACTTGGCTGGGATATAACCGACATGCTCGTTGTCCACCATCACTCGGATGGCGTTCTGGTCGTGTTCATTGTCTGGCTCTCGAACAAGGGTGGCCCTCAACGGGCGATTGTTCAATGCCGTCAAGGACCCGATCTTGTAAAGATTCTGTGGGTACTCGACCCGAAAGGTCACACCAGCAACAGAGGTCTCAATGGGGGATAGAAGTTTCATTAGAAGTCGGCTTCGTTGTCAAACTCGACTTCGAGATCCTCCACGTAAGACCAAAGGGCGTTGAACTGGCTGACTGACTCCATCGGCCATTGCCTACCGGTCAGGCGCTGGTGTTCTTCACGAGCCTGCTCCACCAGATTGTCTGGGAGTTTCCCCAACTTCTCTTTGAGAGAAACGTGTGACTCGTTGCAGTGTTCGACAGTGTCCCAAGAGTCGTCGAACTCAAGTTCCTCTTCCTCAGGAAGAGACTCAGACGAGATGACTATGGGTACCGAGTCGCCTGTGGCCTGGGTCTCAGAAATATCGGCAACGGAGACAGCGAGCGATCCTTGGGTATCGTGACCAACATGGCTGTTGTCTCCACTACCGATCGCATCATGCTCCGCGAGCCGTTGCTTGTACTGGACAACCAACTTCATCTCGCTAGCCGTATCTGCGTAACCGGCCCTCTTCAGGGCACGACCTAATGCTTTCGTACACAACACGTTCCACCCATCACTCGGGTGGTCCCCCTTGTTTGTGCGCGCATCAGAAACAGGCTTGTAGCCCGTAACTGGAAGTTCGTCGTCAGGCCTCAACAGGATCTGAGCGACGCAGTATTCGTCTTTGCCCCCAAAGTTGTCAGGGATACCGATTAGGGACCCGATGCAGTGGGAGAACTCGACAACGGCCTGCGGGAAGTCTTGTTTCAGGATCCCCCAGCGAACTGATGGGGACACATAGTCCTCGGCGATTTGCGCCATGTCTTTCTACCTCCAAAGTGTGTAGTTATCGTCAAGAACGACTATACAGGTAGATTCTTTCAACCACAACCCTAAAGTTTGCGGCCGCCGACCTCATTCACCGAGTTGGAGAACAGCGCTGAGATCATCGCGAACTGGAGCCTCCCCGCAGCCCCCTGACCTCCCGTGAGGTTGAACAGGACCTGCACTTCCCAGAAGTCATCTTCCTGGGCCTCCTTGATATGAACAAAGGCTTTTTCATCGAACAGCCTGACCCCCGTCGCTAACGCCTCGGCGACCTCATAAGTGGGGACAGCGCACGCCAGACGAAAGTGAAATGATGTCATACCCCTATTCTTGCCGAACAAGAGTGACTAGACGGTCAAGCCCCGTCTTCTTCATCCCCAACCAGGGCAAGCGGCTGTGCCTCGACATCAATACCGGCCCCTGCTCTGAAGGCCTCAATGAGAGCGTCCTTCACCGCTAGGTCGGCGGTCATCGAGGCGATCGTTGTCGTCAAACGGTTGATGACGACTTGAATATCAATCTCTGGATCTGCCATATGTTCAGTTTAGACCGTAGGGTCGTCGACTACCACCGAAGCGCGGGCCATCTCCCAAAGACGCTGATCCACATACCCCTGGAACCAGGCAGTGACCGCAGTCAACTGGTCGGCCGTCTCACTGCGAGTCACAGCGGGATCCAAGAACTTGTCCAAAGCAGCCAACTGGCTATCTGGGACCGTGAGCGCGATGTCAGCCATTTATACGGTGGGGTCGGATGCGGCGGCGGCGGCTTCATAGCGAGCCATGGTCCAAAGTTGCCCATCGAACCACTCCTGGGCGAATGTCTGTACTGCGGCAAGTTTCTTTGCGTCAGTGTCGTTACCCACGCCGTCAGGATGAATGAAACTTTCAACATTCGTCAACTGACCGTCTGGGAAGGTAACTGTGATCTCGGCCATAGCGGTAGTTTAACTCCCTTCTAACGCCTCTACACGAGTCGCTAGTTCTTGTATCGCTTTTACGATTGGACCTACAAACTCTAGATACCGCAACCCAGGATTGTAGGACTCGTCCTGAGCGGGAATCGCAACATACTCTTCGCCTTCTGGTGTTGTTGCCAATGTTTCAGCGGTAGCAGGATGGTGGCCGTGGTACCAAAGGGCATCGGTAGCGGCGTCTGCCCCGAGTGCAGTCTCTACGTCCTGGGCAATGAACCCGTGGTGATCTCTTATCCCAGCACGATCTACCCCAGTGACTTCGTCGGGGGCGCTCTTCCATTTGAAAGTGATCGGTCTCAATGTTTTGAGGAAATCAACCCCTTTAGCCTCATCGACTATGTCAGTTTTTAGCGCCTGGTCAGAAGAGGTGGATATGCCAGTTGTGTAGGTGGTGCTCCACCTGTAACCGCTTGTGCCCAATGTGTATGTGGCGTCGCCCAACGGGGTGAATATTTGATACTGGTAGGTGGTGCCATTGACGTGGTATTGCGTAATCCCTTTGGTGGGGGCGTGCATAAGCGTGCCCGACGCGTTGACCTGGAAACCGTTGTGCTCAGTTTTGTAGAAGGAGGCATAAGACCCAGAAATGAAAACACCGGTACCCGATAAAGTAAAGTTCGCAAAGGTGCTGCTCCCGTTCCAGATGGAGTTATTGGTATATGTCCTATCGTAAGACATACTCATAAACTGCTCGTTGAAGTGGTCAATGCTTGAAAGGAAATCAGCGAACTGCTCAACCGAGGTTCTGTAGTGGTAGTTGGTACCGAACGCCGCTATGCCATAAGTAATAAAACTGTTGTCTTTATCCCAGACGGCCGTATTCGTCATGGCGTTCAACTCAAAATCGACACTGGTTGAAGTGGCAGTGCCACTCCCGATAATCATTCCTTTTCGGCCAGTCGAAGTATTGGTCGTGATGTTTTTAGTGGCGGTGATGTTTACCGTGTTCCCACCCATGGTCGTTGAGGCGATACCCAACCCTTGGAATACGATCGTGTCGCCGTCGTCAACTTCATTGGCCGTTCCCGAAGGGACGTTGACGCTCCAGGTGTAGTCGCCACCACCACCACTTGCAGCAGCCCATTGTGCCGTACCGGATGAACCGGCATATTCCAATATCTGTCCACTACTTCCACCAGCAGGTATGTGCTTGTACCCCGCAGAAGTCGAGTGGGCAATGGTTCCAGTAGTCGTTATTGTTCCACCAGTAATGGCTCCCGTTGTCGCTACCGAAGTTACTGTGCCAGACCCAGCAGAAGTCCATGCCGCTGTACCGGCTGAGGCATACTCCAATATCTGCCCGCTGCTTCCCCCAGCAGGTATGTGATTTTTCCCGTTACCACTTTCGTGAGTGACAGTCAGCCAGTTGCCACTCAACGATGTGTCTATATCCGTCCCACCAACTATGCGGACATCTTCAGTGCCTGGGCCTATCTGTGCAGTGTTAGCGGCGTCGTCTTTAAGATTCCAATAGAAGGCACCGCCACCTATCGCAGTGGTGCCCCACGTCAGGGTGCCACTGTCGTTCCACAACTTGTTGGCGGTGGAAGAAGGCTGAGACTTAGAGTCGATTTCGATGCCCTGGTCGGCATTGATACTGAACCACCCATTGGATGAAGTCAGATCCACATTGCCGTAAGCGCTGAGACCAAGATGGGAGATGTTCGCCGTTGAGGACCTCGCGGCAATAAATGCCCCATACCCAGCCGTATTGCCATATGTGGCGAACAGCCCGTAGTTCAACTGGTTGCCGATCTGGATTGACCTTCTGGTGATCGAGCCGAAACCAAGATCGATGTTTGTTTCGCCGCCCTTGACCGCACCGAACTGTGTTCCGCCGCTGCTGGAACCAAACTTCAGCGAGTAACCGGTAAACCCAAAGTCGGTGTCAGCAGTCGACGACGCTGTGATGTAGTTACTGCTAGCACCGAACCTGACATAAGTATTGGTCGCATACATGGGACCAACGGTGAGCGAGGTATTGGCCGAGAGAGCGACAACAGTCGGATTGGAACCGTCGCCGATATACACAGTGTCAATGAGATAAGAAGCACCTTCGACGATCAGGTTGGAGGCGTACACAGCGTTATAGGTCGAGTCGTACTTCAAATAGCCCGTTTCGTTTCCGAACTGAGCGAAAGTGCCGTCGCCTTTGATCTTGCTCGCCACAACGCTTGTACCGGCTGTCCCGCCTCCACTGGCAGACCTGAGCGCCCGTAAATCGGCGTTTGCGTAAGTGGAGAAGTCACCCCACCAAATGTTCCCATCGTGGTCGATGTTCATCTTCATCGCATCGCCAGCCGGATAAGAAGACCCATCGGCGTCGTCACCAGTCGGCTGGGGGAGAACAATCGCTGAGGTCATAATCTCCCCAGAGTTGATCTCCGAGGCCGTGATCGAGCCAGATTTGATTTCTTCAGCGGTGATCGTGCCAGCGAG
>Ga0315334_10001886_pt1 | contig 13053 bp, 11 predicted proteins | sample M150034915metaG_FD_205555 | JGI IMG/M metagenome (GOLD analysis project Ga0315334, IMG submission 205555) | Ammonia-oxidizing marine archaeal communities from Monterey Bay, California, United States - M1 500m 34915 | ecosystem: Environmental > Aquatic > Marine > Intertidal zone | place: USA... | reverse complement strand
GCTATTGTCAGCCGGAAGTTTGGAAGTCGACGTAGTGTTTTTTCGATTGATAACAGTTGGGACATAAGATGAAGATGTCAAATGAGGAGAATACAATTGACGGGAGTGCGTGTGTTTGATCAGGTTTGCGAGATGCGAAGAAGAGCTAAAGGCTGTAACACGAGGCATATAGTCTTGCGAAACCGAAGGCCAACCAAACCAAACCCCACCAATCACCAGCGCGGGCAATAAGACAAAAATAAATTGGCGGAACAAATTACTTCTTCCGTTCGGTATCTCAGACTCTATCGCATGCCAAACGTCAGGGGCAGGCTTACCCTTGATCGACTCGAATGACGACTTGTACCAATTTTTCAAATCACTATTTTGCATAGACCATCAGCGATTCCTGATCAAAATATTCGTTAATATTTGTTTTCAACTTGCGTTTGGCTTTAGATAGTTGAGATTTTGATGTTCCAACAGAGATCTCAAGATTTTGTGCTATTTCCTCATGGGTAAAGCCCTCTACAAAAAAGAGATTTAGGACTGTTCTGTACCCAAGAGGTAATTTAGAAATAATTATCTCAAAATCATTTATATCTAAATTGCCCAACGCGCCGTTAATACTGTGTTCAAGGTGAGGCTCAATAATATCATCCCTTTCCAGATAGACATAGCTCCCAATCTTATTGCGCCTGATGAAATTCAAGCAACTGTTTACAAAGACACGCCTTACCCAACCGTCAAAGCTGCCCTTTTTCTTATAGCTTCCAATATTGTTGAAAACACGTATAAAACCTTCCTGTAGCATGTCTTGAGCCATCTCCCGGTCTGTGGAATATCCCAAGCACACTTTGAACATTTGAATTTGGTAGCGTTCATATAGTTCGAACTGTGCTTTCTTGTTTCCCCGAATACATTGTTTAATGAGATGGGAATCGCTATTTACAACTAACTTCAATATTTACAAAAATCTAACCTCCAAATAATCAGAGATATTTGTTATGATGTAAAGATACAATGAAGCATTTGAATCACTGTCCACCACTATCATACCTGAGCCTGCGTTTGCGCTAGTCCAATATGTCTCAGGGATGCCGTCTATCAGCGCATTGAGGTCAAAATCAATTGTTGCGCTCCTATCAATTTTTTTGGATAAAATTATCGTATTTGTCCCATCGCTGTCAAAACTTGGCCCGCTGATCAGGATGTCTGAATCTAGTTCGAATTGAAAATTACTGAAACTTCCGTCTAAAAAGTGGTGTTTGCCATTAAATTTTAAGGTATGTGCTGAACCCGAGTTTCTCGATAGCCCAATGTGGGCATCCAAAGAGGTATAAGTCCCTTGTGGAAGATCAAACTCTACGGCCTCAAAATGGCTCCCGACTATTTGCTTGTCTACAGTTTGGGTGAGATTAACGTCTCCTGCTTGCTCTCTTGAACCGACAAACTGAACAAATTCAGTATAATAAATCGAAGAAGTAATCTCGTTTATTGTTGAATTATTGTCATCGCTGTAATTGAGTGTAAACGCACAATGAGTGGGCTGTTTCCATTTACGTGAACACGAACAAAAAACAATGCTCGCGCAAAAGAGAAGGTAGAATAATTTCATTTTTAAGGAGCGCTAATATAATCGACAACAAATTTACAAAAGAAATATTAGGCAACCCAAAATGCCTTTTGTGTTGTCAACCTGTAATATGGATGACTACCTGACGGAAATAGTCAGCAGTTGTCATTTGAAATACGATGCGGTTACACCCTAACCAGAGAAAGGATCGGAAAATCCTTTGATCGACAAAGACTAAGCTAGGACAATCACCGGGAACCTCCCGATGATTAAGCTAAAAAGTCTAACGCTTATATTCTACTTGGTGGGACATTTCCACTGTAAGAGCTCCTGTCAGATACGATGGGAGCTCTTAGTTTATAGAATGATGTGGGAGCGAAACAATTAGGATACTCACTTTACGCATGGTCTAGCGTACTTGGAGTCACACTTGGAGACTTGACCAGATATTTTGTTGCTACGAAAACTAGTAATACAGAACATGCATCGATCCTTACGGACGATGTTCCCCCTCCCTTGAGAAAATGTACTTTGATTGCGCTCCGGAGTGGCGCAAAGGGGTTAACGAAAGTTTTACGAAGAGCTTTATTCGGGAAGGGATCAACTAAATAATGGTTTAACAGGCAACCTCTTTGTGAATAATTTTTGTCATTGTTTTGTGAAGTACAAATTGTGTTAGTTAGTTTTTCACAACAGTCTAACTTAGAACAAATATAATTTGTTGATAAACTAGGTAAAAGACAATAAAAGCCAGGAGATGGGACCTGGCTTTTACTTTTTTCATTGGAAATGAGCTTTTTTTCAAGAATACAAGGTGAAGTTTTCAGATTACTCTTGGAGTTTTGTTATAACTTACAAGCAAGTCGTAATGAATACAATGCACACGAAAAATTTAGAAATGGAAGAACCTTTTGAAATAAAGCTTGATAACATTAATGAATTAATTGAGATCAGGTTTAGAGGCGGCCATGATAACTATGAGATGCGAATGCAATGCATTGAAAATATGGCAAAAGCCATGGGACAATCAGGGTACAATCGAATGCTTGTTGATCTATCCAAGATTGTTGAACCCATGTCAATAATAAATCAGTTTACGTTTGGAGAAGGGATTTCACAATCAGAGCTACGGAAAGTTAAAACTGCAGTTGTTCATAATCCAAAATCAGACAACCCAAATGACATTATCACATTGGTTTCTGGAAATAGGGGCCGAGATATCAGAGACTTTTCATCAAGGGAAAAAGCTGTAGATTGGCTTCAAGATTAAATGAAGGATTAAAAGGTGTGCGCAAACTTTCGAATCAAAACTCTATGCGATATTGCATGATTGGCACCAGGCCAACTTGATAGGTTGTTTCCTCTGAATTTAGATTCGCGTTGTACTGCATTTGAAATGTATTTTGTTGATTTGTAGCATTTTGCACGTCGAGGGCCCATTCTTGGGTAATTTTTCTCCCATTTCGTTTATAGGCAACCCGAAGATCTAAACGAAAATAATCGGCATACGTGTTTTGAAAAGCCCTAGAATGATCATAAACCCCCTCGCCGTAATAATTGCTTGCTTCCAGATTCAACGGAGTGTACCTTTGTCCACCATTCAGAGTGACTTTCACATCAACTAATAGAGAGCTTTTTGCTTTTTGATTTTCAATGGGTTTTTTGCTTTTAAAAGAGAACTCTTTTCCGACTAGTGTATTTAAAGTATAGCTTCCGTTAAAAGCAGTGTTTCTCTCTATTCCGTCACTTCCCCTATATTTTGATTCGTAAATTGATGCAGTTACGAGATAATAAAACCCTTTGTGAAGAAAGTGTTCCAGGGTTAACTCGGCCCCATAATTTTTTCCTGTACCCGTGTTTTGAAGAGAGTCCGGGAATGCCATGTCGAAATTAGCACCATAGTTCAGTATTGAATACGAATTGGATTTTACATCAACAGGAGCGTTAAAAATACTTTGGTAATACGCTTCAGTTTTAATTCTTACATGTTTGTTGAGAGAGAGATCATAACCCAGAATGAAATGGTGAGATTTTGTCATATCCAAATAACGGTTTACCTCTACAAGAGCGCCTGAAAGATCAGGCGTTTTTTTAAAAAAAACGCGCGTGGGAGCCAGCTGGCTGTGCAGTCCGTAGCCAATAGAAAACGTATTTCTAGGGTTAATTTCCCATTTTAATCCGGCTCTTGGTTCTAAACTCTTTGTTTTGTTAAGAACAAAATATTGGAAGTGTACCCCGGCATTGATAGTCAGATCATTTGTCACTCTGTATTGATGTTGAATATAAGGCTGAAGAAAATAAGTTGCCCCGTTAAAATCTGTAAGTGTTTTCCAGGTGTTGCTAGTGCCGTTGTACAAAGAGTCGGCTAGGTCAAACAACTTTCTGTCCGCAAAAAATCCTGCTTTGGTTAGGTGTTTAGCGTTAAATTTATGATTGTAATTCGTGGAGAGCGATTGCATACCTACAACACTTTTGTTCCTATATAGAGGAATCGCCTCCCCATCGGACAAGCTTAGAGAATCATTCCGAATTCCGTTTGAAGAACCCGAGATCGAAAGTACGGTTTTGAAATATCCCCTGTCACTTGTGCGGTACGTATTCGATAGGCCTATGGCGCCGATACTGGAGTTGAAAGCTAGGTCTTCTCCACCCCGGCCATACAAGTTGGTACCTTCGTTGTCAGAATCCAACAATTCCACACTGCTGAGCCCACCCGTCCCGAAGATCGAGGTAGATCCATTTTTGTTTGGAAAATTTAATTTGAACGAAGCGTCCTGATAGCTGGGGATTGAGGTCCCTACTCCGAAGTTAATCCCCATCATTGCAAACAGGTCTAACGTAGAATAACGGTAGCTGGCCAGATAAGATGAAAATTTATCCCTTGAAATAGGCCCCTCAGCCATTAGTTCAGCGCCATTAAAGCCCAGCTGACCTGTAAATTCGCGACTTTCATTATTGCCATTTCTAAGTCGTAGATCGAACACCCCGGAGAGTGCATTACCGTATTCTGCGGGAAATGCCCCGGTCATAAAGTCTGAATTATCCAAAACGTTATTATTTAGTATGCTGACCGGCCCACCAGTCGTTCCCATTAAGGCGAAGTGGTTCGGGTTTGGAATGTCCACACCCTCCAGGCGGTACAATACACCGGTAGGGGAGTTCCCCCTGATCACGATGTCGTTTCTTGAATCGTCTGCGCCCTGCACTCCTGCAAAATTCTGAGCCATTCTTGCAACATCATTTTTGCTTCCGGCGTACCTCTTTGATTCTTCAATCGAGAATGTCCTTGCGCTTACCGTTGACATTTTGTTCAGGGGCTCTTTTTTGTCTCCTTTGGCAGTAATAACTACTTCTTGAATCTCAACGAGCTCTTCCATCTGCAAATTAAGGATCAGCTCTTTCCCTGAAGTTAATTCAAGACTGCTCATCAAGACGTCGTTGTACCCAAATAAGGTTGCCTTGATGGTCACACGACCAACAGGAACATTAGAGACCTTAAAATTCCCCTTATCGTCTGTAGGTGTTCCCAACAATGGATTGGTATCAAGAACAATAACGTCAACCCCGAAAAGTGGCTGTTGTGAATGTTTATCAATAATTGTTCCTCGCACATTTTGATTGAATTGTGCTAGCGCAATTGTAGGAAGTATAATAAGTGCAAATAGAATTGCTTTCATTGGTTCAGATTTTTAACGAATCTAAAAACGTTCGGAGAGCAAAAATAAAAAAAGGGATGAGGAGCGTTAAATAGGGCTGAAATGCACTTTTAGGGCCAGGATGCGTGATGAACGACCACTAGTAAAGCACATTCGAGTTCTTTCTTGACACAGGAACGACTTGTTTGGAGCTTGGATAATGCAATTTATATCCTTGGGCATTTCCTGTAACTTTAGCTACTGTAATTAGGTTTGCGAGATATTTGCGATGCACCCTTTTAACATCGGAAAAATCTGATAATTGGTCTTCAAAATTTTTCAGGGTGGACCGGATAACTCTCTTCTGCACTCCCTCCTCGTTTTGGTATCGAACCTCAACGTAATTGCCGTCGGCTTGGGCGTAAAAAAAATCATGAAGCTCTACCTCAAGCTGCTCCTTGACATTTTCTCCGACGAGCTTTATGAAACGACCCTCTTCTGAATTTTTCAATCTCAGCTCCCTTTCAATTTTTTCCGAATGACTATGCTTGTTGGCCAGCCTCAGCTGATTAAGAAGAACGATGACAGTCGTGGGGATCATGCCAACAAAAAAAGTATCTAGAATAGCCTCGAATAATATGTTCACTACACCAAGCTTTTCAATTACACTCGACTTAAATAGAAATATGCACGCTGTAAAATTTGATAAGCTGATGCTCAATAGCATTACGCCGATCCAAAATATTTCTTTGCCAACAGTCCACCGCTCCTCTTTAAAATAGCGCTTAAAAACGGCGGGAAAGCCCAGTAGATAAAGCAAACAATTTGCGGTGGTAATGGCTGAAAATATAATGCCACCCTGAAGAATTCCGATTCCAAGAGAGGCCAGTATGTCAAAAGGCTGAACAATGATAATGAACGAGAAAATAAACAAACCCACCCCAAATGCAATGATCAATGATCGCTTGGAATTGTGGTAGTTAAAAGGATACGGGATGTTAACCATGTTTTTCTTCACGGTTCAAAAATAGAACCATCTTTTTAATATTGCTACTTTTGATTCATGTCAGAAGTTCAATTTGGTGTAATTGGAGGCGGGAGTTGGGCAACGGCGATTGTAAAAATGCTAACTCATAACGTGTCGAAGATCAATTGGTGGATGCGCAGCGACAAAGCAGTGGACCACATTAAACAACATCGGCACAATCCGAAATACATCCGTTCTGTGGAATTTGACCCACAGCAGCTATTCCTGTCAACAGACATCCAAAGAATTGTACAACAATCTGACATTCTTGTTCTGGCCACTCCCTCGGCTTTCGTGGAAGAAGTCTTGCAGCCATTGTCTAAAAAGGATTTTGAGGGGAAGATAATATTCTCAGCCATTAAGGGAATTATTCCCGAAACAAACGAAATACCTGCGGATTATTTGATCAACAGATGTGGAATTGAGGAGAATTGCATAGGGATGATCAGTGGGCCCTGTCATGCTGAAGAGGTTGCTATGGAGAGACTGTCTTATCTTACGATCGGCTCTCCGGATAAAGAACTCGCACAGGTGGTTTCAGATGCATTGAGCTGCAGATTTATAAAGACCTCAATTACAGATGATCTTTATGGAACCGAGGTTGGGGCAATCCTCAAGAACGTATTTGCAATTGCGTCAGGCATTTGCCACGGGCTTGGTTATGGTGACAACTTTCAGGCAGTCTTAATGAGCAATGCCATCCAGGAAATGGAACGCTTTGTTGATGCGATCAGCCCTGTTCACAGGGACGTGAAAGACTCTGCTTATCTGGGAGACCTGTTGGTTACGGGGTATTCGCTGCATAGCCGAAACAGAAGATTTGGCAATTTCATCGGAAGAGGCTATTCTGTTAGAGCAACAATGGCTGAAATGAGAATGGTTGCTGAAGGCTATTATGCAGTCAAGTGCATTATGGACATCAATCAGAAATACAACGTTCATTTGCCTATTACCGAGGCAGTATTTCACATCCTCTATGAAGACACGCCGGCAATATCTGAGATTAGAGATTTGTCTGAGAAAATGTCTTAGCTTTTGTGGAGGGCCTTCCAGAGGATTTCCGCTTTTTTCTTCCCGATTGCATTTTCAAGTTCGGAAAGGGAAACACTTTTGATCCGCTTGACAGACTTAAAAGATCGCAGCAGATCCTGTTGGGTCTTCTCGCCAATGCCCCTAATACTCAGTAACTCAGACTGAATAGCTTTTTTACTTCTTTTGTTTCTGTGATGAGTAATGCCAAACCTGTGTGCCTCATTGCGCATTTGCTGAATAATTTTTAATGATTCTGACTTCTTGTCAAGGTACAAGGGAAGAGAATCATTTGGGAAGTAGATCTCTTCTAGTTTTTTTGCTATACCAATTATGGCAACCTTCCCCCTAATGCCGAGTTTGTCTAGACTTTTTACCGCCGAGCTTAATTGCCCCTTTCCACCGTCAATTATGACGAGCTGAGGCAACTCCTTTTTCTCTTCAATCAACCTACAGTATCTGCGATACACAACTTCTTCCATGCTAGCAAAGTCATTAGGCCCCTCAATCGTTTTAATGTTAAAATTTCTGTATTCTTTTTTAGCGGGCCTGGCGTTCATAAAAACAACACAAGCAGCCACTGGATTGGCCCCTTGAATATTGGAATTGTCAAAGCATTCCATGTGCCGAGGCAACTCAGTTAATCGAAGATCTCTCTGTATTGTTTCTAGGATTCTGTTCGTGTGTTTTTCAGGGTCTGTTAGTTTTTGATTTTTTAGACGATCCAGCCGAAAATATGTGGCGTTTTTCAGTGAAAGCTCAACTAGCGATTTCTTATCGCCTCGTTGAGGGCAGAAAGATTTAATGTTCTCGGCAGGAAGGTCAACAGGAATATTGGTATAAATTTCGTTAGAGTCACTTGAAACCCTCTGCCTTATATCTATTATTGCGAATGCAAGCATGTCTTGCTCTGTTTCATCTAGCTTCTTCTTAATTTCTACAGAGTGCCCCTGAATGATTGCTCCGTTATGAATTTTTAAGTAATTGACATATGCGCTGTGCGCGTCAGTAACTATGGTAAACACGTCACTGTTTTTAATGGATGGCGTTACAACCGTTGATTTGGATCGATACTTTTTTAGGAGTGTGATTTTTTCCTTTAACATTTGGGCTTCTTCATAATTCAAGCCTTCAGAAGCCAGAACCATCCGAGCTTCTAACCCCAAAAGTATGGAGCTAATGTTTCCCGCAATTATGGTTCTGATGTTCTCAATGTCAGCAGAATACGCCCGCTCATCTTGCCGCCCGACACACGGAGCCTTACAATTTCCCAGATGGTACTCTAAGCACTCCTTGTACTTGCCTGAGGAAACGTTTTCTTCGGAGAGGTTGTATTTACATGTCCGTATTGGATATAGCTGCCGTATTAACTCTAAAACCGTATTCATCATTTTAACAGAAGCATATGGGCCATAGTATTTACCATCATCTTTTTTTACATGCCTAGTTGATAATACCCTGGGAAATCGCTCGTTTGTTATTTTGATCCAAGGATATGTCTTGTCATCCTTAAGTTGAATATTGTATTTAGGTTGATGCTTTTTTATCAAACTGTTTTCCAATAGCAAGGCATCAAAGTCATTTTCTACAACGATATATTTAACGTCGAAGATTTGCTTGACCAATACTCGTGTTTTTCCGGTTTTGTGAACTTTTTGAAAGTAGCTGGAAACACGTTTTTTGATATTCTTGGCTTTGCCTATATAAAGGATCGTTCCATCCGCCTTGAGATGCTGATATATCCCGGGCTTTTCAGGAAGGGTCTTTAAAACATGGCTGATGTTGTCGTTAGTTGCCAAACTGTAATTTTTATTTCCTGTGCAGCTTAAAGGCAACCCCCTTAATGCGAGACAGTGTTTAGAACGATTTGAAATTACTAATAAGTTACGTATTTCTGTTTGGATAGCAGGGGGTATATTATCAGACCGTCGCTGACACAATAATGCAGACATGAGGGACGGTTTAGCGTCTAAATTGTAAGTTTACACGGATTTAGATTCGCAATGACAGATTCCAACGAACGTTCGTTGGATAATTTTGTTAGAAAGTTGCATTGAAGTATTTTAGTGCTGGAACAAAGATAATTGGTCGCGAGCATTTTAAAACACCTTTATTCAGCCAAGATATCTACAGAGAAAGGACTGAATTTTTTGCAAAATGAGTAAAATGGAATACGTTGTATTAGTGGATGAATTAGATAACGAATTGGGCCTGATGGAAAAAATAGAGGCTCATGAAAAAGGGGTTCTACACCGGGCCTTTTCCGTCTTTACTTTCAATTCTAAGGGTGAGCTGTTGCTTCAGCGCAGGGCGCTTTCAAAGTATCATTCTGCGGGGTTATGGACAAATACGTGCTGCAGCCATCCCAGAGAATCAGAACCAACAATTGATGCGGCTCACAGAAGACTTCAGGAAGAAATGGGATTTGACTGTGCATTGACAAAAGCATTCGACTTCATTTACAAAAAGAAAATGGACAAGGGGCTTATTGAGCATGAATTGGATCATGTTTTTATTGGCAGATTTGATGGCCAGCCGAACATCAACAGAGACGAGGTGGACGACTATAAAAATATGCCTATCGATAAGTTGGTGAAGGACATTGAAGAATTCCCGAACAAATACACCGAGTGGTTCAAGATCTGCCTTGAAGAGACACTTCGTCATCAGAAAAGTGTGGGCTTATAAAGAAATTGTAGTCGGTTATAATACAAGGTGTTGACCAATAATAGGTTGCAGGCAACAGCTTCGAAATTATCTTGCTATTTCATTTTTGGCATTATGATTGTTAAGGAAACGGGATAACACAAAAACCGTTAAATTATGAATGTCAAGACTACAATTTCTATACTGTTTGCAGCTTTATTTACAATTACAATGCATGCTCAAGGTGCTGGATCAGGGGCCCAAAAGGAAGTGGGTGTCCGCATGAATAACCTCCATAACATTGGCTTCACTTACAAAAAACAAAAATCCGAAAATAAATTTTCTCGTTTACGTCTAATGTCATTCAGTGTGGAGGCGGCTAATTCATCAAATAATGTGGGGTCTATGTCTTTTTCTTCAGCTTTCGGGCGTGAGAAAAGAAAGCCGATCACCGATAAGCTCAGTTTTGTTCGGGGTTGGGATCTGATGGCTGCAGTCAGCGCCAGCAAATCTGAGAACGTCTGGGGAAGCTTTTATACAGGATTGGGATTAGTGCTTGGTGTTCAGTATGACATCAACGAACACTTTGGGATAAATATAGAAACGATCCCTGGATTAATGGGAGAGTTTAGCTTTTCTGAGAATCATGTGGATTTCACGGGCCTGGATGTTGGGTTTGGGACAAATAAAGCAGCAATCGGCTTTTCATATAAATTCTAGCCCACTGCCCGATCCAACGACACATGCTGGCCCCTAACAATTCTTGAGGACCCAGGCAGACTTTAAATAAGGCAATCTAATTCGACATAAACAGTGAATTAAAGGGATTCCAATAGGGAAATAATAGTAAGTGAATAAAAGGGTGAAAAACTATTAAGATTCTACATTATATTGATTCTCAAAAATTGCGTAATTTTAAAACAGTTAAAGATTTTATTTTAACTTAAGTGAACACCCTTGAGAGCGTTAATGCTCCAAACCACTTTTACGAATATTTTCTGTAATGACGATGTGCTATAAAGCTGGTTTAATGGCTTGTATATTGTTCGGAGCGGTCAGTGTGAAAGACGCTCTTTGTCAGTGTGCAGGCGCCTTATGGAGTGAAAATTTTTCTTACGCAGACGGTACTGTTGTAGGGGCTAACAACAATACTACCAACCCTTCACCAGACTGGACTTCGGGAGGCTGCACAACTTGTAATGGCGTTTCAGATACCTGGGATGTCAGATCTAACCAGTTTCAGGCGCATGATGTCAATGATCATGACTCGTGGCTACTGACCGAGGCGATCGCAATAGCGGGCTTTACTACAGTTGATTTTTGCATTACAATTTCTGAAACCGGAGACCATGAGGGACTCTATATGAATGCCGACGATTGTGGAGATATATCAAATCAGGATTATGTTGATGTTGAATACCGGATCGATGGAGGCGGGTGGATTCTTGTACAAAACTATCTTGGCTGGTGCGGACTGTATGGTTCCTGTGCAAACCACACATTTTATGGCGATGATGGACTGACTCAGGGTGACTGCCGAAACAACGACACCGATTGGGGTTCGTCAACGGTCACCGTAACCGGATTAACAGGCACGACTTTGCAACTCCGAATAACCGCCAGAAACTCGGCGGCATCGGAATACATAAACATTGACAACATTAATGTGAATGGGAACGTTCCTCTACCAATTGAGCTGAGTACTTTTAATGCAGAACGGAATGGTGATGAGGTTCGTTTAACCTGGGAAACCTATTCTGAAACGAACAATGATTATTTCCTGGTCGAGCGAAGCGTTGACGGGGTGGAATTCAGTGAAATTGATTGGGTAGACGGCGCCGGAACGTCGGTTAGCTTTAACAGCTATCAGGTTACGGATTTCGACCCGATAAAAGGCCTTTCTTTTTACCGATTGAAACAGGTAGACTTCGACGGGACACAAGGATACTCGCACATTAAAGCGGTCAAATTTGACGACCCAATCGGAATTCAGATCGAAAGAATATTTTATTCCGAAGGGCGATTGGAAATGCACTTAACTGAAAAGTCGATCTCAGAATATTTGTTCACAGTAACCGGGGTCAATGGACAGAAAGTGATTGAATTAACTGGTGTTGGCCAATCTTTGTCAGCCACAAGGCAACACCTGCCCTCAGGACTTTATATCGCTTCAGTTTTCAATAATTTTGATCACCACTCAATTAAATTTGTGGTCCCTTGAAAAAGCTAATTATCAGCTCACTAACCCATATTAGACTTGAAATCAGACCGGAGCTCTCTGTGAAATCAGAAGTTTATTCAGAATAAGAGTTGCCACACTAGGATGAATCAATTATTTTAGCTTTATGAGGATATGGTATTTTTCTTTTGTCGTTGCTCTTGTTGCTTCTTGCTCAAATGAAAAAGGGATTAATTATGAAGACTTGAACATTTCGTTTTTTCATGAAGTCCCCAGGTATGAATTGAATGGCGCCCCATATAATGGGGTCGCTGTAGAATATTTTTCTGACCTAAGACTTGAGCACCACATAAAAACAGGATTGGAGATCAAACAACTAGGATTCTATTTAACCGGAGAAAAAGAAAGAAAGTTCCTTTTTGAAAAGGGTGTGAAAAGCGGCAAGTGCACGATGTGGTGGAAGAATGGAGCGCTGTTGCTTGAAGAAGCTTATATCGACGGGAATTTGCATGGTACTGTTATCCGTTACGACTCAGAAGGAAAGGTTCTCGAAAAGAAAAACTATGTAAATGGTATGCTTGAGCTGATTGTCAATGGTGATTAGCAGAGCCAGTTTTCTATTCCTTAAACCCGACAACCGATAATGATAAAGTCTCTAGTCCAAATAATCGTGTTTTTATGTCCGGCGATACTGGTTCAGGCCCAATCAACATACATTTATTTTCAGAACAACACTTCTTTGGACTTGGATGTTTCAGCCACTCAATTCGGCTCACACACCATGGACCCGGGAGAGTGGGAGTCCAACACAACATCCATCCAGCCCTGGCAATTGTCCGAAGACGTGCTACGCACAAATCGGGAAAGCGGTGTCCACAACGGAACGGATTTCTTTTTCGATGTGGCGGTAAGCCACGGTACCGACACGGTTGTGTTGCAGCTGAAGTTAACAGGCAACTTCATTGGCTCCGACATGTGGCAT
>Ga0315334_10001882_pt1 | contig 13068 bp, 11 predicted proteins | sample M150034915metaG_FD_205555 | JGI IMG/M metagenome (GOLD analysis project Ga0315334, IMG submission 205555) | Ammonia-oxidizing marine archaeal communities from Monterey Bay, California, United States - M1 500m 34915 | ecosystem: Environmental > Aquatic > Marine > Intertidal zone | place: USA... | reverse complement strand
AGTTTGACTTAGATTCGTTGAAAAAAGAAAGGTTATCTGAATATAGTTCAGATACTGTACCACTAATTACAAAACCAGATCTAAAGAACCTTATGAAAGATCTGTCATGGATACCATAGAAATATTTATCCATAAATTATTTCGTAATTAATTTTTCAAATTTAGAAATTAGTATGTTAGATAACACAGACCAATCATGATTTTCATGTGAATAGGTATCTATTTTTTTTCTATAATGAATACTTCGATTGGTAGAAATGTGTGTCTATAGATTTCTCTTAATTTAAGATCTTTTTTAATTTCAATCATGGGTAAAAACTTCTCTTTTGGTAGATACCAATAATTGATGCCAACATATGCCCTGATAGATCTTTTAACTTGATGCAATTCATCTAAAAATTGTTTAACAATTGAACTGCCATCCTCACCACCATCCCACTGTGACTGAAACTGTTTGGATAGGTTACTAATGGTTCCTTTTTTAGTTGGAACATAAGGTGGATTGAATATAACAATATCAAAATCTTCCTCTATGTTTTCAAATAAATTTGAATGTTTAACTTGTAATGGTGCCTGATTAAATTCAACATTATCTTGAGCCATTGAAACAATTTCAGGATTTATGTCACTACAAACTACATAACAACCACACTGTTTCCAAAGGGTTAAACCTATAATTGAAGATGTGCCGGTTCCCATATCTAGAACACGATCGTCTTTGTTAATTTTTCTTAATAGTAATTTAGTTAGAACAAGTGTAGTCATATCAAAATAGTAAGCACCTTTTTTAACTGGTTTAAAATCAATTTTAAAAATTAGACGCGCAGCATAACGTGATTTCATTAGTTGAAAGATAAATTTTTGAATTATAGACTCCAACATTTTAATTCAATTTTAAATTAAATTTATACAATTTAATTTTATAACAAATTTAAGCATCTATTTGTTATTATCTACTAAATTTTCAAATTTTTTGAGAAGGGAATCAGCTAAAATGTTCCAATCATGATTTTTAATAACATAATCCAATCCTTTGTTACCCAATTCTTTTAGTTCCTCTGTATTATCTAATAGGTCAGATAGTCTTTCTACGAATGAGTCATACGGAGAATAAATTATGCCAAAATCTTCTTTGGGTAATAAATTCACAGTGCCTTTTAGCGGAGTTGATAAAACGGGTTTACCGCATGCTAAATAATAAAAAATTTTAATTGTAATAATTCTATCTGTTATTTTATTTATCTCAAATGGATTTATACAAATATTCGCTAGGGAAATAAATTTTGGTATTTCGTGTTGGGGTTTAAAATTAGTTAAAATCACATCGGACTTTAATTTTTTTTTATTTATTAGAGATTTAATTTTTTTAAAATTTTGTCCTCCGCCAACAATTAAAAATTTGGTTTCTTTTATTTTATCTTTTATGTTTTCAAATTTTTGTATTATATTTTCTAACCCAGAAAATTCATAAATTGTCCCTACAAATAAAATTACTTTATCATTGTCAGAAATTCCCAAATCACGTGCTAACTGCTGATCCTTGACCATCGGCTTAAAAACCTGGGGATCAAATCCCAAAGGGAAGTATTCAACATTTTTTTCTTTCGCACCCATTTCAATTGCATAATTAATTAGCTGAGGAGCACTGCATAATACCTTTGACACGTTACTAGTTACAAATTTTTCATATTTTTTAGTTAATTGTTTTAAAAATGGAATCTTAACGAATTCATGTGAAACATCTAATTGCCTTTGAATTATAGGCAGATTGAATTCCTTAGCAACTTTCACAGATTGTATACCGTTTGAAGCAACACCATATAACCAAATAATATCAATTTTATTTTCTTGAACAATTTTTTTTATTATCCTATGACATGCTAGAAAATAAGTGGCTCGATTAAGTCCTTTAATGAGCAAAGATGGAAGTCGAATAACAGTAATTGATGCGTTTTTGTATACTCTATTGAAATTGGTTATAGTCGAGGTATGAAATCCATCAATCAAGTTTTTAGTGTCAGGTTCCCTACAATCAATTACAAAAACTTTATGGCCTTTCATCGAAAATAATTCTGCTAAATGGTGAGGTTCATAAATTACTTTTTTTAGCCAATCAATTTCATGTATTATCAGAATGTTCATTTTATTTCTTAAGACTTTTTTGTTTTAATTTCATATATTACTGCATGGACTAAATTTCGTATTTTTTTGTCAATTAAATAAGTTATAATGATATACAAACCAACTCCAAGTGATGCAAACATTAAGACATTTGGTATGAATGAAGTGATATCTGGTGAATACACCAAAAATTGAGTTGTCAAAATGTATGTAAAGCCAAATGCGCCTATGGCAGTTAACAAAAATTTAACAATTCTTGATATCTCTAGTTTTATTGTTATACTTTTTTGGACTAGATAGTAAAGAACACACACAAGAGGGATTTGTGTGACTAGTGCAATACTAGCCCAAAATAGTAATAATTCTTGATTAGAGCTCCCAAAACCTACAAGAATCAGTAGTCCAACAGTTAAAATCAAAATGCAGATACATGTTTGAATGAGCCTAATTGTATGCGGAAAGAACAATTTACTTTTTAAGTAATCTTTAAAAGTTGAATTTTCAAATTTGTCTACTTTTTCAATTCCTGCTAGAGAAAGCAGAAAAATATTTGTAAATACGGACAAAAATACTTCAAATGACATTATGATAGCAACGGGAAATGCAATTTCATAAATTGGATTTAGTGCATACAGACCAGGTCTTGCAAAAGTAATTACTAGTGATATTAAAATAATTCCAAAATAAAATACAAGTGTTAAATTCTCAGTCATGAATTCCTTAGTTTTTTCTTCAAGTAGTTTTGCATAAACAGCTCTTGAGATCAATCCTGTATGAGAAATCATAGCAGGAAGTACCATAGCTGCAGTCCAAAATGCAAGTCCAATAACAGATCCAGTAATAATTGTAAAAATGGATATATCAAATCCAGCAACTAAAATTGCAATTCCAGGATATATTGGAACCCAAGAAAATTTGAGCCATTTTTTTAGAATTGTTTTATGAAATTGGTTTGCAATTTTTTCTTTTGCGTAGCAAAATAAAATTATGATACTTATTATATTTGCTAGAAAAACTGAGATTATAATTCCAGCAACACCAAAATCTAGATAATAAATTAAAAATAATGCAAGAGGAATTGAAGAAATTCCATAGGCTAATGTGCCATAACTTATTGCATGAGGTTTCCATCCAAGATTAATCGCAGTTAAAATTCCGTTAATAAACATAGTAGGTATCAAAATGGCTGCAAACAATAGCACATTTTGTTCTACATTTGTATAATTGCTCATCAAGTAGGAAATTACAATGTAAATAGAAACTGCTCCTATTGATAGAAGCATGCTTGATAATATAGCTGTTTTACCAGACTGAATATTTCTTGCAGTATCTCTTGTTGACCAATAAGAAACTACAGGACCAATTAACATAACATAAGTGATTAAACCTATAATCAATCCCCATGTTCCATATTCTTCAGCGGTGACAGTTCTAGTAATTATTAGTGTAAAAATAACTCCAGTAAAAATAGATATTATCCCACCTATGAGTGAAATTAATCCTGTGTATGTAACCCTAATTCCAGACAAATTTAAAAATTAGACATTGATCTAGAATATGAACATTCTTTTTAGTTTTTTTGATTATTTATAGCAAATTGAAAATTCAGAAACAAGTTTTTCCCCCAATATCCTATGCCCACAATTGCAAAGTTTTCCATGGAAAATACGATTAATAAACACTACTTTTGATACAAATTAATTGCCATCTTCATTCAGAAATATGAGATTTAGAGAATACCTGTCTAGCTATAAACATTTGTTTGAATCCCCGTTAAGGTATATTCATGCATATCGAAATGCCATTCCATTAATGATGCATATTGTACGAAATAAATTTCCATTTCAAGCGATACTAAAAAATGGAAAAAAGATCATTGTTCATAATTACTATGAAGCATATCTAGCATCATTTGGAATAATGGAAGGGTACTCTATTAATGGAAATATTATTACCATATCTAATGATGGCCTTCCTGAAACAAAATTAGATCTTGAAAACAATAATGGCGATCCTTATGCTGTTTTCTTTGCTAAAGTCTATGACTTCTTACCAGTAAGAGATAAAGTGATAATAGATATTGGAGCAAATATAGGCGATTCATCTATTTATTTTGTACATAAAGGCGCAAAGAAAGTAATTGCATTAGAGCCATTTCCTAAAAATTATAATACAGCAAAAAAAAATATCGAATTAAACAATCTTACCAACAAGATATCATTGTTGCCAATAGGATGCTCTGGAACAAAAGGTGAAATTACTATTAATCCTAAACAAGAAGGAGCTGGAAGCGCACTTGATTCAGTATACTCAGGAATAAAAGTACATTTAACAACACTTGATGAATTAATTCATGAGCATAATGTCCCAGATGACTCTGTTATGAAAATAGACTGTGAGGGATGTGAGACTGATGTAATACTTTCTTCCTCCAAACAAACACTTCGAAAATTCACTCATATTGAAATTGAATATCATTATGGATACAAGGATCTAAAACAAAAACTAGAGGACTGTGGCTTCTCGGTAACTATATCTCCTCCACTATTTCTCAGAAATAGACAGTCTGATAAATCAATGTATTTTGGTTATCTATACGCTAAAAGAATTTAATTTTTTATATTTCTTTATTGTTTCTTTAAACATCTTTTCATATTCCTTAATTTTATTTTTTAACAGGAATTTTTCATCAATCAATTTTTTGGCATTTTTAGAGTATTCTTTTAATTTTTCTTCGTCACCAAGTAATTCTTCAACAGCATTATACACTGAATTTGAATCTAAATCAACTGTAATTCCTGCTTTATACTCATCTATCTCTGGGAAATCACTTGCTTTTGTAATAACTACCGGTATTCCCATTGCCAATGATTCAATTGCCGTAGTTGTGTGAACATCACTGTGTGATGTTACTACATGTAATTTAGCCGATTCATACAATTCTAATTTTTCATCATCAGAAATAAATCCTGTAAATTTTACAAGATCATTAATTTTTAATTTTTGAGCTAATTCTTTTATTTCATCTACATATTTTTTAATTCCAGTACCACTAATAACCAAAAATAAATTTTTGTGGTTCTTTGAAATTTTTGCAAAGGATTCTAGCAAAATCTCTAATCCTTTCTTAGGATCTATTCTTCCGATATTGTAAAGATACGAATGCTTAGATATTTCTATTCCATTCTTTTCTAAAATCCCAGTTCGCTTTTTAATCTGAAAATTTTCTGATAAAATTCCATGATCAATTCTGTAAATTTTTTTTGAGTCTGCTCCTAATTTTGTATATGTCTCAGTTTCTAAGTTTCCTACCGAATGAAATCCTCCCGCATTTTTAAATAATTTTTTGGTATAAAGCAAATCTAGGACTTTTTTTCTTGAATTTTTTAAACCATGTGCAGGTTTTTCAAATGCTGCCATGGCTGCAATGATAAATGGAACTTTGAGTTCATGTGCAATTTTAAAAAAAGTCATCCCAAGATGATAATACCAATGTAAACAATACACTACATCAAAATCTGGTAATATTTTCTTAGCAATTTTTGTTGCATCTGGGCAATAATATCCTAGTTTTTCAGATGTGCAATGAATTGGTAATATAGGGATACCTTCAATCTTAACATATTCTCCTTTTGCTTCTAACAATTTTTTACGTATTGGTGCATAGCTTTTACTTTTACTTTTATCAAAAAACCATCCATCACCATCAGGAACAGTATACACCACATTATGACCTAATTCTATCAATCCTTTTGCAATTAATAATGGCTGTTTTACGTCTCCCGCAAATCCTGAAACAGCAAAATTTAAAATTAATACGTTCATTCTGCATCCACCCTAATTTTTAACTATTATTTTTGTTTCTATAGTAATCTGCATACCAATCATATGTTTTTTTTAACCCCTCATCTAATGTTACCGTTGGGGTATATCCAAGATTTTTTAATTTTGTAATGTCCGGAACTCTTCTTTTAGTACCCGGTTTACTGAAATTTTTATATTCTGGAATTAATTTTGTACCATGAATTTTACCTAAAATCTCAATTAATTCATTGATACTTGTTTCATATGGATTTCCTATATTGAAAATTTGATTTTTTCCATCTTCATTTTCCATAATTGCTAAAATTGCATTTATTACGTCACTAACATAACAAAAACATCTAGATTCTGTGCCATCCCCCTGCACTGTAAATGTTTCATCTAAAACACATCGTTTAATGAATTCCGGCATAACATGCTCAAATCCCATTTGTGGTCCATATGCATTATGAATTCGTCCAATACTGTAATCAATTCCAAATGATCTAGCAAAATTTATCACAATAATTTCGCCTAATATTTTACTTGATGAATAAGAAAACCTTGGGTTAGTAGGATCAGGAATGCTTAATTCCTCAGTTTCTGGCGTAGGAAAAATTTTTGGAAATCCATAAACTTCTGATGATGATGAAAAGAAAAATCTTTTTACTTTTGAACTTTGTAACCAATTTACAAAATTAATTACCCCATTAACATTAACACCTAAAACTTTCTCAGGAATTTCATAGAAATATTTAGTACCGTTTATTGCCGCTAAATGATATACAACATCAAAATCCTTAGGTAATTTTTCCCAGTCTTCTTTTATCGTAACATCTCCTTTAATCAGAGAAAATTTTCCTTTAATTCCTTCTATATTGGTAAAATCTTGTCTGAATCCATTATCAAAAACAACTACTTCTTCTCCCAAATTTAATAACTCATTCACAATATTACTTCCTAGGAATCCAGCACCTCCTGTCACCAAAATTTTTTTCAAATATAATTACCTCTTATTATCATATAAAATCTTGATAGTTTAGACAATATGAATTAGTTTCAATTTTTACTGTTATAAAATCTGTCTAATAATTATTCTTAAATCATAACTGTGATTTCATGAAAACCTTCCTAACACCTTCTTCAATTGTGTTAAAACCCAACCCTAATTCTTTTTTTGCTTTAGAATTATCTAGACAAGCATTTTTTGGTCTCTTTGCTATATTTTTTGGTTCATCTTGAACTGAGACTGTTTTAATCAGATTTTTATCTAATTGAAAAATTTTTGCAATTATCTCTGCAAATTCAAATCTATTGACACATGTCGAGTCAACCACATGAAATATTCCATTTTGATTTAGTTTAATCACTTTAAATATTGATTCCACTAAATTATCTAAAAATGTGACACTATTGTAGACATCAGTTGTTGCATTAATCTCTTGATTATTTTGTAAATTTTTAATTACAGAATTAAAAAATCGTGCACGATAATCCCAATCATATATTACAGAAGTTCTAATTATTGTGTTTATAGGATTTTTTAAAATTAGTTGTTCAGCCTTTAATTTACTTAAGCCATAGTAATTTACTGGATTTGGCACATCAGTTTCAGAGTAATTCCCTTTTTCCCCATCAAAAACATAATCTGATGATAGGAAAATCTGTCTAGTATCAATATTTTCACAGATCTTACAAATATTTTCAGTAATCTCAACATGAAGCATCTCTGTATCGTTTTTGTTCAATTCACAAAAATCAATATTTGAGTATCCCATTGTATTAACTAACACATCTGGTTTTTCTTTTTCTAGAAGCTCTCTTAAATTATTCAGATCATTTGGAAATGAATATTGAAAAGAACGTACGTTTTTAATCGAAATAGGATTTTTATAAAAGGTTGTTAAAATATCAAATTCATTTTTAGAATTTTTTAATAATGCATTTCCAATTAATCCACTTCCGCCAAGAACTAATAATTTCATAATTCACTATGATTAATTTATAAAACAATTTTAAGTTGACTTATCGTGAAATGTGGCATTTGTTCTAGTGAGAAACTAACAAATTTTCTTAATTTGGGTAATCACCCACCACCACTTAATTTTATTACAAAAGAGAAAGTTATGGAAAATGATAAAACATTCCCGTTAGAGGTATTTTTTTGCCGTGGTTGTGGGCTAGTGCAATTAGGTGAAGCAGTAGATCCTAAAATTATGTTTAAGGAATATCTCTATACATCTGGAGTAAGTACCGCATTCAGAAATCATCTGGAATTATTTGCAAAAAAACTTGTGGATAGATTTTCTCCTGCTGAAGAGGATTTAGTTATAGATATTGCCTCAAATGACGGCACGTTATTACAATTTTTTAAAAATTCTGGATTGAGGGTATTAGGAATTGAGCCATCTAACATAGCCAATATTGCAAAAGAAAATCATATTGAAACTGTCAAGGATTTCTTTAACGAAACAGTTGCAAAACAAATCTTAGAGACTAGTGGTCAGGCAAAAATAATTACTATTACTAATGCATTTGCCCACATTAAAGATCTTGATTCTGTTATGAAAGGTGTTAAAGTTCTGCTAAAGGAAGATGGTGTTTTTATGTCCGAATCACAGTATCTAGTTGATATTATTGAAAAATTAGAATATGATACAATTTATCATGAGCACCTACGATATTATTGCTTGAAGCCACTAATTCAATTATTTGAAAAATATGATATGGAAGTTTTTGATTGCGAACGTATTTCATCGCACGGTGGGTCTATCAGAGTGTATGTAGCATTAAAAGAAAAATTTACTAAGAGTGAAAATGTGCAAAAAATTCTAGAATATGAAGAGAGACTAAAACTTTCATCTATTGAAACATACCAAGAATTTGCCAGAAAAATTTATGATAACAAAACCAAATTAGTATCATTATTATCAAAAATAAAAGCTGATGGTCACAAGATTGTAGGCATTAGCGCACCTGCACGATCTAATACAATTTTAAATTTTTGTAATATTAATTCAGAAAATCTTGAGTATATCGCAGAAAAAAGTGTTTTAAAAATTGGAAAATTTACTCCAGGCTCACATATACCTGTAGTTGATGATAAGCAACTTGTTAGTGATCAGCCTGATTTTGCTTTGTTATTATCATGGCATTTGAGTGATAGTATTATCCCAAAAATTCGTAATGACGGCTTTAAAGGAAAAATAATAATTCCTCTTCCAGAACCAAAAATAATTTAAAAATTTTAGCCCATTCCTAATTTTAGATATTTTGATGAGCTAAAATCATCTTTATTATACAAACTCCATACGTCATAGATTAATTTCGGCTTTGAATCCTGTATTTCTTTTTTAATATCTTTAAACTTGGAGTGGTTAGTTGCTAGAATAATTATATCCGATGATTCTAACACTTCGCTAAGTGACGATGTATCTTTAATGAAAGGATCATGAATTTTTATTATTGCCCCTGCCGCTTTTAGTAATTCTACTAATTTAAGCGATGGTGAATTTCTCAAATCATCACTATCTGATTTAAATGAGATCCCTAGAATTCCAATTTTTTTGCCAAACAAATTTCCTTCTACTTGTTTAATCTTATTTATTACATGTTGAGGAATTGATTCATTAACTTTCCATGCTGTTGAGACAATGCTTGAAAAAGTTGTGTTATTATCCAAGAATAACCCATCCTTGCTTAAACAAGGACCACCAGCAAAACCTGGTTTTGGTATATTACTTCTTGGATATTCATAGTTTGAAACATTAATTATATCTGATGCATTCTCACCAAACATTTCAGCCCAAACAGCAAATTCATTTGATAGTGCAAATCCTATGTATCTGTAAATATTTGCAAAAAGTTTTGCAAGCTCTGCGCCAGTAATTGTTGTATATGAAAATTTCTTATTTGGGTTAACATGTCTAAAAATCTCTGTAACAATATCATTTGATGTTTGATTTATACCTCCTACAATCTCAGGGATTTCCTGAATCTCTTTTACAGCTTGCCCTTCAAGAATTCTTTCAGGACATACTGCTAGCTGAAAATCGTTTCCAGCAATCAAGCCTGTTTTATTTTCAATAAATGGTATTATTATATCAGTTGTGGTTCTTGGCGGTAATGTAGATCTCATAATTACGATTTTATCTCTTAAATCAACTTTACAGATTTCCTCTAATGCAGTATAAACCTGTGAATAATCGACACTATTTCCTAATGTGGTAGGTGTGCCAACTGTTACAAATATTGCATCTATACGTTCTTTTATTTTTTCAAGATCACATTCTACTGTTAGTTTTCCAGATTTACTTGATATATCCAGATTTTCTTGAAGTGGAGGATCATAAAATGGGCATTTTCCATTCCTAATAGAAGATAATCGCTCTTCATTAATATCGATTCCAATAACATTTAGTCCTTTACTGGCAAAAACTGATGCCAAAGGCAACCCCACACGACCTAATCCTAGGATGCAAATAGTTGCACTCTTTTCTTTTACTTTCTCTAATAATTCAGACAATACAAATCATCACAGATTTAATGCGTATTTTTACTTTTTTTAGAACGCTTAGATACACTGTATAATAATATAGACATCAAAAATAATATCAATCCTATCACTAGACATGATACTCCAATTAATGTAAATGGAATCGAAAAATATCCTATTGCATTATATGTTAATGTAACATCTATAGCAAAATAAATACCAAATATGATCAAAACAATTCCTGGTATTCCAATAAACCTTAATGGTGAACGAATAGCAATTATCTCTAAAAGTGATGTAATAACTTCTCCTGAATGTGTAATAGGATTTTTTGTTGATGTTTGAGTGCCTGTCTTGTAAATAACTGAAACTTTTTCTTCAGAAATTCGAGCACCATTTTTTGCGGCACTAATCAAAATTTCTGTATCCGCACCAAAGCCGTTCTTTTTAAAATCTATCAGTTTAATTATATTTTTTGAATATGCTCTAAATCCACTTTGTGTATCACTTACTGATAACTCTGATACCATATTTGCCATCTTATCTAACATCTTGTTACCAAATTTTCTATAATTTGGCATTTCTGTTGTATCATCAAAACGATATCCAATTACAATATCAGATTCACCAGATTCAACCTTTTTCACGAGTTTTGGAATCTCGTCAGGAAGAAACTGTCCGTCTCCATCAATTGTAACAATTACATCAAAATTGGAATGTCTGGCAAACTTAAAAAGTGATTGTAATGCCTTTCCTTTTCCAAAATTTTTTTCATGTCTAATTACATTTGCTCCCGCGCTGTCTGCAACTTCATACGTATTATCAACTGATCCATCATCACAGACCACTACCTGGTCCGCATATTTTAAACAATTTTTAATCACCTTATCTATAACGTGCTCTTCATTAAAGGCAGGAATACATACTAGTGTAGGCATATCTGTATCTATACAAAAACATAGTTTAAAAAACATTGTGAAAAATTTCCGAATGTATGCTAAATTTTCTTAATTTAGAATACGTTATTTTGATTTAGATATTTCTAACTTTTTTGTAATATACCAATTAAGCGTTAATTCTAACCCTTCATTAATTGAAATTTTTGGCTTCCAGCCAAGTTTTTTAATTTTAGAACAATCAGATACCACATTTTTGATATCATTTTTTCTTAATTTTCCCTTATCTGCAACAATAGGAGTTTCTTTTCCAGATAATTTTTTTAAAATATTACAAATCTCTTGAATTGAATAACTTTTTTCTGAACCTACATTATATGTGTTAAAATTTTTTAGATTTTTAATTACAATCTGAAATGCTTTTGTAACATCATCTATGTAGATAAAATCTCTTTTAGGAGATAAATTTCCAATTTTTATCATACTATTTGATAATAGTTGTCTTATAATTCTGGACTCGACTTTGTATTCAGAATTTTTTGGGCCATATGTAGAAAATAATCTTAAAACGGAAATATTTAATCCATAAGATTTTGAATACGCCTGGCAAAGTTTCTCCGCCGAAATCTTTGATTCTGAATAAACAGAAGTAGCATTTGTTGGATGTGTCTCTTTAATTGGTAGTTTTTTTGGAATTCCATAAACATGACTTGTACTAGGATAAATCAAACTACAATTCTTTTTTCGTGCAATTTCTAGAATTTTTTGTGTAGCGATAACATTTACATTATAACATTCTTCTGGATGTTTTTCACAATATGCAACATCAGTTATTGCTGCAAGATGAATAATAGATGAATTCTTGCTAATATCTGAATCTTTTATATCCAAAATGTTTCTTTTTATTTGCTTTATTGAATTATTTTTTTTAATTGTTTTAGAAATTCCTGTAATGTCATATTTCTCGGAAACTAATTTTAATAAAATATTTGAACCCAAAAATCCATTATGTCCTGTAATTATAATTTGTTTCATGTTGTTTTTATAAAAAATAATTTTAGATAAATATGTAGGATAACTCTCAATATACTTTTAATACTCAATTTTTAATCACTTCTTGAGGATTGTTATGAAAACTGCGTTGATCACAGGTATCACAGGTCAAGATGGTGCTTATCTTGCTAACTTCCTTTTAGGCAAAGGATACAAGGTTTTTGGCGGATATAGGCGATCATCCACTCCTAATTTTTGGAGACTTTATGATCTTGGTATTCATGACAAAGTAGAACTGCTATCATTAGACATTCTAGACTCTAGATCAATTTCTGAGGCACTAGTCTACGCTACACCCAATGAAGTGTATCATTTGGCAGCCCAAAGTTTTGTAAGTGCTTCATTTGTTCAACCGCTTTATACTTCTGAGGTAACTGGGCTTGGTACTGTAAGACTATTAGATGAGATTCTAAAATTTAATAAAAAAATAAAAGTTTACCAAGCATCTTCGAGTGAAATGTTCGGAGAAGATACTTCCACTCTCAAAAATGAAATTTCTACATTCAAACCAGTTAGCCCATATGCAGTTTCCAAATTGTACAGTTATTGGATGGCATGTACATATAGAAAGGGATATGATATGTATGTAACAAATGGAATTTTATTCAATCATGAATCACCATTACGTGGATTAGAGTTTGTTACAAGGAAAATCTCTAACGGTGTGGCAAAGATTTCTCTTGGACTTTCAAAATCACTAAA
>Ga0315334_10001881_pt1 | contig 13080 bp, 10 predicted proteins | sample M150034915metaG_FD_205555 | JGI IMG/M metagenome (GOLD analysis project Ga0315334, IMG submission 205555) | Ammonia-oxidizing marine archaeal communities from Monterey Bay, California, United States - M1 500m 34915 | ecosystem: Environmental > Aquatic > Marine > Intertidal zone | place: USA... | reverse complement strand
GACTGGACTGGGAGGTCATCAACCCACACGCTTGAAAGTGCTCGCTAAGACACTTTGCCTGTCGCTTGTAATTTTTGCCCTCCTTGGATGGCTTACCGATCAAGCGTTTCTAACGCCAACTCTGGCAGCCTGTTTTGCAGCATTCTGGACTCTCGGAGTCTACGGCTGTGAAATACTCGAAAAAATCAAAGCCGACGATAGCGGAATGTCACGTGTTCAATACATTCTCCGCAGTGACTTAACCTACGCTGGGCTACTAGCGGCAACCGCAATGTTCATGATGTACTTTTTCTTTTAAATGGAAAATGCAAAAATTAAAAACACGGTAGGTGAAAAACGATGACCTTGCAAAAACAAACACGACGTGCCGTTCTTAAAACACTCGCGGCAACTCCGCTTCTCACAAGTCTATCCGCACTGGATTGCTGGGCAGCGACCATGCTTGCTGAAACGGGAAAGCGCCCTCGTGTCGCTGCTATCTATACCTCATTTACATATCGCAGCCATGCACATGTACTACTAGAAAACTTCTTGGAGCCCTATTTGTTCTGTGGCAAGAAAACAGACCCTGGAGTTGAAGTTGTCAGTATGTACCGCGACCAGCAGCCCGACGGTGACATGACGGACCAAGTCTCAAAACAATATGGGATTCCAGTTTTCAAGACCATTCGGGAAGCCGTATGTGTCGGCGGTGATAAATTAGCGGTCGATGCAGTACTATCGATTGCCGAACATGGCAACTATCCCGTCAACGATCGTGGTCAACGCATGTATCCACGCAAGAGATTTTTTGACCAAATCGTGGCGGTGATGAAGGAATCAAAACAATTCGTACCACTGTTTAACGACAAGCATCTGAGTTATCGCTTTGACTGGGCCAAAGAAATGGTCGCCACAGCACGACAATATAACATTCCCTTTCTCGCTGGAAGCAGTGTTCCTCTTGCTCAACGCAAACCGGCAATTGCAATCAAAAAAGGTGCGCGAATTGTGCAAGCCATTTCCATTCATGGTGGACCGGTCGAGTCATATGATTTCCATGCATTGGAAGTCTTGCAATCGATAGTTGAGAATCGCCGTGGTGGTGAAACAGGGGTCAAGCGATTGACGTTTTATGAGGGTGACCAAGTGTATCAAGCAGCCAAAGCTGGAATTTTTGATATGGAATTAGCCGATGCGGCGATGACAGCGGAATTAGGCCATTCGATTGACGATTTTGGCAAACTCAAGGGCGAAGATGAAATTACGCCACACGCCATTGTCTACGATTACGTGGATGGGCTCAAAGCGACTATTTTACGTGTAGGAAAAAGTAGCACACGGTGGAACTTTGCTTGTCGTATCAAGGGCAGTGCCGCCCCGCTGGCAACGAGTTTCTATGTCGGACCATGGCGAAATCGCAATCTATTCAAGGCTCTCGCCCACTCCATTCAAACACACTTCCGCAACGGCTCAGCTCCCTACCCCGTCGAACGAACACTATTAGTGTCTGGAATGCTGGATTCTGCCATGCAAGGACGTCTCGCTATGGGACACCCGCTGCATACAAATCACCTTCATATCTCCTACAAAAGTCCTGACCATTCAGCGCTGCGAGAAAACGGGGACTCGTGGAAATTAATAACCGAAGCAATTCCAGAGCCCGAGCGATTTGATAATGGGCTGCCAGCAGAATTCAAAAAATAAAACGAGCTAACGCTATTATGCAACCACTCAATTGGTCAATCATTGGACTCGGACGTTTCGGAAAGATTCATGCCGAAACGGTACGTGAGATCACTGCTGTGAACTTACATTCAGCCTGCTCTAGAAACGAACAGACATTACAATCTCACGCCAGCGACCTGCAACTCACAAACGCGACAACGGATTATCAGGATATTCTTGCTGACCCGGCAGTCGATGTGGTCTCGATTGTCACACATTGGGAAGATCATTTCCAAGTTGCAATCGATGCTCTGCAAGCAGGTAAGCACGTCCTGCTCGAAAAGCCAATGGCCGCGACACTTGAACAATGTCGGGAGATCCAAGAGTGTGCACAACACAGCGACGGCAAATTTATGGTCGGCCATATTTGCCGCTTCGACCCCCGTTATGCACTTGCGCGTGAGTCCATTATGGCTGGCGATATTGGAACGATTTGCTCCATACATGCGTGCCGCAATTTACCCACAGTCGCAGGAAATATTCGCCTCGATAAAATCTCTCCCATGATCGGTGATGGTATCCATGATCTAGATCTGGTGATGTGGATGCTCGGCAGGCGCCCACAGAGCGTAATGGCAAAAAATGTACGCGTCCACGATTTCAAATACCCTGATATATCATGGGCCATGTTTGACTTTTCAGATCCAGCGGTGGACCACGAAACGATCGCTGTTATTGAAACCAATTGGGCGTTACCCGAAAACACTCCTACCGTAATCGACGCACAGATGGAAATCGTGGGGACTACCGGTCAAATCCATATCAATTGCAGTGAAACCGGACTCCAAGTGCAAACACTCGGGGAAACGAAATATAAAGATACAATGTATTGGCCGCAGGTCGAGAACCAACGACAAACAGGGATATTAAAGTCGGAATTAGAGTATTTTGCCAAATGCATCCGTCACGATCGGCCTATCAATATCATTACTGCTGAGGAAGCACAGCAAGCTATGGAAATCATCTTATTGGCTGAAGAATCTGCTCGGTGTGGACAGCTTCTTCCGATTTCACCCACAGGATAACTTTACCCAGCGGCGGCAATTCTCAACGGATTGTTCTCTGATATTAAACGAATATTTGAACTCGCCAAACTCCCTCGGTCGTATTATCCTGAAGAGTTCCCGTAAGGGGATTTTATGTCACAGAACCCGCTAGGCTAAGACTACGGTTTCCGGACAGTTTTACACAACTTTTTGCGTCAAGAATCCAATTCTATGAACCACCGCTTATACATCGAAACGGTCGGCTGTCAAATGAATATGCTTGACAGTGAGATGGTCGTCGCCGACCTCCGCAAGCACGGGTATGAGTTAACCCACGATGTAAAGCAAGCAGATACAATTCTCTACAACACCTGCAGTGTCCGAGCTCATGCTGAAGACAAAGTTTACAGTGCTCTGGGAAGGCTAAAGCTGCTGAAGCGTCGTCATCCAGAAAAGATTATTGGAGTCATGGGATGTATGGCACAAAAAGACCAGACCACAATTTTTGATCGAGCACCGTATGTCGATTTAATTGTCGGACCAGGTCAGTTGCAGGAAATACCTGCCTTGATTGAGAAGATCAGAGCCGGCGGTGAGCATGAGATGGCCGTCGGACTAGGTCGCCGCGACGGTTCGCAAGAAGACATTCGTAAAAGTCATCTTACGTTTGACCCGCTACGGGATCCGACGATGCGACCGACACCCTATCAGGCTTATCTACGAATCCAAATTGGTTGTGATAAATTTTGCACTTATTGTGTTGTCCCAAATACGCGGGGACCGGAGCAAGGTCGTCCGCCTGAAATGATCGTCGATGAAGCTCGGTTATTGGCTGAGCAAGGTTGTCTGGAAATCACACTTCTTGGACAAACCGTCAATAGCTACAGCTACACCGCCGATGGGAAAACAACCGACTTGGCAGCCCTGCTTGAAATGCTGCATGAAGTCGAGGAAATCCAGCGAATTAAGTTTGTCACCAATTACCCCAAAGATATGGGGCGAAATTTATTAGAAACCATCCGTGACCTCGACAAAGTCTCGCCTTATTTACATGTCCCGTTACAACATGGCAGCAACGAAGTTCTACAACGTATGAAGCGTGGTTATACGGTGGAAGATTATCGAGACATGATGCATCGTATCTGGGACATTGTTCCGGACGCCGCTATTTCAAGTGACTTTATTGTTGGTTTTTGCGGTGAAACCGACGCTGAGTTTCAGACGTGTATTGATTCTATTCGTGAATACCGATTCAAAAACAGTTTCATCTTTAAGTACAGCGAACGCGAAGGTACTAAAGCTCAGGATGTAATGATTGACGATGTACCCTATGAAGTCAAACAAGCGCGTAACAATGAACTGCTCGAAGTACAAAACGAAATCAGCGAAACTGAAAACATTAAATTTATCGGCAAACCAGTCGAAGTGTTAGTCGAAGGCCGCAGCAAGAAATCAGAGCAGTTTGAAGAAGATGGAAAACCAATCCAAATGGTTGGCCGGACCCACTGTGACCGCATTGTCGTATTTGAAGGTAACGACCGTCAGGCTGGTCAAATTCTGCCGGTGACAATTTTTGAAACAACGCCATTTACTATGTTTGGCACAGTTGTAACGGAGCATGTCGGGCCCGAAGTGTTTTCACTTTAATCGGAAACTCTTATTGATAAGAGACGCGGGAAAGAAATAATGTCACGAGTCGTTTTAGCAATGTCCGGAGGCGTCGATAGTAGCGTCGCAGCTCATTTGTTACTAGAACAAGGGCACGATGTTATCGGTGTTTTCATGCGTCATGGCGAAGAATCTGCCCAGTCCTGTGAATTAGATGATCCGGCTGACAACCCGCTATTACCGCTGCTGCAAAACCGCGCTGACCATAAACAAGGGTGTTGTAGCGCCTCGGACGCGGAAGATGCACGACGAGTAGCCGATAATCTGTCCATCCCGTTTTATGCGTTAAACCTACAAAAAGATTTCCGCCGCATTATCGACTATTTCGTTGCCGAATACACCATTGGTCGCACGCCGAATCCTTGCGTTATGTGTAACAATTGGATCAAGTTTGGAAAGCTATTTGAATATGCCGACAGCGTTGGTGCCCAGTACGTTGCGACCGGACATTACGCGCGATTGATCCCCGCTGCAAACACAACAGATCTTCCACGGCTAGCGCGAGGTATTGATGGTACAAAGGATCAAGCATATGTATTATTTGGTATCGAACGAGATTACCTACAGCGGATGATGCTACCGGTTGGCGACTATCCGAAAACGGAAATCCGGGCACTCGCTTCTGGATTGGGTTTGAGAGTTGCTGACAAAAAAGACAGCCAAGAAATCTGTTTTGTCACGTCTGGGCATCACGGTGAATTTGTACGACAGCGACGGGGCAACACCGACTTGTCTGGCGACATTGTGACTACCAAGGGCGCGGTCGTCGGCCAGCATGATGGCATTGAACAGTTCACAGTAGGACAACGCAAAGGACTTGGCGTAGCGTTGGGCGAACCACACTATATTGTTCGCATCGATGCCCCAGAGCGACAAGTAATCATCGGTGAAATTTCTGAATTGGCCAAAAGCTCACTGACGGCTGACCGCACCAATTGGCTTGTCGATATGCCTCTTAACGAACCGTTTAAATGCCAAGCTCAGATTCGTTACAACAGCGCTGCTCGTAACGCAACAGCGTCGATCAATGCAGACAACATTTTGGATATTGAATTCGATGAACCCTGCGACGCGATAGCTCCTGGACAAGCCGTCGTCTGTTTCGATGGCGATGTCGTCCTCGGCGGCGGTTGGATTCTGTAATAACGAACGCCACCTAGATCTCTGAAAACGAGAACCGCACGGTGAACCCCCTACTATTACATTAACAAGTATCTTTATAATATAGATTGCTACAGTTCTTATTCTCCTTACGATGACACCATTTATGGATCCTGAATTACAAAATCGCGCTGATAAAATTCGCAATCAGTTATTGCATTTGCGCGACAGCCTTTGACTATCCTGCGAAAGCAGATGAAATCACCGCCATCGAGTTGAAGATGGGGAAAGCTGGATTCTGGGATAACCAAGAGACCGCCCAACAACTCGTTGTAGAGCTCAAACAACTCAAAACAGTTGTGTCGCCGATCGAAGAACTCGACACAGCGTCCGCAGATCTCGTTGGACTATTGGAAATGGGGGAAGATGATCCGGAGATCGCCGCTGAGGTGACTACGGAAATTGACCGCTTGGAATTGCTGGTCAATGAACTTGAGATGAAGTCGATGCTGAGCGGGCCTCATGATCAATCTGGGGCCATCATGACGATCAACGCGCGGGATGGAGGCACCGATGCTAATGACTGGGCTGAAATGATGCTCCGTATGTATACTCAATGGGCACATCACAATGAATATTCAATCGGCTTGATGGATCGCAATGACAACGATGTCGCTGGTATTAACAGCGTCACGATCAGCATTCGTGGGCCTTTCGCGTATGGGTATTTAAAAGGTGAAACCGGTATTCATCGACTCGTTCGTATTAGTCCGTTTAACTCGGAAGGTAAACGGCAGACCAGTTTTGCTGCGGTCGACGTATCACCGGAAATCGCCGATAGCGCTGAAATCAAAGTCGATGAGAACGAAGTTCGCGAGGACACGTATCGGGCTAGTGGAGCAGGCGGTCAGCATGTGAATAAGACCGATAGTGCCATTCGATTGACACATGAACCAACTGGAATTGTTGTGCAGTGTCAAAATGACAGAAGTCAGCATAAAAATCGGGCGGCGGCCTATAAGATGTTACGTGCGCGGCTCGCTCGCGTCGAAGAAGAGAAACGGGAAGCGGAACAAGCTCAAAAGTATCTCAACAAAGCCCGTGTTGGATTTGGTTCCCAGATAAGGAATTATTTCTTGCATCCCGACCAACGCGTTAAGGATACACGCACCGGATACAGCGAAGGTAATTTTCATGATGTTTTGGATGGTGATATCCAAGGCTTTCTAGATACATTTCTTCGTTGGCGCATCGGACAAGAATAGAGTAGAATTCGACGCTGTGTCTATTTGTGATATCCCTTGTAATCCTAAAATTACTTTTGTAGAGTTTGCCCGAAATCAAAATGTTCGGCGCAGGAATTAAGAAAGAAAATTATGTCAGAATTGGAAAACCTAGAGTCTATTGGGCCCGACGCCACTGGATTACGTATAAGTATGGTTTGGGAAAACGAACGTTTCAAACACTGTGTCGATTGGGTTGCTGGAGATCAAGAATTTCGTATTCTCGAAAGTGTTGAAGGAGACGAAAAGGACTTGTGGCCTCCTAGCCCAGCATTACAACAACTCACCTTAGAACAACGAACGCAAAGTCGCCAAGTGGGCCTGATGGTCGGAATGGCCGGAAATAGTCATTGGTCTGTTGCTATTGAAAATGATCCTCGTGACAAGTCCATGCTATTCGAAGCTGCTTGTCGTGTGGCTGACACTACAGCTGGCAGCTTAACGACAACGTATAAATCGATGGTGCCAGTGAAGATTATCGATCCGATTGAACGAGTCGCCGAGCTTTCGATCGCAGGACGCAAATGTCGCATTAAAGTTGAATCCACTGGTCGCGGAGAATTGGACGAGCTTAAAATCGAAGGGAACATCATCACCATCACTCCCACCGAAATGCCCGATACTTGGCCGGCAACCGTCGAATGGAAATATCGACTGTTTGGATAACACTTGAATGCGATAAAATCGGAATTGATCGAATCGCCACCCTTGATAAACAACGACTCTACGATCAAAATATGTGCTAGCTGTTTAAAAACAATTGACCCACAAACACGGAACCAATCATGGTCTTTGAACATATCGAAAATCTTAAAAATACCTACACCGACAAAAACGTGCTTGTCGATGCAGATCGCCCGGAACTCGGAAGATTCCAAGGGCTTACTGGTACGGTTAAGACGGTCAATATGAGTGGACGGGCATTGGTTGAATTCGATGGTCACAAGAACATCGGCTGGTTTGATATTGATGTCGATTTTTTAAAACTCGTCGACAAGCCCGCCGCTGTAGAAACACCAGCGACTTCACCGGCGGCTAAAAAACCTGCTGCGGCACAACCCGCCGCCACTCCCACAGACCCTGCTAATATGAGCGTCGCAGATATGCTCGCGGCCGCTCGAGGCGAATCCGCTGCACCCGCTGCCGCTGCAGAAGAACCAGCTGCAGAAGAAAAACCCGCTGCCGCGGCTGTCGATCCAGCAAGTATGAGTGTCGCTGAGATGCTCGCAGCTGCTCGAGGCGAATCCGCTACACCCGCTGCCGCTGCAGAAGAACCAGCTGCAGAAGAACCAGCTGAAGAAGAACCAGCTGAAGAAGAACCAGCTGAAGAAGAACCAGCTGAAGAAGAACCAGCTGAAGAAGAACCAGCTGAAGACAATGATGGTGGTGGCGAAATTCAAGCGCTCAAAGAGGCTGCTGACGCCGCAGGAATGTGTGCCTATTGTCGCAAAGTCGATGCATAACAAGCGACATCATTTTACATCAAGCATGCGTTGTAGCGCGACGAGCGACCAGCGCTGTGTATCTTGATCAACAGAAATTGTATTGACCGGTGTGCCATGGGCTAGATTTTCCAGGGTCCAACAGAGATGGGCTAGGTCAATGCGATACATTGTGGCGCACATACAAACCACTGGTGATAAAAAGTGAATTTCCAACTCAGGATGTTCTTTCTTCAGCCGATTGACCAAGTGCAACTCGGTTCCAATCGCCCATTTCGATCCTGCTTCGGCCTGTTCAATGACTTCAATGATTTTACCAGTTGAACCAGAAATATCTGCTAGATCGTTTACTTCCTGTGGGCACTCTGGGTGCACCATGATTTGAATATCCGAATGTTCCCGCCGAAACGTCTCAACATGCTCTGCCTTAAACATCTGGTGCACACTGCAATGCCCTTTCCAGAGTATCACTTTGCTCTTCTCGATTGCTTCGTTACTATTGCCGCCCAGTTCCAACGCGTACGGATCCCAAACTGGCATTTGTTCATTGGAAATCCCCATCGCTAAACTTGTATTACGACCCAGATGCTGATCGGGAAAAAACAACACTCGAGACGTCCGTGCAAACGACCACTCTAAAACCGCAGCGGCATTGCTAGATGTACAAACGATGCCTCCGTGCCGTCCAACAAATGACTTTAAACTTGCAGCTGAATTAATATATGTGACAGGGGTGATATCTTCACAATCAATCAATTCTCCCAGTTCCTCCCAAGCATTTTCTACTTGGTCAATCGCCGCCATATCTGCCATCGAACACCCAGCAGCCATATCCGGTAACGCCACGGTGATGCGGTCTTGAGTTGCAAGACGTTCCGGCCGATTGGCTAAAATATCAGCTGTTTCTGCCATAAAGTGAACGCCGCAAAAAACGATAGCCTTGCAGTTAACATTATCTGCTGCCATCCGGCTCAACTGAAAACTATCACCCCGCAAATCGCAATGACCAATAACTTCATCTTGCTGATAATGGTGCCCGAGTATCATCAATTCCGAACCCATCTGTTGACGGACTTTTTCGATGCGGCTGGACAACTCTTCATTGGACAGCGACTTGTAAGGTAGCAATTCAAAAGTAGGAGTCGGCTCTGTAATGGTCGCCATCATAGCGGTTCTCGGATAATATAATTGTGGCTGATACCGTTTTCACTAATCCTATTATGAACACTAAACTGTGTTTTGGGAACTGTCGCAGTCCCTGCCAAAAGTATTCAGTAGCAGGCATTCAGTGGTGCATAACTACCAAGATGGCAACACATAGATTAATATAATTTAATGATCTATGTGTATGTTCGCGGTGTATGTTCGCGGCATATCCATTATGAAACAACCTATTATGATATGTCTTATCTATCCCGTACGACAACAAGCTCATGATTTTGCTGATCGATAATTACGATTCTTTTACCTATAACTTAGTTCAGAGACTAGGTGAAATGGATGCTACTTTAGATATCGAAGTGCACCGTAATGACCAGATTACCGCGGACGAGGTGCAAGCCAAGCAACCCTCGCACATTATTATCTCGCCAGGACCCTGTACCCCTAATGAAGCAGGGCAAAGCATGAATATTATCGAACAATTGATGGGAGCAATTCCTATCTTAGGCGTTTGTCTTGGTCATCAATCCATTGGTCAAGTCACGGGAGCTACGATAGTGCGAGCCAAACAACTCATGCACGGTAAGACTGACGAAATCAATCATGACGACCAAGGAATTTTTGCTGGGCTACCTAACCCATTTATTGCAACTCGGTATCATAGCCTCGTCATCGAACCCGCTACGCTAAGCGACGATTTTCAAGTGAGTGCCTGGACGTTTGCGCCCGATGGTTCACGTGAGATCATGGCAATTCGACACAACTCCATGCCACTATACGGGTGGCAGTTTCACCCAGAAAGCTTCTTGTCAGACATCGGCCCTGAGATACTACAACGCTTCATTCAGACGACTGTGTAATCACATAGCGAAAGCAACTCAATGTCAGACTTGCCGAACACGCGTGCTAAGTTACACATGATAAATATTTCCCAAGCATGGCAAGAAATTTATCGGCGAATTCCCCAGCCCACTATCTCCACGTGTACACTCACAGAAGCCCTCGGTCGCTTCACCGCGGTCGATATACAGAGCGACATTGATTCTCCACCTTTTGATAAATCACTAGTGGATGGGTTTGCCATCCGCATTGATGACCTCCAGTCAAACCCATCCCTGTTAATCAACGAAGTTGTTCACGCCGGTCAAACGCCAACTCAGCCTGTGAAAACTGGTTCCGCAACGCAAATCATGACCGGCGCACCTATTCCTAGCGGTACTCAAGCAGTTGTCATGATCGAGGATTGCACTGTGAATTTGGCAACCAATACTGTCGTGGTAGACAACACAACAGTCACGTTGGGCAGTCACATTATGCGGCAAGGGAAATCCTTGAGTTGCGGCGATGTGGTGATTACCGCTGGTTCGAAAATTCGCCCTGTCGAAATCGGTCTGTTAGCAGAAGTCGGTTGTGCTGAAGTACCCGTTACGACACAACCGAATGTTGCCATCATTTGTACCGGCGATGAATTAGTTGATGTTGACCAACATCCCCAAGCTGGACAAATCCGCAACAGTAATGAGGCTTTGTTAATTTCGCTCGTTACCGCCAGCGGTGGTAATGTAATTCCGCTGGGAATCGGCCGCGATAATGAGCTGGAATTATCTGACAAGATTCAACAAGGATTGCAGTATGACGTGTTGCTGCTTTCAGGCGGTGTGTCCATGGGTGAAAAAGACCTCGTTCCCGCCCTGCTGCAGCAAGCTCATGTGACAGAAGTTTTCCATAAAGTGCAGCTCAAGCCGGGTAAACCGCTGTGGTTTGGGCAAGCCGCAAACACGCAGCAACCGACGCTTGTCTTCGGATTACCAGGCAACCCAGTCAGCAGCCTAGTTTGCTACATGCTATTGGTGGCACCTATGATCAGAGCCTATCAACAAGGTGCTAGGGAAGTAAACATCCAAGGGGATTCCTTGGCAGAATTAACAGCTCCATATACATTACGCGGCGACCGCCCTACTTATCATCCAGGGCGGCTCGATTGGATTTCGGGGAAATGGTCTGTCACGCCGTTGACATGGAGTGGTTCGGCCGACCAGCAAACACTCGCCCAAGCAAACTGTCTGGTCTTTTTCCAACCCCCACAACGCGAGTATGATGTGGGAGAACAAATTTCTGTCCTGCCATTTCCTTGGTAAACATCAACACCTGTCACTTACAATATATTTCAACAAGGAATCCTATCTCGAATGAGTAGGCCATCACAATTGTCGCGACGCATGACATTTGGATTGTCACTGTTCGGTGGATGCTTATTGTGGACCGCCTTCCCTCCAATTAATTGGAGCTTCATGGCTTGGTTTGCACCAATATTGTGGATGCCATTGCTAAAGGCCGATAGGTTTGTTTCCAGTAAGTCCCCCAAACGTCTAGATCGCATACTGGGAAATTCATATACGCATATGTGGCTCGCACACGTCGTCTACTGGATGATCATGTTACAGGGGCTGCGACTGGCTCATTGGACAACGCATTTCGGTTGGCTCGCAATAGGACTATATCTAGGGATTTATCTGCCCTGCTTTGTTTTTGTAGGTCGCTGTTGTGTACACCGTCTTCGTATGCCGTTACCGCTCGCAGCAGCGATCAGTTGGATTACATTTGAATGGTTACGTGGATACATTATTTCAGGATTTTCCATGGCGTGCCTATCCCACACGCAAACCGATCATCTGATGTTAATTCAAATTGCCGACCTCGGTGGAAATCAAATCATCTCGCTGCTGATCATGCTAATTGCTGGCAGTCTGTATTCCATCATTGTGGCAGCACGAAATCAGTCGAGTCGCCCATCCGTAAAAAGAACTATCCTCGTGCATGCTGCGTCGATTCTGTTGATGTTGGCGTTGACTCTGACATATGGTTATCAACAACTCGGTAGGACGTATTCGAATATGTCAAAACAAGCGACCGTAGGATTGATCCAAGGATCTATCAATACTCAGTTTGAATTAACTCCTGAACAATATTCCGAGAAGAACAAACGCCAACAACAAAGTTACATTCAACAATCGAAATTGGCTCGCCAAGCAAGCGAAAATTTGTCACTACTTGTTTGGCCCGAATCGATGTATCCATTTGGGCCAACGTATTTTACGGACCCACAACCAGCATCAACAATATACAAACCACAAGATCAATATTTTGCGGACATCGACGATGCAAATTTCCGCCAACACGTTGCAATAGTTCAGGATAATCTTCGTCGCGCGAATCAGGATATGCTTGCATTACTCAATGGGAACTCCACGGAATCGGCAAACAACGGCATACACTTGATTGCCGGAACCGACATTCATGACCTCAGTGTTGTGGATACACCAACTTACAATTCAGCAATTCTATTCCATCCCGATGGCAAGGTACGCGACATCTATCGTAAGAGCCATCTCGTGATGTTCGGTGAATACATTCCACTTGGAGACTATTTTCCCTGGCTTTACAATCTGTTGCCCATCGGACCCGGATTGGCCGCTGGTAACGGTGTGTTAATGTTTGAAATTGATGGTGTCGTTTTTGTTCCCAATATTTGTTTTGAAAGTACGGTTCCTCATCTCGTACGAAATATGATGCAACAATCCAACACGCATCTACAGCAGGGCGATGTCATGCTAAACCTCACCAATGACGGCTGGTTCTGGGGTTCAGCAATGTTAGATATCCACTTGCGGTGCAATATCATGCGAGCCGTTGAAATGCGGCGAACCAACTTGGTCGCCGCCAACACGGGTA
>Ga0315334_10001877_pt1 | contig 13091 bp, 10 predicted proteins | sample M150034915metaG_FD_205555 | JGI IMG/M metagenome (GOLD analysis project Ga0315334, IMG submission 205555) | Ammonia-oxidizing marine archaeal communities from Monterey Bay, California, United States - M1 500m 34915 | ecosystem: Environmental > Aquatic > Marine > Intertidal zone | place: USA... | reverse complement strand
GCAGAATCGGTACTGGAAGTACTGCGTAATGAACATCCACTGCCTGGGATGATTCTGAATTACCGGAAAATAAATAAATTGAAAAATACATATTTAGATGCATTACCTCCCTTGGTTAACAATGATACTGGCCGTATCCACACCACATTTGGCCAAACCATTGCCTCTACAGGCCGATTATCAAGCAGTAATCCCAATTTTCAGAATATACCAATTCGTACAGATGAGGGGCGGGAAATCCGTAAGTCATTTAAAGCGCAAAAGAAGGGCTGGCTAATATTTTCTGCTGATTACTCTCAAATAGAACTGCGCATCATGGCCCATTTGAGCCAAGATCCTGCACTTATAAAAGCGTTTAATAATAATGAAGATATTCACAGTCGTACAGCCAGTGATGTTTTTAGTGTTGACATCAAGGATCTCTTGCCGGAGATGCGCCGAACTGCAAAAATAGTGAATTTTGGTATTATGTATGGTGCCGGATCCTTTCGCTTAAGCCAAGAGTTGGGAATTCCACGATCAGAAGCTCAGGCGATAATTGATACTTATTTTGAAAGGTATGCCGGTATCCGCGAATATATGGATCGAACGATTAAACAGGCTGAGGATCAGAAATATGTTGAAACTGTATTGGGCCGTCGGCGCAATATTTGGAACATTGATAGCGAAAATCATATTCAAAGAGAAGCAGCCAAGAGAATGGCAATAAATATGCCTATCCAAGGCACTGCAGCGGAGATGATCAAACTTGCCATGCTGGACATTCATCGAACCTTGATAAATGATGGGTATAATGCACGCATGATTTTGCAGATTCACGATGAACTTTTGTTCGAAGCGCCTGCGCAAGAAATTGATACACTAAAAGAGATGGTGTCAGATAAAATGGTCAATGCTATGCCCCTTACCATCCCACTGGTGGTTGATTGTGGAAAAGGTATAGACTGGTTTGAGGCACATTAGGTATAGAATGACAAACTGGATGTAATGGAAGCAAGTATAACATTAAAAAAAGTGGGGAAGCTTGCCGGTGATAAAACAATCCTAGCTGGATTATCATTTGGGATTGAGCGCGGTTCATTGGTAGCGATTATCGGTGAAAATGATGCGGGAAAGTCTACTTTATTGAAGGTGCTTGCCGGTACTGAAATTCCTGATTACGGTAATGTCTTTATACATGGAATTGATTTGTCTAAACGCAGAAAAAATTCTCAGTCTTACACAGGGTTTGTACCCTTCAACTCGGATCTGGATCCATTTTTGACTCTCGAAGAAAACATTCGGTTTGTTGGATCCGTCTATGGTGTTAAGGATAGCAACATTACCAAACGGATTAAAAAATTTGCAACGGATTTAAATTTTATGGATTCACTGCATAAACGAGCCAGTATTGCTTCGCCCGGTAATGCGAAAAAAGCTATGATTGTTCGGGAACTGATCCATGATCCTTCCATATTAATAATTGATGAACCAACAGCATTTATGGATGTACAATCCGGACGGGCAACCTGGGACCTGCTTCGCAGACTAGCCGGTGAAAAGACAATAATTTACGTCAGCCAATCTTTGCCAGAAGTTGAACAGGCCAATGATAGGATCTTGGTCATGCAGCAGGGAAAAATTATCCTTGATGGTACCCTGGATAGATTATTGGAGAGTACCTTGCAATATCACCAGTTTGAGATTGAGTTTGTTAATCTGACTGAACAATTATTTAACAAACTCGCAGCAGTTACCACAGTTGTAAATCCAACAAAGATTGGTAATAGATTACATTTTTATGGCCGTGAAAGAGCTGTGTTTTTTCAAGTATTACATGAAGCAGCAGGCGAATTAATGAAAGATTTATCAGTTAAAAAATTAAGTTTGCGAGATCTCCTGGACTCAGAATTTGCTGGCGGAGGATTGGATTGATACAAGCCTTCTTATTGCGCCGTTGGTGGCTTTTCCGCCAACGAATATTTTCAACCATAACTTTGGTGGTTGTATTGCCTATCATAATTCATTTGGCATTGACCCTAGGGATCGGGAATATTATTTTGGAAACAATCACAAGATTTTCCTACCAAAAATGGCTATATCCCGGATTGGTTTTTATTGTTAATACCGTCGTGATCATACCAATTATTTACCGTGAATTTTTTGACTTGCGAATCAACTCAAAAACCTTGATTACACTCTCACTAACTCCCTTGTCAAAACTACAACTAATTGGATTATTGCTGCTTACGGCATTAATCGAAGCCACAATATTTTCAATGGTTGCTATGATAATTTTTCTCTACCTCATGGATCTTTCCTTAAGTATGCTGGATTTATTATATATTTTAGTATCAATGAATCTTTTTGGACTCATTGTAAGTAATGGATTGATTACAATTTCTTTATTGACCGATAGAATTAACACTATTTTTATTGTTACGTTTATTTTTTTCTTTTTCATTATTTTTAGTTCAGAACTGCTGTTCGAATTTGAATTTTACCCACATAGGATTAGTGCTGTGCTGGATAATCTTCCGACAAGTATGGTATCAAATTGGTGTAGAAGTTTGATGTTTAATGGATATTTTTACTGGACATTATTTTTGACACCTTTAGGTATTGGATTGGTCTGGACTATTTTTAACTCAGTGCTTTTAAAAAGGACACTTCGACAGTGATTGCATATTTATCTGGAGCGATGGAATACGCCGTGGATGAGGGCTCTGGCTGGCGCTTAGATATGACCAGTTGGTTATCGACCCAATTAGGACATAATGTAATAGACCCTGTAGAAGAATCGCGGTTACTTATGTTGCAAGAAAATTCTTCTGACTACCGGACTTGGAAAGAATCCGACACTGAACGCTACCGGCAATTTATACGCAAATGTGTGGATCGAGACATTAGGGCAGTAACCAAGGAAGTGGATTATATTATCTGTCTATGGAATGCAGATGTGTTTAAGGGTGCTGGTACGCATGGTGAGGTCACTTTGGCTTTTCAGCATAATGTGCCTGTTTATCTTGTAAATCAGATTCCTTTAAGAGATCTAAGTGGCTGGATAATGGCCTGCAGTTCAGAAATATTTAATAATATTGGAGAGTTAAAAGCATTTTTATTGGAAAAATTCGGTTCCTGATTATGGTAGGTCCCAAAGCTTTCATTCACATAGAAAACCTTTTTCACAACTATAATTTAATTAAACAGCAGTTAAATGGATCACCAATTATGGCCGTAGTGAAGGCGAATGCCTATGGTCATGGTGCAGTACCTATTACCAAAGCCCTGCGATCCAAAGGTGTGAATCATTTTGCCGTTTTCACTTTTGAAGAAGCATTAGAGTTGAAGGCAGCTGGGATTGAAGAAGATATCCTTGTTTTTTGCAGGCCAACAAAGGATATGTTAACAGAAGCTGCTGCACGTAATATAGCGTTAAATCTCTCTGCGCAAGAAGATCTATCCTTATTTATTGAAGCAGACCCCAGTCCAAAATTTCATTTGAAAGTGGATACGGGCATGTCGCGCCTTGGTATACCATATAATTCAGTGGTGGATACCCTGCAGCAGATTAAAAGCAATGAGCATCTTCAGTGCGAGGGTATCTACAGTCATTATGCCACTGCAGATGAAGGTGAATTAAGCTATGCTGAATACCAGTTAGATCAATTTAATCAAGTATTGCAGGCGGCCAAAGAATTAGACTTGAGAATTAAACATATACACTTTTCAAATAGTGGTACAGTCTTAAACATGCCACAGACTTCTTTTAATTTGGTACGGGTTGGTATGTTATTATATGGAGCTTTCCCCTCGGATGAGGTACCAATGGATATGCCAATAAAACCTGTTATGGAATTCAAGGGACCGGTGGTTGCTTTAAGAGAAGTATCTGCCGGTACGAAAGTTAGTTACGGTGGAGTTTGGGAAGCCCCCCAGGATACAATTATAGGTGTTATTCAGACCGGTTTTGCTGATGGTTTTCCACGATCGTGGTATATGGATGGTTATGTAGGTCTTCGAGGAAAATATTACCCAATTGCAGGTCGTGTATGCATGGATCAATTTATGGTGGATTTTGGTGAGGCCAATGTTAGTGTAGGTGATGAGGTATTGATTTTTGGTCAGAATGACGCTGAGACTATCCGGATTGAAGATATTGCGCAGGCTATAGATTCAACAAGTTATGTACTATTAACTGCTATTGGTGGTAGAACAGAAAGGATATTTATTAACTGAGCGGGAGGAAAAGGCTAACTAGCCTTATCCTTATCTGGGTTTCTAACCCAGGAACGCCGGTCTTGAAATGCTTTAATCTTCAGATCGGCCCAATCATTGATTATTTTTTTGATTTGGTCTCGTTGGTCTGGTTTATCTCCTAAATTTTCATCGAGAACATTGAGTAAATCCTCACGCCGTTGTTGAACTTGGCCATAGGTCATCACATCCTCTTGAGCATAATCTTCTTTTTGCTGAAGAACCTGGTCTTTTCTATTGTCTGCTTTTGAAGCCTGGTCTTTTCTACTGGAAAAAACTGCCAGAGCCAAGACAACGAGCACAATAATTAGAAATAAAATCTCCATAATCTATACCCTCAAAACCCAGAGCCTAGTGGATTAATACCAAGAATACCAACCCAGTAGACAGCTACCATTATAGCCATCACGATCAGTGCTGCCGGCCAGCCGACAGTGGCCATACGAATAAAATCCTTTGATTCGAGTTGTCCACTGGCGTAGACAATAGAACTTGCTGGTGTTCCAATTACAAGCCAGTAGGCCATTGATGTAGCGATGGCTAATCCAACTCCTACAAGTATTGGGTTTGTGTTTGCAGTCACTGCCATATCCAATACCACAGGACCAATAACAGCGACTGTGGCACCTGCACTCATTAGGTTAGTTAATATAGCACCAATGACACCAACTAATATCACGAGTCCAACACCTGAATCTAGGCCAAGAGGCGCTACGAGGCTCATAATTTGATCAGCGAACCAACTAGAAGCACCGGTGGCTTTAAATACACTTCCTAAACTTATACAGCCAGCATACAGTACAATAACACCCCAGCTGACTTTATCTTCATAGTCTTTCCATGATGTCAGCCCCAGCAGCATGTAAACCACAGCACCAGATATCGCAACGCCACCAAGTCCTAATGAAAACCCCAGGATATCTCTTGTTACTGATTTATCAACAATCCACAATACCACAACTGCAAGCATTATAAGCGCTACCAGCTTTTGCTTACCAGTCATGGCACCATGCTTTTCAAGATCTTTTTTAATAAGCCCAACAGCTTCGCTTAAATCACTTACTTCGGGTTTAAATAATAGAGGTAGGATAAACGCCATTACAACAGACATACAGGCAGTATAGAATATTCCCATGGAAATCCATTGCATAAAAGATACTTCAATTCCATAATCTGCCAGGAAACCGATCATCAGGGCATTCCTAGCGCCACCTGTTGGGCTCATTGGGCCACCAATCATACACCCCACTGCAATAGTAACCATAAGTAATGTGCCTAATCTAGGTGCAGGGGTAGACTTGTTCGTAAGTGTATACAGTGCCATGGCAATTGGAACATACATTGCAGCAACAGCATGTTCTCCTACAAATGCTGTGGGTATTGCAGTCCCCAGTAATATACCAATAACTATCATTCGCGTTTTTGTACCAGCCAAATTAATCACCAGCATACCTACCCGTTTATCCAGACCATATTTTACCAGCGTTGCCCCAAGGGCAAGAGAACCAGCGATAAACCATACAGCATCGTGGGCGTAGGTTCCGACAATATTCCTCGAATCGGTGATGCCAAAAAATAACTGTACTAGGCCAATTAATAGTGCCACTGCCGGCATGGGCACTGCTTCAGTCGCAAAGAAGACAACACATGTAGATAATAGGGCAATGATTATCTTGATATGGGTTGCTTTCAAAGCGACATCTACACCAGCTTGGCCCTTGAAGAGTTCTTCCGCTTTAAGAACCATAGAATCTGGCATAGGCATAATGAAAGCTATGAGCGCAAACAAGGCCAGACCGATACCCAGCCATTTGAAATCTGTAGTTTTGGCGAAACCGCCGCTGTTGGACTGTACGTTGTCTTTATCAGCCATTAGGGTAGTGAAAATGAGTTAGTCTGACAAAAAAGGCAAGAAAAAACGACATTCAATCAAATAATTGCTGGTTTGTATATTCCAACATCCTTTTTCTCAACTGCATTCATTTGATGAATTTGAAACGCCTTTTTCATATACTATTTTTTCTAGGAGTATTTCTGCATATTTCCAGTGCACAGTCTGGGACAGAATTATCACTTGGCATTGATGAATTTCTTTCAAAACCAAGGCTTGAATATCGAGGTAAAAAATTAGGTTTATGCACCAACACTGGCGGGGTAAACCATTCTGGCCAGAGGACTATTCAACTTCTTGAACAGAAATTTGGATTAAATCTGCTATTAACCTTGGATGACTGGAATGGTACACCACCCTTCTCAGATAATCATGCTAGCGCTGTAGTTGAAGGACATCCATTCGATCAAATAAATATTTCTGACAAAATACCAGTTCAAATTGCAGAGATTATTAAAGATCTTGATGCTTTATTTGTAGATCTGCAAGGTATTGGGATACGATCCCAATCCTATACAGTAACCTTACAGCATTTATTACATGCAGGTGGAATAGCTGGTACTTCAATTATAATTCTTGACCGCCCTAACCCATTGGGTGGTGAAATGGTCTCGGGAAATATACCTGAGGAAAGTCTTGAATATCCCACAAGTTTCATTCCAATCCCTTATCGCCATGGTATGACTATTGGAGAATTGGCGCGTCTATTGAATACAGAAAATGACCATGGTTCAGATTTAATGATTATTCCAATGGATAACTGGCAGGGACAACCATGGTCTGAGATTGGGTTGGAATGGGCGCCAATTTCACCCGGTATTTATTCGCGGGATGATCTTGAACGGTTCACTATCACCAGTATACTGGGTACAGATAAAATACTTGAGAATGGTGTTAGTACGGATCGTCCATATGAAATTCTTGTCCACCCCGAGATAACCAGCGGATCAGATATTGTGTTTGCTTTGAAGGAAATGGAACTTGCCGGCGTACAGATTCTACCGGCAGTATCTGTACCAAATACTGGTCCATTTGCCGGTCAAATTTGTAATGGTGTATCGATTACTGTCACAGATATAAATGTACTTGAGCCATGGATGGTCGCTATCACAATAGCAGAAAAAATAAAAACCATTTACCCCGATATTGAATTTACACAATCAAAAAATGATCTAACTCTGTTTGATAAAGTTGTTGGAAGTACGGAAGTACGAGAAAGTATTGCAACTATGGATTGGAACAGATTATCGCTGTATAAGTCTACCCTGGGAGAACAAGTAATAAAATTCAAGGAAGTACGACAGCGCTATTTGATTTATCCGCGACGGAATAATTTCAGTTCCTTGGATATGAAGGTATTATTTGGTTACATCGGATTGATTGTTCTAATTGGTGTGATAGTGGGTAGAAAACAACGGGATACAAAATCTTATTTTCTTGGCAGTGGACAAATTTCATGGCTAATGATTTCTTTCAGTGTAGTTGCTACAGAGACCTCTGTGCTCACATTTCTTAGTATACCTGGTGTAGCCTATCTCACCAACTTTGGTTTTCTGCAAGTAGCTATAGGCTATATATTTGGACGTATTGTCGTGGCCTGGTTATTTCTACCGCTCTATTATAAAGAAGGAATCCAATCCACGTACGAGTTTATCGGCAATAAATGGGGCATAGGCTTCCAGCGTTTTGTATCTACTATTTTTCTAGTGATGAGAATTCTCGCTGATGGAGTGAGGCTGTTTATGACGGCCATTCCTTTAACACTGATTACAGGTTGGACTTTCGGCGCTTCTATAGCGGTAATTGGTCTATTCACATTGATTTATACACTTATTGGTGGTATACGATCCGTTGTTTACACCGATACTATTCAATTTATTTTATATATTTTTGGTGCAATTTTGACATTTAATGTTATTAATGAGTTGATTCCTGGCGGCTTGGAAAGTATAAAATCTATTTTAGGAGACGCCGATAAATTTTCTGTTTTTCAGGGATTTTCATCTTCACTAGCTGATTTGTTAACCAGGCCATATAATTTTATTGCAGCCGTGTTGGGCGGCTTTCTTTTATCCATGGCATCCCATGGTACGGATCATTTAATGGTTCAAAGGCTGTTGTCTGCAGGGTCAATAAGGAATGGCCAAAAAGCACTAGTTTTAAGTGGCTTTTTGGTATTTATTCAATTTGCAATATTTTTATTTCTTGGTGCTAGCATGTGGGTTCTTTATGATGGTTTACCTTTGAAGCCAAATCTGGTGTTTCCATGGTTTATTTTAACACATCTACCATCAGGCTTTATAGGCTTTCTCGTTGCGGGAATTTTTGCAGCAGCTATGTCAACATTAAGTTCTTCTATCAATTCACTGGCTTCTGCCACGGTAGTAGACTGGATAAAGCCAATTAAGCCCAATGTTGGATTGAAAACAGCGCGATGGGTATCTGTTTTTTGGGCTATTGTTTTGATTGGTGGCGCGATGCTATTCACATCATCGGAAAGCCCCTTGGTGGAAATTGGTTTAAGTATTGCCTCAGTGATTTATGGCGCAATTCTTGGATTTTTCATTTTACGGTTGACTAACTGGCGAGTGTCAAATCAATCGGTTTTCTTGGGATTTTCCATATCGATCATCTTGATGATTTGCTTTTGGAAGGCTACACCGTTGGCATGGACCTGGTATGTATTTTTTGGTGCCATTATCATGCTCGCAATCAGCGTTATACTACCACGATTCCAAAATCGATTTAAATTAATAGCTAATGCGGAATCCAAATAAATTTATTATTATACTTTTTCTGTTAGGGATCATATCTGCCCAGGATTACAATTATACAAAAATACAGGCTATACCCGATCTTTCCTTCATGAAAGATGTTTATACAGGGTTGGACCTTTTAGAACAAATGGATTTTTCGCAACTAAAAGGTAAAACAATCTCAATACTCTGTAATCAGGCATCCGTTAATCGAAATGGCCAGCATATCTTGGCTTTATTAAGAGAAGTAGATGATGTTCATGTATTGGCGATTTTTTTGCCACAATATGGCTTATTTGCTAGTGAAGATCCAAAATTGAAAATGATGGGGAATAAGTCAATTGATCCCATATTTGGAGCCCGGGTGATTGATCTATTTAAACGAGTTTTGTATCCACCGGAATGGAGTATACGTGATACTGATCTTATTCTAATCGATATGCAGGACACCGGTGTGCGTTATACTACTTTCATGGCCACGGTGTCAAAAGTGCTGGAATCAGCAGCAAAGTTCCGTAAACCGGTTATATTGCTCGATCGTCCGAACCCGTTGCGAGGAGACGTAATGGATGGACCAGTGGTGCGTACGGCATACCAGTCATTAGAAGGTTACCATTTGGTGCCCATTCGCCATGGTCTCACGATTGGAGAATATGCATTGATGGTGAACGAAATGGGGTGGTTGAAAGACTTAGCACGCGCAGATTTGACCATTATTCCCTTGTCAAATTGGCAGCGGACGATGTGGTTAGATGATACTGGGATAACCTTACCCTCAATGTTGCCTAATGTGCAGGATGTGGAATCGTTACTGGCTTATATGGGTATGTATATATTTAAGGGAACAAACCTGAACATTGGTCATGGTACAGACCAGCCTTTTTTCCGTATTGGCGCACCATGGATATCGGGGAGTATATTATGGAAAAAAGTTCAGGCTCTGGATTTGCCTGGAGTTCGCTTTCACCAAATACGTTATAAACCTCAGGCGATTCACAATGCAGAACGGGGACCTTATTACGCTGGACAAATGTGCAGTGGTCTGTTAATGGAAGTGACCAATCGCAAAGATTTTGATCCACTTGCCACGTCTACTGCACTTATGACTCTGACCTATAATCTATATGAAAAGCACTTTGAATGGATTGCAGGTGGGTATGTGGACAAACTTTTTGGCTATGATTTATTACGGATTTTTGCTGCACAGGGAAAACCGCCTGATTACCTACCGCCACTTTGGTTGCATGATGTTCTTCGTTTTAGTGAATTCCGGCAGCGTTTTCTGCTCTATGAATAAATTGTTCTGTGTCATTTTTTTCTCTTTCTCTTTTTTAGTTGGACAAACATTCTTTACTGTTCCAAAAAGTGTTTGGCGTTTTTCCATTATGAATCATGTAGGTAGCGGTAACTGGATCGGCTCGGGCGGCCTGCTTGATAAGGGAATCCGGGATATTGCCTTTATGGCCAATGATTCAACAATGGCTGCTCTGGTTCATCGAACTAGTAAAATAAGCTTTAATCGTCGAGATGTTAAGATCGAATTTGGATTATCATCCCGCATGACTTTTAGTTTACACGTACCGTCTTACAGTTCATTTAGCGAAGAAATTGGTTGGTCAAAAGATATAGAAGTGGATTCACTGACGACTAACTTGGATTCACTTCTGGCTTTTTATTATCCCGAAAATAAATCAAGTACCGGCTTGGGTGATGCAACCTTAGCTATGAATATTTTATTATTTGGTTTTCCATCATGGAGCGGCAAAGAACCCTTTTCAGTCTATGCCGGTTTAGGAATACGATTACCAAGCGGAAAAAGATTAGGGCCATATCGTGCAAATGCAAAAGATAAATCAGGGATACCAAATCAGTTCAATGAGTTGCCTATCGGAAATGGACTTGCACGTTATTCATTATCATTGTTTGGTGAATTTTTCAAATACTTTAATGAACGATTGGTAAATATCACTTGGCGGGTTGAACGGGCCAAGTACAGTAGAGAAATGGTAAATACGCCTGTGTCATTTTTGTGGGGCGCAGAAACTGATCCAGATTCAATCATAGCAATGACCGGAAAAAATTATTTACGTCAATTAGGTGATGAATTATTATTATCAGCGATGGGTAAGTTGGAATTATGGCCTGATAGGGTTTCAATTACTGGCGGGATTAATAGTATAAGAACTCAAAAAGATTTTGTCTATTCAAATGATCCAAACTGGGATAGTTGGATGGTGAGTCGCGAACGTAATTGGGAAATAGTACATGACACTCGTAAAACCCAAATTCGGCAGTATCTATTATTTACATTACACAATGTACATCCCACAAAAAGTATTGGACCAGTGCAATTTGATATAGAATTCGGCGCATCGTTCCCATATTTTACACGACATACGTATAGTTTTTCCAGCGTTTGGGTGGGTATTAGAGCTTATTTCCAAGAATGGTAAATTCATTATATGAATAATTTATATCTTTAGAATATTAGTGAAAGAAAATAAACGAGCTGTTTGGAGCTGGGCATTTTATGATTGGGGGAACAGCGCCTATTCAACAACCGTTATGGCAGGATTTTTTCCACTGTTTTTCAAGGAATACTGGGCAGATCCGCATAATCCAAATCAAAGTACATTCTACCTTGGCATGGCCAATTCAATCGCTTCAATTGTAGTGGCTTCTTTGGCACCACTTCTTGGTTCAATTGCCGATCAAGGATCCGCAAAGAAAAAATTTCTGACATTTTTTGCGTTTTTGGGCGTGATCATGACCGGCGGATTATGGATGGTATCGCAGGGGAACTGGCAAATGGCAGTGTTATTCTACGTTATGGCAACTATTGGATTTGCTAGTGGAAATGTTTTCTATGATTCACTCCTTCCTGATCTGGCATCGGAAGAAAGGGTTGATGTAGTGTCATCGCTGGGGTTTGGCCTTGGTTATCTTGGTGGTGGGCTGCTCTTTCTCGTGAATGTCTTTATGTATCTCAAACCAGAAATATTTGGTATTTCCGATGGTGCAACGGCAATTAAACTGTCCTTTTTGAGCGTTGCGGTTTGGTGGGCAGTATTCACTATTCCATTAATATTATTTGTTCCAGAACCAAAAAATTATGATTCGGTTAATATTAAAAATGCAATTCAAATGGGGTGGATACAATTAATTCAAACCTTCAAGGAAATCCGCAACATGAAAGTTGTGGGTACATTCTTGTTGGCATACTTTTTTTATATTGATGGTGTTGATACTATTATAAAAATGGCTGTTGATTATGGTATGTCATTGAATTTCTCTGGAGAAAGCTTAATTATTGCATTGTTGATTGTACAGTTTGTTGCCTTTCCAGCTGCATTGGTTTATGGCCGGTTGGCTTCTAAAGTTGGGATTAAAACGGCAATTATGATAGGCATTATAGCCTACTCCTTCATTACGCTTCTCGGTTATTTTATAACAAAAACATGGCATTTTTATGTTCTGGCAATATTAATTGGACTTTTTCAGGGAGGTATTCAGGCCTTAAGCCGCAGTCTATATACACGGATTATTCCTGCGGAAAAGTCAGCAGAGTTTTTTGGTTTTTATAATATGTTAGGCAAGTTTGCTGCAATTATTGGACCGACGCTTATGGGCACAATCTCTCTAGTTACTGGTAGTGCACGGTTGGGTATCTTATCAATTTTATTGTTATTTATTTTAGGTGCTTTTTTATTAAATAAAGTTGATCTAGATGAAGGTAAGCGCCTTGCAGCAGAGGGATTGTAAATGTATTTTTCAGCGCTTGTTTTGATTTAAAAAAAAATGTTGCCTAAAAGTAAAAAAAATAGATAATATATATCATAGCCTCGCTGGTGTGGCGTGCTCTTCAGAGAAAAAAATTTTTCTCGAGGGTTTATTAGCGAGGCTATACCTTTATATGTAATAAATTAGAACATATCAATTAATGTAAAACATGAAGTATCAAGCTAAGTACAGTCAATTAGTCATGCCGGATGATGCTAATAACGTGGGCACGTTATTTGGCGGTCAAATGATTTCCTGGATGGATCTAGCTGCAACCAAAGTTGCTTACCGATTTTTAAAGGGAACAGGGGTTAGTGGCGCACTTACCCGGGCCATTGATCAGGTTGAATTTAAAGAACCTGTTTATCCAGGAGAATGGGTGAATTTCGAAGGCCATGTATCCACTGCAGGTACCTCATCATTTGAGA
>Ga0315334_10001876_pt1 | contig 13092 bp, 11 predicted proteins | sample M150034915metaG_FD_205555 | JGI IMG/M metagenome (GOLD analysis project Ga0315334, IMG submission 205555) | Ammonia-oxidizing marine archaeal communities from Monterey Bay, California, United States - M1 500m 34915 | ecosystem: Environmental > Aquatic > Marine > Intertidal zone | place: USA... | reverse complement strand
GTGAAATACTCACCATCCGTGTTTTTCAATAGCGCAAAATCTTTTGCTTTACCTGCAAATTTCTCATCCGACAGCATTCCGTACTGTACAAAGATTTGCAGATCATTCCATTTTTGCTGGAAATCCTCACGGTCCTTCTTAAACATTTTAGCAAGCTTATCGGAAACCTTTTTGGTAATATGTGAAGAAATTTTCTTCACATTCGAATCACTTTGAAGATACGAACGAGACACATTTAATGGGATATCAGGAGAATCGAGTACACCGTGTAGCAGGGTTAAAAACTCAGGAACGATTTCCTCCACATTATCAGTAATAAATACCTGATTCGAGTATAAGTTTATTTTATTCTTTTGAATTTCTACGTTCTCCTTAATCTTAGGGAAGTATAAAATACCAGTAAGATTAAATGGATAGTCCACATTCAAATGGATATGAAATAATGGCTGCTCGAAAGTCATGGGATACAGCTCACTATAGAAGGCTGCATAATCCTCATCTTTTAAATCCTTTGGCTTTTTTGTCCAGGCAGGGACAGTGTTGTTGACGTAGTTTGGCACCTCAACAGATACTCTTTTTACATTACCCTTATCGTCCTTTTCTCCTTCTGGTGAATCAACATATTCTGATTTCGTACCAAACAGAATAGGAACAGGTAAAAATTTACAATACTTGTTTAAGATTTCTGAGATTCGTTCCTTTTCAAGGAACTCTTTGGAGTCTTTTGTGATATGAAGAATAATTTCCGTTCCACGGTCTTTTTTATCTGTATCTGTAATCGTAAATTCTGGATCACCATTGGATTCCCATTGAACAGCTTTTGATCTGTTTTTTCTTGAAAGTGTTCGGATCTGTACCTTGTCAGCTACCATAAAGGCAGAATAGAAACCGAGACCGAAATGACCAATGATTTGCTCCGCACCTTCTTTCCCTTCGTATTTTTTTACAAATTCTTCGGCGCCGGAAAATGCGATTTGATTGATATACTTATCAATTTCATCAGCCGTCATACCGATTCCACTGTCTTTAATCGTCAGCGTTTTATTTTTCTTATCAAGGATGACTTCTACCTGAAGGTCTCCGACCTCATTTTTATAATCACCGTTTGCTGCAAGTACTTTTAGTTTTTGAGAAGCATCTACTGCATTGGACACCAATTCACGTAAAAATATTTCGTGATCCGAGTATAGAAATTTTTTGATAATCGGAAAAATATTTTCCGTTTGTACATTTATATTTCCAGTTTTCATAAATTATATTTTTTTTCTCAACTCTATGTCAATAGTAGTGCCAATCCTAAAAATGTGACACTTTGTCGCAATACGACTGAATATTTTGCCAATCCTCGGAAATTCTGACTCCAAAACTTGTATTTTTGCCTTCATGTCAATAATAGAGATCATTCTTCCAATACTTGTTTTAGCTGGCATGCTATGGTCCATATCCAGGAGCTCTTTTATGAGGAATGGGCCTTTTTCTGTTCGAAGTCTTCAGTTTGCTTTTTTGCTTCGAATTTCTTTTGGCTTCCTATTGTTTTTACTCTATACCTATTATTATCCAGTACGACAGGATGCTGATACCTTCAAGTATTTTGACGATAGCAAGTACATGTATGACGCCTTATGGAAAAATCCAGGCGATTATTTTCAAATGCTCTTTGGCTTTAATTGTGACACGGAATATTTTCAATCGAATTATTTCAGCCATATGTCGAACTGGGAACGTTCTTATGACAACGGCCTGTTTAACGACAACAGATTAGTCATTAGAATTAATGCCATTATGCGCATTTTCTCTTTTGGGAGCTACCACGTGCACAGTATTATATTAAGCTATTTGGCTTTTATAGGATCATTTTATCTTGCAAGAGTTTTTTATGACATTTCCAAAGCTAAAATCATCACGTATTTTTCGGTTTTCATGATTCCTTCGCTGGTGTTCTGGAGCTCAGGAATTCTAAAAGAAGCCGTTCTTTTATTTGCTTTAGGCGTTTTTGCGTACCATTTTTATCAGCTTTTAAAGAGAAACTATCACATCAAACACGTGGTAATGTTGATTCTGATGTCCTGTATATTGATTGTCATGAAATTATATGTGTTTGCGGCCTTTTTACCGGCAATACTGGTTTGGTATATTGTGAACAGATACAAGGCCAGGTTGTGGGTATACCTGCTTTCTTATACGACATTCATACTGATAGCTCTTTTGATGGGACAGGTGGACCCCAGATATGATTTTGTCAATTTGATAGTGGACAAGCAAAAGCAGTTTATTGGTCTTGCTGAGTTTTATGATGTGAACAGCGGCTTTCATATGGAGGTGCTTACATACGAATTATGGGATGTCATAAAGGCATGTCCAGAGGCATTATTTAACGCATTCACAAAACCATGGCTTAGCGAAGTCAGCAGCATTTTATTTGTACCGGCCATTGTTGAAAATATTTGTATTCTATCCCTTTTGATTGGTGCAATAATGTACAAAAGACAGCTGAACCAAAAACACTGGAATTTTATTCTTTTTTGCTTGTCTTTCTCTGTTATTCTTTATTGTGTCATTGGTTTAACGACTCCAATTACAGGTGCTATTGTCCGTTACAAAATTCCGGCAGCACCCTTCTTATTTATGGCAGTATTGCTGATTTTTGATTCTGGAAAGCTTCCTGAATCACTTACAAAAAACAAATGCACAAAATGGATCAGTACATTTTTATAACAGGAGCAAGCTCCGGGATCGGAGAAGCCACAGTTCTCTACAAATAATAAAAATGCTTATTTAAATTCTATCGTGCCGTCTCGCTTTAGAATCATTAAAAGATCTTCCTCGCGATGAATTTTCTTTAAATGCTTTGATTTTAGCCATCCTGAATAAAATATAGTATTGATATTTTCTCCTTCTGCAATTTCAAAATTTTTCTGAGTACGTTCCTCTCCGCCTCCCATAAATCCGCCTTCAGAAACGACAACACTATCCAGCTTTAATCTGCAAGAATTCTTCCAGAAAGGAAGACTTTTTGGAGAATACACCAAAAGATCATTCTGGTCATTGGTCACTAGGGTCACCACCTGATATTGTTTGTCGTTTTCTTTTAAATTCATTGCATAAAACGACTTACAGTCCTTTAGAATAATAGAGTCTCCAAGTAGGACTTCCGTACTTTTTTTGATGACATTTTGGTTCGTGATAGAGTCTTTTTCATATTCCGTCATAGTCATGGAAGTTGCAGATAATTCAATTTTGAGGCTGCCCAATTGCTCCATTAGATTCCATGTCCCCTGAATTTCTTCTGGAAATTCTTCGATAACAATGCCGTCTTTGGGTTGAGGGCGATCAAAATATACGGTAGTACAGGACGTAATTATGATTGCGATAAGCAAGAAAAATGCCGCTCGCTTTAAAAAGAGTGTACTATGAAATTGCATGGTCTTATTCAATTTTCTGCCAGACGTAGTAATCCATATCTTTATTACCATTAGTCGCTTTAAGCATAACATACCCATCTTTTCCTTCATGTATGGTCAAAAATGGAATCTCAACTCCTTCTGGCAGTTGCCCATCCGGAATAGTTATAACCATATCACAAGCCCCACCTTCCATTTCGCTAACTCTTGATGAAATACTTACCGATTGTTCCCTTCCCATCATATTAATTACAATTGAATCTGTCGTAATTTTAAGAGTTATTTGTTTTAGCATATCCAAGAATTGCTCAGGGACCTCTTCATTCTCTTTGGAAGGATCAGCTTCTCTTACGGCTGCAATTGTACCATCGAGATTAATGCCATAGGTGCCAACAAATTTCTTGATACAATCTTGTGAAAAGGATGTGCCAGTAATTAGTACGAACAACAATCCTGTTAAAAGTGTTTTCATTTTCATTTTATGAATTTTGAGCGCAATTTACACAAAAAGAGTTGCTTAGATTCACAAAAATTTAAAAAAAAGGAACAGAAATTAAGGAATTTTCATCCAGATGTAGTTGTCCATCTCTTTAGGATCAACTGAATTTATGATCTGCAATCGGCTCTTTTTCTTCTCATAAATCGTAAGAAACATATCATTTTCTTCTGTGGAGGCAGGCATATTACTCAGGTCAAGAAGTAAATCACAACTTCCATTTTCTTTAATTGATCTTCGAATTGAGAAAGGTAGAACACGCTTGTTTCCCAGCATTTCAAGAGAAAGAGAATCCGCATAGATGATTAGGGTAATGCTCTCTATCATTTCACGAAAATCATCCTCCAAAACACCGTCCACAGCATTGGATGTGGTGTCAAAAAAAGGCATTGTAGCTGAAATATCTACAGCATATGTTCCAGTATAATTCTCAATGCAATTTTGAGAAAAGCTTATGCAGCTCACGAAAAACAAGAATAGTGATAAAATATATTTCATAGGCCAAAGATAGAAAAACACGAACTCCTTGACTTCAGAAATCCATTATTTTTTATCAGCCTTCTTAAACCCCAATGCCTTTCTTTTTTTATTAACCTGCGTGTAGTAGACAGGGACTACAATTCCAAAAGAACAATAAATAAAGCCAGCAAAAAACTGGTATTGATCAGGTAAAATTAAAAGTAAAAGAATAGAAAGAACGGGTATAATCGCCATCGCAGCAAAACTGTATAGGGAGACCTTGGTTTCAAAAACCTCCAGCTCATTTAGTTCCAGCTCATCTTTAAATTTTAAGGCATTCTTATACAATAAATAGAAGACCAGATAGATTAAAATCAAACCGATTCCGTAACCTATCAATAGACCGAACCAATCCTGATTGGATAACATCATATTTTCCTTAAACTCTTCTACCTTCAAGGCATGAGCCGCAGACTGGTCATTAAATAAGTTGCTGATGAGTAAAGTCAGAAGAGTACCGAGAATATTAAACAAAAACTTCAAAGGATACACATAAAAAAGAATAAGAAACAAGAAGATGAAGTTCAGAAATTTGGTTTTAGAGTCTTCTAGGCCGTACCTTAAGAAAAACTCGTAATGTTCATTCCAGAACATAAAGATGACCATGGTCGCAAGAACAAATCCTAAAAAACCATACATAGATGCCTGCAGCTCCAAAAATGATCCGGGGACCTGAAGAGATACGACCAGTAAAGTGATGGCGAATCCGAAGACGGCATCGGTCAGACCTTCGAGGCGGGAGGAGGAAATGCCTCGGTAGCGGAATCCATGTTCGGATACCATTTTATCTCCTTTTAAATAATTTCTGATCATACGCTGGAATTAATTTCACCAACACTTAGCTTGGAGCAAATGCCTGTTAAAAAAACCAGGACAGATCTCATACTTTTAAACTAAGTTAATAAATAGTTAGAGCCACTTTAACGAGTGGCTTTTTTTAATTACCGACAAATTTTGATGGTATTAGATTACTTATTTCGTACAGAAACAGGTAATACCCCACCAGTACCATCTTTGTCTTTATAAAATACATTGTTATAACCATTAACTTCAGCAATATTAATATCTTGCGTTGCCGTCATTTCAGACATTTGTTCTTCACTTATTTTAATATTAATACTTCCGTCTTTATTTAGTGGAACTAAAGCATAGTCACTCTTTGACGGAGTTTCTTTAGAGGAATTAGCAAAAGTTGGACTTACTGCATACATTAAAAATGCAAATGAGAATACAAGCATAGACGTTCCTGTCATAAGCTTAAACCAGTTTTCTTTTAGGAAATTTTTCATAGTGTATAGTTTTTTAGATATACACTAAAGATAGAAAAACGAACTAATACTCCACACTAAACACCTTCTCCGTACTCCCATCATCATAGACATAGATCAAAGGTATGTTTGGTTTAAAGGCAGTTTCTCTGCCCATTAGGTCAAGTATTTGGATGAGGTTTTTAGAGGTGGTGAGCTCGTTAAGCCCAGCTGTTGATGTAGAACAATCGTTGTTGCAGTCTTCACTGAATGATGTTTGGGCGTCTATATCTGTCCAATTAGCCGTTGACCATGCAGCGTTATCTACTTCTATGCAGGTAAGGTTTGGATTACTGTGTGCTACAAAAAAGGTCATGTTCACGTTATTCCCATTTGCAGCATTTAAGCAGCTGATTTCAGTATTTTGACATAACAAATAAATAAGTTGGGTATTTTGACTGACATCGAGACCTGTTAGCTGATTATTGCCACAATTAAGATAAGTTAGATCCAAATTCTGACTGACATCAATATTTGTGAGCGGATTAAAATGAACATAAAGCACCTCTAAAGCCGTATTCTGACTGACATCAAGATCCGTAAGTTGATTCCCGCTACAATGCAACTCGGTCAGCCCAATATTTTGACTGACATCAAGACTTATTAGATCATTATATGCACAATTGAACCACGTGAGTGCAGTATTTTGGCTGACATCTATAGTCGTTAGTAAATTACCTCCACAACCCAGCGAGACTAAAGCCAAATTTTGGCTGATATCAAGGCTTGTAAGATGGTTCGTTGGGCAACCTAAGATTGTTAAACCAATATTCTGACTCACATCAAGAACTATGAGTTGATTATTTCCACAATACAAAGTAGTTAAACCAATATTCTGACTTACATCAAGACTTGTGAGTTGATTATAGCCGCAATTCAACTCAGTCAAAGAGGTAAAAGCTTCAATACCCGTTAAATCTGCTATGTTAGCACTCATACAATAAATAGTACCACTAAAAGAACTTGCCTCACTGACTTGAATTTCTGTATCAGTATTGGTATTGATTTGACTATTACCTACCAAATTCGCTTTAAAGTTAGCATCAGGTATATAGACATTCTGCCCAAACAGGCTTGCAGATAAAAAGACGGATAAGAATAGTAGAGTTGTTTTCAAAGTTTGAGTTTTCTCAAAGATAGAAAAACATGGAGAATCCGATTTTACTGTATACAAAAAAGCCCTAACTCCGTTGTTATTAGGAATTAGGGCTTTTTAAGAGGTCTCGAGCGGATTCGAACCGCTGTAACCGGTTTTGCAGACCGGTGCCTAAGCCACTCGGCCACGAGACCATTATTTTATGATGGGCAAAAATAGTAAAATTCGCACAATGACTCTATACTATCTGGTTTTGATGAGTTTTTTGTGGATAAACGAACCGTTGGAATTCACCGATACAAAATAAACACCAGGTCTCACATCCTGTCCCTGCCCATTCATCCCGTTCCAGAACACCGTATTTTCAGTCATATTCTCGAGCTTGACCACGCGGTTTCCCTGGCTGTCGTAAATGACAATCTGATCTTCCGGTTTCAAGGGTTCCGTAAATGCAATCTGCACTCCGTCACTCGAGAAAGGATTAGGATAAAGGATAATGTCAGATTGGTTGTCGGACAAAAGTTCTTCCAGACTCAATGAGGTCAGAAGAGATAAATCGTGGTTTTCGTCACCAGGTTCATAGGGTAGATGTTGAAAATAAGTAATGAACATTTCATCTGTGGTATTCAAACCGAAAAACACAGTAATCGGTGGAGAATTTGGATTGTGAATATTGGATGAAGTATTGTCGAATGTGCCGTAGGCGTGAATTGTTGACCCTTGCGGGATCTTTTGCAGGTAACGAAATTTGTAGAAATCCTGCCAGTCAAAATCCCAATGCGGGATATTAATCAATGGCAGCGTATCCTGTCCTGGTTTTATTGCGTAAGATCCAATCTCCTTGCCTAAGAGGTGCATATGAGGGAATATCGAATACAAAGAAACATCCATTGGAGATCCTCCAGAACTCGGGTAGTGAGCCGTGACAGATGTCACCTGTTCCGGGGCTAACATAAAGGTAAAGTTGATTAGCAGAGGATCAGAATTGACCTCTCTGATGCCAGTTTCTCCTGGAGGATAAAAGTGGAAAATAACCCGTGTACTGTCCACCATTCCATAGCTGCCTATAGGGTAATGCATATTCAGATATATTTTAGCTCCAGCATTTATGCTTGCACCCAGTTTAATGGGATCTTGAGATGGAAATACGATTGGAGTAGCTCCAGGAGTATAACCACCAACAAGTTTTGTGGTCAGCCCTGAGGGACTCGCACAATCACCCCCAATTGTGTCCGTTACTTCTGTTCCATCCTGATCCACATACACCAATACGTGATGCACGATTTCCGGGTTTCCAGGGATTACTTCAATAGCTCTTATTGTTCGATTTTCAGTTAGGTTTGAAGGCAATGAAAAACACACATAATCGTCTTCGGTGATTGCCTTACTGGAATATGTAGGAATTTGAACTTCCAGATCCCCATTTCCCAGAATAGAACCTGAATTAAAAACTGGAGGAGGAGGCGTTTGAGAAGGGTCTCCTTCAGGATAACCTGCAGTTAACCAATTTAATATGGTAGCCTTATCAGCTGCATCAAGAGACCTGTCGTGTAAGAATTCAGTGGCAGTTTCGTCCGGAGGCCAGGGCGGCATTATATCCTGATAAACAGCATCATAAATCGAAGTGATTTCGGTGATTACATCATTATATTCGACCAAAGGGAATGGGCCGCCACCACCAATATGATGGCATTTGGTGCATTTGTCATAAAAGATTTCTGCGACACCTCCGCTCCAGGTCTGTGTGAAAGAAAATGACAAGGAAAAGAGGAATAAAATGGATGCAAAGTATTTCATATTGTAGTGTTTTTTCGAATTTAGCGAATATAATGTGTATAGAAAAATTTAAAGCTTAATCAATTTATTTACGCTACTCTTTTTACCACGGGAAAAGGAAATATAATAAATTCCAGGGCTAAAATATTTGCTTGATATTTGTAAAGTTTCTCCTGTGTTTTTTTCTCCCTGATATATAAGATCTCCAATACTGGAGCTGATACAAATCAATCCCCCATATTCAGAAAGAATTTCTATAGAATTGATACACGGATTTGGATGTATACTGAACGCCCAATTATTTTCTTCAATTGAGGAACAATTTTCTAATGTGATTTCTGAACTTACAGAATCCGGACAGGTTCCCTCAGTTTCATGGGTAATAAGATAAATACCTATCGTTGCGTTATCTGTATTTATGGCACCGTTCATTACATTAATGTCGAGTCCTGCAGAAGCAGAAAACACACCTTGGTTATTTACCGTTGGAGTTACTATTCCAATATCAATACAAAGTTCAGTGCTCCCATAGGTGAAACCAGCCGAATTCAACGGATTCATGAGAATATCGAGTGTATCTGATGCGTCCGATGGGCATCCATTTTGATTGGTATAGGCCAGATAAACCGGCCCTGATGAATTCAGATTAAGGGTATCGCTACTTGATATGGAAGCCCCATTTTGAATCCAGTCAAATACACCTCCATTTTGGGTGGTGTAAATTTCCAGAGGACTGTTTTCACAAAACTCAATGGAGCCGCTTAAATTGAGCTCTACATTACTTTCAGGAAGCGTAAAACCAATCTCGTATTCATTGAAACCTCCACAGAGTAAATCATTACTTGAGGTAGGGTGAACGACTGCTGCATATGTTCCTGTGAGCAAATTTAAATTTATTGCGTTTTGATCACAGGAATTATAGCTGTTAGACTCAATAAGCTGAGGAACAGCGCAATTTCCGATATCGAATACATCAACGGTTACGGGAAATTCAGAAGATATGTTGATTGTTGTGCTTCCGGTTTCAAATATCTCAAATCGATACCAGTCGTAATCTTTTAGTCCACTTTCTGACCAGCATGATCCAAAAATACTTTCATGACAAGTAACATCCTGATACGCTGGGTTTGCCACAAAACAACCTCCGTTTGTATTGTCACCGCATGCTTCATTTTCAGGAGTGCTATTTATTCCCGCATCAATATTGCACTGATCAAAGGACTCGACACATAAGGAAAAATCCATAGTGTTGGGAATCCATTCATACCAGTCATAAATGCGAATAAAATAATCCTGTCCAGGGATTAATCCACTCATAGATGTGGCTTCAATTCCTCCGTCATACGTTGCATTCAAACAGCTCATACTGGTTAAACTTGCACACGATCCAGAATAGATTTCAATTACGGCATCCATTTCTGAAGAACCAATAAGCTCAATTGAAGTAGCGTTGGAATTTGCTGTAAATTGATACCAAACGTCATTGTTGGCTACTCCATCACACCCCTGAAGCGACTCTGTGGCGACTTGCAGTGAGCCATTTACAGGTGTACACACAGCAGTATGGTCAATAGAATCTGCATTCGCACAGTCATCATTTGTGGGAGGACTTAATGTGGAGAAATAGGTGAATGAGTCAATCCCTATGTAGTTTGAATTACTCCCTCCAGGGCCTCCTCCAGTAACAAAATATCTAAATCCCAGCCTTCCGTTTGTAGGACCAGAAAGGCCGGATAAGGTAATTGTATATTGCGTCCAGCTGCTTGGATAGCCTGTAGTCGTAAGATTAGGGTTAATACTCAATAGAACCGTTGTAAAGGAACCTACATCTTCTGGAGCAAAGCCCACATTGGTGTTGTTCCCGTCTTCACTTAAACGAACCTCAAGGCGATCCGGAAACACCGGAGTAACATCCATGGATCTGGTATAGAAAGTTATGATATCTCCATTATTGAAAGTGCGAGATTGACTGAGAATCCAATTGCTTAAGCTTACAGGAGTAGAGGAGGAAGAGCTCTGATAGCCCACTCCGATAAAAGAAGTAGTCGCTCCCTCGTAAGCGTCGAAATTTACAGGATTTCCTTGATGCCAGTTTTGATTTGGTAAAGAGCTGTTATTTTGAAAAAACCAATCGCTCAAGGTGCCGATGTCATCAAATCCTTCTAAGAATGTTTGCCCTCTTAATGGATTGCAAATAATCAAAATAAAAAGAGCACCGGCAACAAGACCTCTATATATCATTTAAATAGATTACTTATTTATTTCAATCAGCTGTGTGCCAGAAGTCAACCCATTTTCATAAAATAATCGAACCAAATAGCTCCCCGATTGCAGTTCAGAAAGATCCATGGAAGTCTTCATAAAGAGGCCTTTGGAACTAAGAACACGTTTCCCAAGTATATTGTAGAGTTCAATTTTAGTAAACGCTTGATTAGATTCGATACTGATCTTACTTTGCGCAGGATTTGGGAAAAGATGAAAATCGGAAATGCTAAGTTCAGAAATTCCAGATGAAGTGCATTCCTCAACTATTGGATTTCCGTTACAATCATTACTAGGATATAAATATGCAGTCTCACTTGGAGCATTTTCGGGCTGCAGTTCGGCATCAGTGCAACCCATTTGTTTCACAAGGAAATCTCTAATAAAATTCAGAGTTATGGTCATGATAGATCCATTACTGATATAAGGCACATGTCCTTCTCCAACGAATGTATAGAAGTATTCTTCAAGGCCAAGTGCGCATGCTCTTTCATGGAGCATTCTGCTTCCATCAAGGTACATTAAGGGAGTTCCTGGATTTACAATTCCACGATTATATTTGACTACATCATCATTTGTACCGTGAATAGAACACAAGGGAACGTCATCCGCTTCTATCCAGCTGTACCTTGCCAGGGCACCACACCCATTAATTACGCCTTGCACATTGGAGGAATAACCAGGACTTCCGCTTGTGCCCTCCAATCCACCCATAGAAGAAATGGTTGATTCACTCAGATAATCTGATATTTTACACGCATCGTCAAGGTAAGCCATATGCAAAGAAGTTATTGCACCGGCAGAACTACCGCCTATGAAAATCTTATTGGTATCAATTTTATACTGGTTTGTCGTTTGTTTGTCTTTATAAAAATAACGAACAGCTCCTCTTAAATCCTGAACAGCACGTACTACGGCCTTTACTGCATTTGCTGAGTCAAATGGGAAAAATCCTAGTCGATAATCTATAGAAGCACATGCATACCCTTTTAGTGCAAAACGTTCAGAAAATGTTACCATATCTGGATCAGTTTTCGAACCTCCAATAAAGCTTCCACCATGCACCCAGATTAATAAAGGACGTTCTGTTTCGGTATCTCCGGTCGGTTCGTAAAAGTCCATCTTCAGAGTTGTTGTTCCGCCAGTCCAGGAAGTATTTGAACCGTATGTGATATTTGATGTTTTTGTGAAATCAGTAAAGACGTCACTGGCATATCGCCCATTGTCACAAGGTGTTTGTGCGTAAAGGGTGATAATAAGTAAGGAGAAAATTGTAGTTAGTGAAATTTGTTTCATGATTGTATTTTAGGTTATGGAAAAAATGCTGAATCTAAGTTAGAGGCATTAACCTCAGGAAATGTAGCATTGTATTTATTATTAATTGCTCTTATAAATTGATTTGCAAATAGCGCATTTGTTCTTGCGTTAAATCGAAGGCCATCAAGTCCATAGGCGCCGCCAGAAATAAAAGCGGGACCCATATTGATTCCATTGTAGGCGAAACCCGATTCTAAATCTGCAAAAAAGACATCGGCTTCAACAAGTGCCAGGTTAAATTCAGAAGCGATGGAACGAATAATAGAATTTACTTCACTTATCCTGGTTCTAATTTCATCCAGTTCTGAATTTGTTAAGATAAATTCATTTCTTAAAGGGTAAAGGGTTCCCATTTTATGACATTTTACCGAATCCAAGGGTACACTTAATAGCATTAATTCCTCTTCTACCATGGGCCTGACACCAAATATATTATTGGCAGCAGGGTCTTCAATCATAAACGGATTAGATCCTATCTCAAAGTAAAATCCCAAGGGATTGTATATGTTGTTCAGGGTGGCATTATTGGCAGAATCCAGGGTCAATCCATTCCATGGAATAGTCGTGAAATAAGGGGAGCTTGTTGGATCAGGGATGGTTGAAATAACTCCTTTGGCTCCATTAAGCGTCATCGCATATATAAGCTCTCTATAGGCATTTTCAAACACTGTTAGATGGGGGAGAGAATCCTCTTTGGCACCAGATTTTATATAAGGCATAAAATCATCCAGTCCAATAAATACAGAGAAAAGACTCGCATTTACGCTTGTGATATCACTTAGAACTGTTGCCCCAGCAGACGAGGCCATTCTTGAATAATAGGGATTTTCATTCGCATAACTTGAGTTAGATAGGTCGGTTAATCGCAAACCTGGAATGCCCATATTGTTGTATGGAATACCACTATAAATAGTATTC
>Ga0315334_10001872_pt1 | contig 13113 bp, 13 predicted proteins | sample M150034915metaG_FD_205555 | JGI IMG/M metagenome (GOLD analysis project Ga0315334, IMG submission 205555) | Ammonia-oxidizing marine archaeal communities from Monterey Bay, California, United States - M1 500m 34915 | ecosystem: Environmental > Aquatic > Marine > Intertidal zone | place: USA... | reverse complement strand
GCCAGCGCCTTCACCGGTTCACCATCCACTTCCATATCAAACAGTATTGGCTGGTTTCCAGAATCTTAATCCCAAACGTCATGGTGCACTTGCTGGTAATGCCAATCCAGATTGCCGTCATCCAGTGACAGAGCGATGATAGAGTCGGTGAACAGATTGGCGCCATCGCGTTTTGTGCTATCACCGAACGGATTACCCACCGCCACATAAATTTGTCCTAACTCTTCGTCGATCGCCGGGGTTTCCCAGATGCCACCGCCGTTACGTTCGCCGCCGACCCAGGTTGGTCCTGCAATTTCCCAACCCTGATCATTTTCATCCTGCGGCACAGTATTAAAATTCCAAATTACTTCGCCAGTTTTGCCATCTATGGCCAGTACATAACCACCGGCAATATGACTCTCGCTTCGTGTGGTGCCTAAATAAACTATGCCATCGTGAATTTGTGGAGCTGTAGTAAACCAGTAACCGACGGAAATCGCCGTCTCAATCTCCGGGTCCCTCTGATGCAATACATCCAGAATGACAGGAGCCTGACCATTGTCGCCGAAGCCTTCCAGGGGTTCACCGGTGGTGGCGTCAAGCGCAAACAGAAACGAGCCGGCGGCGGTGTAAATTACGCCATCTTCGTAAGCCACTCCTCGATGTCTAAATACATACCCTTCGCGACGGCCTCCACCTAGTAAGCGAGTAACATCGTAAGTCCAGAGCAGATGCCCATCGACGGCATTGAGCGCGTAAACACTGCCGCGAGAATCAGTGAGATACATCGTGTCTCCGACAATAATCGGTGTTGTCTGATTACTGACACCATCGATTACGCCGTGCTGGAATAGCCACTTCGGCGTGAGCTCGGCTGCATTGTCGGGAGTAATTTGATCGCTTGGCGTAAAACGTGAACCCATTAAATCGAAGTTGTGCAGTCGCCAGTCCATGTTCCGAACCGATGAGAGTCTGCTAAGAGCGGAAGTGACTTCAGTCGATTCAACTTCTCCTCCGGTAGTGGCGCTGCTGGTTGCTACATCGATAGTTGTGGAGTCGCTCTGGGGAGAGCAACTGAACAAGATCAGGATCAGGCTCGATAACAACAAGAGTGCTCGGGTTTTAGGCTGATAAAAGTTCGACATGAATTGTGCTCCGTATTGTTCTTATTTAAGTATGATTCTGCCAGCTCGGCAAAGACAGTCGTATGGCTTATTGGCTGCTGGCAATCATGTATTCGACTATGGCTTTTAATTGTTCATCGCTGCAATCGGCACATAGACCCCGAGGCGGCATGATTCCGTTTAGTCCATTAATGGTGCTTTGCACCAGTGTATCCAGACCCTTCTCCAGTCTGATCTCCCACTCGATTACATCTCCCACCTCCGGTGAGTGAGCGGCGCCGGTGCCGTGACAGGCAAAACAGGTAGCCTGATAAGCTTCTTCCGCATCGAATTTTTCTTCTTCGGCAGCGAAACCATTCCCACTACATAGTAACAACAGGGTGCATATCAGTAGGGTGAACGATTTTCTATTTGTCATATTAATTCTATCCATCTAATTCGGAGTACTTTAGTTCCGCTTTTTGCCGTAACTAGTTTTCATTACTAGTATTGCTTGCGAGTGATATTAAAAAAATCGACAAACTTTTGCATGTTTTCACTATCCTGCGATATGAGCAGAGAATGGTCGCCACCCGGGATTTCCACATAGACATGCTGCATTCCCAGCTCCTCCATTCTCGCGACCCAGGAGCGTGTCCGCTCAACCGGAACGGCTTCATCTTCATCACCCTGTAATACGAGGATAGGTAAATGCTTTATCCGATTCAAAATCTCGTTCATAGGAGCGTCGGACTCTGGCGCGGGAGCAGCCACACCAAGGCCTGCAAACAAATCTGGATGCTTCGCCGCAATATGATAGGTACCGGCACCGCCCATTGAGTGTCCCCAGAGGTAGATGCGATTGTCATCGATGTTGAATTCGTCTTGCACTCGAGATAGAACCTCCATCACATCCTGCTCGCTGTACTCGGCGTCTTTAGCATCTTCAACTGATCGGGATCCGTACCAGCCTCGGCGAATATATCCAAGGGGAGTGACTACCAGGTAACCATTGGCTTCGGCTTGATCCAACAGGCCGTGATAACCCATCAGCCAGTCATAACTCCTCCCCAAGCCATGCAAGGAGACGATCAGAGGCGCTTGATCGTTAGCGTCATAGCTGGAAGGCACGAACAGCGCATAGGGAATTGACTCGCCTGTCGCAGGAAACTGGTAGCTACGGTGTTGTACCCGGGGGTCATCGATATTGCTTTCATCGTCACTGATTTGGCGGTCTGCAAAGACCGAAGAGCCAAATGGAATGAGTGTCAGCGCTAGTGAGGCTAAAAGAAATTTGGGTAAGTTTTTCATCATTTGTACTCCTGCCCTAAATTTTCAAGGGAGACAGAGAATAAACCAAGTTGGCACTGTTTATCAAAGATGGAAGTAATGCAGCGGGACGGGATACTGCTTCGAAGGCTGACTGGCACAATGAGCTTTCGGATATCGGTTAAAAAAATTGGGCGGCAGCCTCAGGTTTGCTAGTTTATGGATTGGCCAAACATGCCACTTTCCGCCAAGGTTCTTATCATGGCGATAGCGTCTCTATCCGTCTGCAGATAGGCGGCTTTTAGGTGTTCACCAACATCTACCGCCGAGTGCTCTTCCTCCAATTCACGTCTGTAGGTAAAGCGTACGAAGAGAAAGCCTTCTTCAGGCTCCTCAAGCTCAGTAATGCTCTCCGCACTAATCTGCTCGATGGCGCCCGTGGTCTGCGTGTGAATTCTTTCATCCAGATGCAACATCACCCTTTCGTGGAAACTGGATTCTCCAACCTGAATACGGCGCTCGAATTCATCGAATGCGATGTCTTCGATTTGCACACTAAGGCTGTCATTGAACTTGTCGGGGCATCTGGCACGTAGCATAAGCCCTTCCCATAGCTGGGTTCTACTTAACACGCTGATGGTGCTGTCGGTTAAATCGTTAACCTGGATGATGTGTTCAAATTCAAGCAATTACTTTCTCCTCGACTCTAGCAGGCTAGGGAATCTAGTCGATTAATTTCAAATCCCAGGACTCAATCTCATTGAGCAATTCGTGATCGGTCCAGTCAAATTTGAGTGGCGTGATAGTAATATATCCCTGCTGAAAGGCGTAGGTGTCTGTTTCAGGGCTGTCCACGGGAACTCTTATGCGAATCCGTTCGTAGTTAGTGGTATTGCCGATCTGATCACTAGGCTCATAGCTTTCGGTTTTTAAGTAGGAACCTCCCATGGGCCTGATTGCCACTCCTTTCAGTTCACCCCCAGGAATATTAATTGAGACTACCGTGCCCTGTGGAGCTCCATCACGCTGATACCTCGCCACAATCGCACTGGCGAACTTGGCTGAAGCCTCTGTGTCGACGTTTTCAGTTTCCTGAGACACGGCCAGAGCGGGAATTCCATGATATATCGCTTCCATGGCGGCGCCGACTGTGCCCGAGCCGTGGGATACATCTCCCACGTTGGCCCCGCGATTTATGCCGGATACCACTAAATCAAAGCCCGAGTCACCGGCCAGTTCAACTACTGCAAATCGCACAGCATCGGCAGGCCGGCCATGTACGGCGTATCCGAAGAATTCTCCGTCTCTAAAATATCGATCAACCGTAACCGAACCAATTGTGGATTGGCTGCTGCCCGATTGATTAACATCTGGTGCAGAAACTACCACTTCCACGCCGGGCAAGGCAGCTAGCTGATCATGAAGAGCCATTAGCAGCGGTGATTCAATGCCGTCGTCATTGCTTAACAAAATTCTGTAACTCTGCGCTGACAAAGTTGAACTAAGCAGGCAAGTGACAATAAGCAGCATTAGTGCTCTACAGGTTTTAGTCATAATTTGGCTATTCTCATTTGGAGTTTTGCGATTAGTCTGAGGGTTTAACTACTCTACAGGTTTAACTACCCTCTGGGCTTAACTACATCGGTGTAACGGGAATATAGTATAGATCAGGCCTGCAAACCAATTGTGTAAACCGATTCGGCAGATTAGTTACTGCAGCAATGCTCGGGAAAAAGAGAGCAGATTGGTGGAATTCGACAAGTTATTCACGAAGCACTAGAATGTCGCGCGTTTTGGTCTTGTGTATAGGGCACTTGGCAAATTACCTGTGGAAAACAATATGAACCCGGAAGTACTGTTCAAACCTTTTAATCACCCCAAACTAAGTCTCGCAAATCGTGTCGTCATGGCTCCCATGACACGGCAATTCGCTCCTGACGGTATCCCCGATGAAAACGTGGAAGAGTATTACCGTAAGCGTGCGGAAGGCGGAGTTGGATTAATCATTACTGAAGGGACTACAGTGCCCCATAACGCTGCATCATCGGCAGTGCGCATCCCCTCTTTTCATGGCAAGGCTCTCGATGGATGGAAGAAAGTAGTAGATGCAGTTCATGGAGCAGGCGGCAAAATTGCTCCCCAGCTTTGGCATGTAGGCGGCATACGAAAGCCGGGAGAGGGACCACACCCCGATTACCCATCCTCCACACCATCGGGCTTACTCGGTCCCGGCAAGAAAGTACTTGATCCACTAAGCGTGGCAGAAATTGATGATCTAATTGCGGCTTACACTAAGGCTGCTGTTGATGCAGTGGCACTGGGCTTTGATTCATTGGAATTGCACGGGGCCCATGGCTATTTGATCGACAACTTTTTCTGGGAAGGAACCAATCAACGCGATGACAAATACGGGGGCTCACTAGAGAAGCGAACCCGGTTCGCGGTTGATATCCTGAACTCTATTCGCGCTGAGATAGGTGATGACTTCCCCATAATCTTGCGCTTCTCACAATGGAAGCAGCAGGATTTCGAATCCAAACTGGCACAGACCCCAGAGCAGCTGCAACAATTTCTAGACCCGCTCTCAGAGGCGGGAGTAGATATCTTTCACTGTAGCACCAGACGTTTCTGGGAGCCTGAGTTCGACGGCTCCAATTTGAATCTGGCGGGTTGGGTGAAGCAGTTAACGGGCAAACCAACTATCAGCGTGGGCAGTGTTAGCCTTAATGAAGAGTTTATCGCCACCTACAGTGGGGGCTCTGCCGAAGTTGCCAGCATCGACGAGTTGATTGCCCGAATGGGAGACGATGAGTTTGATCTCATTGCCGTGGGCAGAGCACTAATTGCTAATCCCGACTGGGCGGCAAAAGTTAAGGCCGAGCAGATGTCTTCCTTGAAGCCATTCAGCAAAGAGTTACTGGGTGAATTGGTGTGATCCAGTATTTCCCAGGCCGGGGCTACTAAATTGGAAACCAGAAGATCTCTAATCTACGGTGGTTTGAGTCTTGCCCTCTTACTGATAGGGATCTGGCTATTCGCTCACCCCGGGGTTTCAGCTAAAGCCGAACTGCCTACGACCGCGGAAGCGATAGAAAGAGGTGCCTATCTTGCTATCGCCGGTGGCTGCATTAGTTGTCACCGTGGTGAAGATGACCCGGATTCCCTAAGCGGCGGGCTAGGCCTGGAGACAGATTTCGGAACTTTCTATGCCCCAAATATTACACCCGATATGGAAACCGGAATCGGCAGCTGGGATGGGCATGACTTCTTGTTAGCCCTCAAGCATGGAAGAACACCCTCAGGAAACTACTATTATCCGGCATTTCCCTACCGGGCCTATGCTGGTTTGAGTGATGAAGAAGTGCTGGATATCGGGGCTTATCTTCTGTCCCGTCCGGCAGTAAGGAATCAAGTGCCTGCACCGGAAACTCCATTCTGGTTGGCAAGATGGACCGTGGTTGCTTGGAATATGCTGGCCGATTTTTCTCAGCCTGAGCAGGAAGTTTTTGAGAACGAGTTGGTAGCCAGAGGTGCTTATCTGGCCAGAAATTTGGGTCACTGCGGGGAATGCCATACGCCACGAAATGGATTGGGTATTCCGGATTTCAATCGCGAGTTCGCAGGTTCCACCCTGGGCGAAGAGACGGTGGAAGCGATTGATGCCGAAGCATTAGAGGGTTGGACTACTAATAATCTTGATTTGTTTTTATTGATCGGACTTAAGCCAGATGGAGAATTTGTCGGTGGTGATATGAATGATGTGATCGAGCACAACACCAGCAAAATAAGCGACGAAGATCGCGATGCATTAGCCGCGTACTTTACCCGACACAACCAATAGCCCTGTAATAACCAAGCTCTTGAGCTAAAACTCTTCTCACTAAAGTGATATCCATAAAAAAGGCAGCCTAGGCTGCCTTTTTTATTGCTTGTAAAACAGTTTAATCATTGTCTACACGATAGGTGTCGTGACAATTGCCACATGAGCCACCAAATGCTCTGAAGGCACCAAGTGTGGCGCCCATATCGCCAGAAGCGGCGGCATCGGCGAATGCATTGGAATTATCTATCAAGGCCTGGGCTTTAACGGCGATGTCATCCTGATTGTCCCAGATTAGATCCAAGGCCTCTGTTTCGACGTCGAAAGCTCTGGTGTCTATTGCCAATACTTCGGTAATCATTGGTGCCATGGCGGCAATTCGTCTTGCGTTACGTTCGGCAATATCGGCATCAAATGGTGCACCCTGTGCCATCGCAGCAATGGGAAGCAAATTGAAGTAGAAAAGTTTAAACAGGCCCTGCCTGGTTTCCGTAGCGCTGATTGCTATTTGCTCAGGCGTAGGCTCGTCCTGAGCGGATACTGTAAACATCGCTCCCGAAATCAACATCGCTGTTGTAGAAAGCACTACCAGTATTTTTCTAATCATAAAATTCTCCAAACGGTTTCTAAAAGCTATGGGTTTTATCGCATTCACGTCGTATTACTGAATTTGAAAAACCCTAGCCGTACATTAATCAGCGCAAGACTATAGTACAGGTGGTTCTACTTTGTCACTGATATTAGCTTGAAACAGGAACAGGCCTAAAAAGGCTAGCTTCCCAATATGACCCGACGTTTGATAATTTCATTCAATAGATGAAAAATCGGCAGGAGGAGCCAGGTAGCAGCAACTAGGCAACACCAGTCATTGCCGACTCTCTAGTTCGCTACCTCTTTCCAAACAAACAATCTGGTGGCCAGGACAAAAGCAACTACAAACCAGACAGCAATGCCAATTAAGCTGGGCATTATGGACAGCAAGGATGCGCCGTTGTTCGCGATTTCGCGCATGGCCGTGGAGACGAAGCTCAGCGGCAGTACTTTGGCGATTGGTTGCATAAGCGCTGGCATGGATTCAATCGGATAGAAAATACCGGAGAGGAAAATCTGTGGGAATATTACGAGATTGCCCACCGCCATGACGGCTTGCTGTGTTTTGGCAATGCTGCCGAGGCAGAAACCGAGGCAGAGGAAAATAAATGTCCCTAACATTATTATGGAATAGAAAGACAAAAAATTCCCGAGTATGCGCACATCGAGCACAAATACCGCAAAAGCAATAAGCACAGTTAATTGAATAAGAACGATGCTCATCCTGGCTAGCACGATTGAAGTAATAAAATCTTTGGGCTGAATCGGTGTTACGAACAGGCGTTTCAATATTCCCTTGCGTCTAAACTCCACAATATTGAATCCGCTGCCCGCGATACTCAATTGCATCAAAGTAAAAGCCATAAGCCCTGGCAACAGAAAATCAAGATATCGTTGTGAGCGTGCCTGCACATCTTCCACAACAAGGCTAAACATTGGCTCTATGTTTCGAAATTCACGCTCGATGGAAATCAGAGTTTGTTGCAAAAGAGGCATGATTAGGCCTAATTGTTGAACCTGCGCGGCATCAACCAACAGCTGAAGTTCTGCTCCCTCACTTTGAGCATCGAAGCTCTCAGGCAAAATCAGAATCATGGTTTGATCGCCTTCGATAAGCTCATTTCTCAGACGTTCTTCTTCACCGATAGTGACGTCAAACAAAGGATTATCAATAAGCAGTTGTGCGAAATCTGTTGCGACGATACTGGCAGAATTATTAACGACGCCAACCTTGATAGGATCTTGCTGCCCGCTATTAGCGAAGCTAAACACGGTCATAAAAATTATCGGGAAAAACAAACTAAAGAAAATTGACTGTCGGTCTCGAAGAAATATTTTCAAGAAAACACTGGCTAGATGGCGTTGTAGTTTAGTTGGCATGTTAATCCCTCAGGCCATGGCCGGTAAGTGCTAGAAACACGTCTTCGATATTCCCGTGCAGCGGTGCTGTTGGAGGTTCGGCAGCATGCTTCAATATTAGTTCCTGCGGTGTATCTTCTGCTACCACTTTACCGTGATCCATAATGGCAATGCGCTGGCAAAGCGTTTCAGCTTCTTCCATATTGTGGGTAGTTAAAACAATCGTCATACCTAGCCCATTTAATTCCAGCACCAGATCCCAAAGATTACGTTTTGCCTGCGGATCCAGACCAGTGGTCGGTTCATCGAGAAAAAGTACTTTAGGGTCGTTAACCAGCGCGCACGCAATAGAGAATCTTTGTTTTTGACCGCCAGAAAGATCGTCGGGTTTTGCCTTTGCCTTATCCAGCAGATTGACTTTATTCAGTAGATTTTCAGCGTCGATCTCGCGAGAGTATAGTTTGCCAAACAGTATGAGCAATTCCACCAGTGATACGTTATCAAAGTATTCATTGGCTTGTAATTGAACACCGATGATCTCTTTTACTTTGTAGGGATTTGCACTTACATCGATGCCATCGATGAAAGCAGTACCACCATCAATATCAATCAGGCCTTCCAGCATTTCAAGGGTGGTGGTTTTGCCCGCACCATTAGGCCCGAGGATTCCGTATATTTCACCGGCCTCGATGGAAAGAGAGATTCCTTCGACAGCGAAAAAGGTTTCTGATTTATTGTCAGGGAGAGGATATTTCTTTACGAGATTTTCTACTTCGATTATTGCCATACAAACTTTCCAGTAAGACTGTTCAGTAAAGTACCTAAAACTGTACCAGAGATAGTACTCGAGATAGTACTTAAACCAGTACCTGAAATAGTACCTGAACTTTGAACTGCTAGCCTATAGGTAAGAAGTAATGAAGTACAACGCTCTAAGCGAATCTAATTATGTGACCGCCAATATGAAACCCGGGATGAATACTAGTAGTAATCGTATTCGCTGGAGTGTCTACGTTGTCGCCTTGGCTTGATTGGAGCCAGGAAGAAATAGAACACCCAGGCGAACCATGACAAACAGAACATGGCGAGAATCCATGCACACTTTTCAAAGCCGGTAGTTTTGTCTGAAGTGGCGATTATCCAGATTGGCAGAACCCAGATGGCAAGCAGCAGAACGCCTCCGAGCACGGTAAAGCCAAGTGACAATAATGGCAGGACGGCTAGTAGTCCCAGGATAACTAAAAAAATTACGACTAAATCTGAAAGTGTTCTCATAGTTGTCTCCGCTGATGGCGGGAATAGCTAAACAGCCCAATATTTTGTGAATGAGTAATAATAGTTGCGAATACCGTGCCAACTAAAAATAGTGATAAATAACAATGAGATAAAAGTATTCCAGGTCACGAACCGGGCGTGGAATCCTGATTTCTGGCGAATTTCGCCAATTTCAAACCCGTTTTCGGTGGTATCGAAGCCCACGGTTTACGAGGGGCACTGAATAGAATTTAGTCCCCAACGATGCGATACTTCGAGCTGAAAATTGCCGACAAACCAGCACAATGTTTAGGTAGGCAAATTGTCTGAATTTCAGGAGCTAAAGCGCTAATAAAATGGAAAATGAAGAGCTAGAAAAGTGGGTGGATGCCTATATCGAAGTCTATGATAATGAAGAGATCGTTGACGAATTTCATCCTTGTTACTGGGCCGTAGAAAAGTTTGCCGATTTGGAGGCAGACGCTCCTGAATTTTGTTGGGAGGCGATGAAGAGCATTCTGGCGAAGAGCTCATCGGAACGAGTATTGACTAATATTGCCTTAGGCCCCATGGAAGAGTTAATTGAGCTACATGGAGCGGACTATATAGGAAAAATCGAAAAAGAAGCTCAGACTAATTTAAATTTCCGAGAAATGCTGCGTGCGGTTTTGGAAACTACCAACGAAGAAGTTTGGAACAGAGTCCTGCGAGCCAGAACCGATGCTTGAATAGTTCAACGTTTGTTGCTGGATAAGCTGAGGGAATAGGAGCTCGGAAAATCCGGCGAATTTTTATTGGCAAGATTTTTAGCCAGACTTACTAATAAGGATCCTTAACAACTTTCCAAAATACGTTTTCTGAATATCTGTGTCACATGTACTACAGGATTATCCATGGACAATACCAGGTACCTCACCATCGGTGTTCCGTTTCTCTGCGTGCTTGTGCTAATCAATGCCGTCTTCACCAAAATAATTTTCAGCTGGGAGCCCGCGCCTGGCAAACGTTTTCTCCTGCTGCTAGTGCTGTGGCTAATTCCCTTTCTGGGCGCTCTGATGGTTTATAGGAATTTCGATCTAGCCTGGTTCACAAAAGAAGATGATGCCGGTGGTAGCAATGCGGCCTCCACGGGGTTTCTTGAAATGGATGCGATTTTCAATCCTGGTTCCAAACATGTGGTGGAGGAAATACAACGGGTGAAAACCGAAGTACGAAAAGAAGGTGAGATGTTTGATGATCACAGTAGCGCTATTGACCCAACGGAATTAGCTGATCCATCAGAATTAAAAGACTCAAAAGACAAGCTCTGAAGAAGTAGCAGTGGCGAGTTGTTTGAATAGCGAACCGAATATATCCGCCAACCACAATAGCCAACAGCTACTAATTAAAAGGAGCGGCGGCGCCGCCGGGTAACCAGATCGTCAACACCACAGCAGCTTCGTTTCCCGAAACCGAATGTGCCACGGTATCTCCTGGCCTGACTATTCCTATATCCCCAGCTTCCAAAACTCCGGACACTCCATTTACTTCGTGTCCGAACTGACCGCTGAGCACATAAAAAATCTCTATGGCATCATGTAGATGGGATTGACCCGCGTACCCAGCCGGGAAAGTGAGTTCGGCGATTCTGCTTTCTTCACCGCCCAGATTGGCAGCATCCACCAAGATCTTGAATCCAATTGCCCCGCCTGCAGACTCCCTTAAGGCATTCGAAGTAATGGGCCTGTATTCAACTTCCTGTGCGTTAACAGCAGCACTCACCCAGAGAAGTATGAAGCTCAAAAACAAGAGTTGCGGTGCTGAGTTTCTAATTTTCATAACTGCTCCTAATCGCTTGGTGTGTAGTTTTACTGTTGCCATTACCAGATTCGAATACGTTGTTCAGGGGATAGATACAGGGCATCAGTGGGCTGAACGCCGAAAGCTTCATACCATTCATCAAAATTTCTAACCACTCCGTTGACGCGAAACTCCGATGGGGAATGAGGGTCGGATGTTAGTCTTTGAATAAGCGCATCTTCACGATACTTGCGCTGCCAAACTTGTCCCCAGGCCAGAAAGAATCGCTGATCGCCGGTATAGCCATCAATGACAGGAGCCTCTTCGCCGCCGAGAGCCATCTTGTAGGCGCGATAGGCGAGGGATAATCCACCAACATCCCCGATGTTTTCACCCAAGGTAAAATTGCCATCGACATAGTAGCCAGGCACCGGTTCAAATTGGTCATATTGAGCGGCAAGCGCTGTGGTCAGCACTTCGAAACTCGCACGGTCTTCATCAGTCCACCAATTTCTTTGTACGCCCAGAGAGTCAGATTTTGACCCCTGGTCATCGAAGCCATGGCCCATTTCATGACCAATCACCGCACCAATACCTCCATAGTTAACCGCAAGGTCGGCCGCAGGATCGAAGAAGGGCGGCTGTAGAATTCCAGCCGGGAAAACCACTTCGTTGAACGACGAATTGTAATAGGCATTTACTGTTTGCGGAGTCATGCCCCATTCTTCACGTCGTGTAGGCTGACCGAGACGGCTTAAATCGTCTTCATAATTAAATTCACGCACACTCTGTGCGTTGGCAAACAAATCATCCCGGCTTATCTCTATGGCAGAGAGATCTCTCCACTCATCGGGGTAGGCAATCTTTGGGCGGAAAGAATTTAGCTTTAAATTGGCTTCCTCTTTGGTCGCTGGCCCCATCCAGTCCAGTTCATCAATGCTCTGTGCCAGTGCTGTGCGCAGGTTTTCTACCAGGTCATCCATCTGCTGCTTGGCGGATTCAGGGAAGTGGCGATCAACATATATTTGGCCTACAGCTTCTCCCAGGCTATTCAGAGATCCTACCCGAGCTACGCCGCGCTCCCAACGTTGTCGTTGTTCCGGAACACCGTTGAGTACAGTGGAGTAAAAATGGAAGGCTTCTTGATTTATTTCTTCCGAGAGCACGCTGGCACTGTCGACTATCAATCGATAAGTCATATAGCTGGTCCAGTCTGCTACGGGTAATTCATTGATCAGATCGATAACGGGAGACATGGTACTTGGATAGGAAACATTCAGCGCGTCCAGGTTTTGAATGCCAGCCGCTGCAAAATAGGCGGTCCAGTCAAAATTCGGATACTCCGCCAAAAACTCATCAAAACTCATAGGATTGTAGGTCATATCCCGGTTACGTCGATCTGCTCTGGGCCAGGTGTATTCGGCAATTCTGGTTTCCAGATTGAGAACTGACTCTGCCTTAGCTGTGGAATCTTCAATTCCGGCGAAATCCAGAATCCGTGCTATATGAGTCACATATTCCTGTCTGACATTGGTGAACTGCTCGGTATCCAGCAAATAGTAGTCCCGGTCTGGCAATCCAAAACCGCCAACGGAAAGCACTAATTGATGTTGGTCGGGGTCACTGCGATCGGCACCTATGTAAAAACCGAAGGGGCTGGCGGTATTGTCAATTTGCGAGCGACCGAATGCAGCTACTAGCTCATCTGCTGTATCGATTTGCGCCAATGCAGCTAAACCGGGCAATAAAGGACTTATGCCCAACTCGTTCAATCTGTCCGTTTCCATAAAGCTCAGGTAGTAGTCGCTGATTTTCTGTTCCAGAGAGCCCTGGGCGGGCTCCAGCGATGAGAGATCCTCGATTATGGTTTGTACTCGCTGATCTGACCTGTCGCCCAGTACGGTGAACGAGCCGTAAGCGCTGCGATCTGCCGGAAGCTCAAAGGTATCCAGCCAG
>Ga0315334_10001871_pt1 | contig 13114 bp, 13 predicted proteins | sample M150034915metaG_FD_205555 | JGI IMG/M metagenome (GOLD analysis project Ga0315334, IMG submission 205555) | Ammonia-oxidizing marine archaeal communities from Monterey Bay, California, United States - M1 500m 34915 | ecosystem: Environmental > Aquatic > Marine > Intertidal zone | place: USA... | reverse complement strand
CATGGCGATTTAGGAATGATCACACCTGAAGATGTAGTTATTGCAATATCTTATTCCGGTGAGTCTGACGAAATTATGACCTTAATTCCAGTTATTCAAAGGATTAATGTGCCAATAATTGCAATGACAGGTGGTGTTAATTCATCTATCGGCCAGGCATGCGACGTTCACCTCGATATTAGTGTTGATAAGGAGGCCTGTCCTCATAATCTTGCGCCCACATCGTCAACCGCAGTTACTCTCGCTATGGGTGACGCATTAGCTGTAGGTCTGCTCACTGAAAATGGATTTAGCGCAGAAGATTTTGCCCGCTCACACCCCTCTGGGGCACTCGGAAGAAAATTATTAACATTGGTTAAAGATATTATGAAAAGTGGTGGTGACATACCGAGTGTGGGTAAAAAAACTAAATTACTAGACGCTCTTTTGGTAATGAGTGAGAAGGCACTGGGAATGGTATTAATTACTAAAAAAAATAAACTGCTTGGTATCTTTACAGATGGTGATTTAAGGCGTGTTCTCGAGACCAAAAATAACTTCAACGACTTAGTAATGGAAGAAGTAATGACCTCTAATTGTGTATCGATTTCGGCTGACAAGCCCGCTGTATTGGCAGTACAAATAATGGAGGAATTTAAATTGAATTCTTTGCCAGTAGTTGATAATGATAATCAAGTTGTCGGTGCTATCAACACCTACACCTTAATGCAAGCCAAAATTATTTAACCAATAACTCTTTCGACGCCCCACCAAAAACCAATTATTGCAATTACCACAGACACTGGAATAATTAAGAATTTCCTATAATTTTTAATGAATTTTTTGTGAAATACCACTACAAACACAACACCTAACACAATAACTATTTGTGCCAATTCTACGCCTACATTAAAACTAATCAGAGTAACTAAGAAGGTTTCGGGAGCCATATCAAAATCCTTGAGCATGCTTGCAAAACCTAGACCATGTATAAGGCCAAATAGAAACACAATAAAACTCTTACGCACAATTGACTGTTTTAATAATATATTTTCGATAGCAACATAACTAATAGAAAATGCAATTAGTGGTTCAACTATCCTAGCTGAAATATCTATTACCTCATACATTGATAGTCCTAAAGTTATAGTGTGTGCTACAGTGAAGGTTGTAACTAATAGTAACAACCTTCTCCATAACACGGTAGACAAGGCCATGCCAACTATAAACAGCAAATGATCCCAACCCGAAGGAATCACATGGTCAAAGCCGATAGATACAAATTCCAATACCCTTTGAGTTGTTGAGATTGTCTCATGTTCATCAATTAATATTTTCCCACTGGATGACCCATTTCTCAACCATATCCACTCGCTCCAAGTGTACTCATCTTTTTTATGCACTCGATAACGTAGAGCACTATCTCCGTGCACCTTGCCAAACTGCCAGGCAATACTTTTTGGTGCTTTATTGAGTTTCACATAGTACGTAATGATAGATTTTCTTGGTCTTTTGGTGTAACCGACTATGTCAATAAAAGATGACTCTAATTGTAATTCCTGCCTCCTGCCATCTATCGAAAGGCGGATGCTGTCTAAGAATTTTGGTTGAAATATTTCAAAACGACTCTCTAGTTCTTTTGGTCTTAGTAATCTGAGATCGTCATACTCAGCAGAATTTGGCGCTTCAGAGGTACTATCGTATTGAGTGCCGATGCCTGTAATGGCAGCCTCTAGGCTAAGATCAATACTCACTTCAATTTTTTTATCAGAAAAAATTGATATTTCCACAAGTGCCGGCTTGACTACATCGGCCTTAACTACGCAACTCATTAACAGTAAAAATAAAAATAATTTTTTCATAAATGTATTATAAAAATGGCTCCGATTTACGGAGCCATTTTCAGTTAATAGCTAAACAAATTAAATCAAATCGCCAGCATAGTTTTCAATACCTGGATTGTTTTTAACACCTTTGATTGTTGGATGATTAACTTTAGATAAGTTAAGATGCTTTTGCTTGCGCAGGTAGTCTGCAGCAACATCCCACATAAGTCTACCATTACCTACACTACCTACCTGTGCCCAGCCAGAGACTCTATATGATTTATTTGGATCAATAGGAGTTCCTTCATCATCTCTGATATTGCTTATACGCTCACCCAAGGATGCTGCAGGTTCAATGGTGTAATCTAGGCCACCCATACGCACCATATCTCCGCCTGATTGCAAATAAGGGTCCTGAACAAATAAGTTTTCTGCTATACCTTCAAGTACGTCTTTGAGTTGAGAGCCCTTCATTTCATTAACATAAGTCTCACCATAAGTCATCGAAGTATTAGTCATAAGGTCTTCCATTGTAATATCGTGCCCAGCTAACACAGATGTTCCCCAACGAACCCCAGCCGACATAGCAAAGTCAGCATCATGCTCCTCACGCAGAGAGTTAACTAGAACCTGATCCCAGGTACCCATAAAGTTGCCACGGCGATACAAAGTTTGTTCAGTTGTACATAATTTTTCAGTCAATATTTCTTCATAAGTCTTGCCAACACGGCTAGGATTATTTGACATCGCAGAACTCCTTGCTTCAACAACATTGTCATCGTACTTAGTGTTTCGCATCTTGTTAATATACGAAACCATCTCAGCATCTGGCTTTATCAAATTAGTTAATATAGGTAACATCTTGTAGTTATAACCTGCAACTTTATGATCCTTAATATCAAGGTCCATAACACCAATATACTTACCAGAACACCCAGCATTGGTAACCACAGTTACTCCGCCTTCATTTTTGACTTCTATCGGTTTTGGCATACCGTCATGGGTATGGCCACCAAATATTGCATCAATACCTACAACAATCGATGCCATCTTAATATCTACATCCATGCCATTATGTGAGATCACAATAATAGCGTCTGGATTTTCATTTTCACGAATATCAGCTACTAGCTCACTCATTTCATCTTCACGTAGGCCAAATGACCAGTCTGGGAAAAAGTATTTTTGAGGATTGGCATTCGAAGTTCTTGGAAAGGCCTGACCAATAACTGCAATGCGATGGCCGCCAACATTCTTTATAACGTATGGCTTAAAAGGCAAGCCTTCATCTTCATCGAATAGCCCCCTTCCGTCATACTTATCAGTCATAGCAAAATATTCATCGCCCATAAGAGCGTCTTCCATAATTCTAACGTTCTGACCTAAAAAGTCACCCTTAAAAAACCCAATATTCTTCAAGACTTCGGTTTCCTTATAGGTAAACTCCCAATGACCAACCATTACATCAATACCCAAAATGTTACAAGCTTCAACCATATCTGCTCCACGCGTCCATAGTGATGTGCCAGAACCTTGCCAGGTGTCGCCACCATCCAATGTCAGTGTGTTTTGTGTTCCACCGGCTGACTCACGTAATGATTCTAATACGGTTTTTATTTGACCAAATCCACCAGTTTTTCCATACTTTTGGGCTAATTCTTCGAAGTTATTGTATGTAAAAGCGTAAGCCTCCGGTGAACCTGGCTTAACTCCTATCTCTTCTAGTAGATTCCTCCCAACAACATGAGGCAGATGCCCGAATGAATCTCCAAAACCTAGATTTACGTTGGGTTCACGAAAGTAATTAGGTAACAAATTACCATGCACATCTGTAATGTGTAATATACGTGCATTTCCTGTTTTAGGAACTTCGTACATGTTTTCTTGACCAAATAAACTGGTTTTATTTGCATATCCTGTGCCAATTAAACCGGCAGCAGATCCAGCGCCCAGTATCTTTACAAACTCTCTACGTGTTAACGCCATGCTATCTCCTTAGGACAAGTATTTGATAAATATATGATACCGTATATTAGAAAAATATGATATATATTATAAATACATGATACTCAACTTTAAAAAATATACTTGATTATTCAATAAATTACGCTCTTATTTATCAAGTATTAGAAAGAAATAATCTTATAATACTGTTATGAATATTTCCGAACTATTGAGTGGTATAACTCCAACAGAAATCAATATAGAGGTAGAAGGTCTATGCCTGAATACAGAAAACGCACATGCTGGTGATTTATTTGTAGCCTTGCGTGGTGATAACTCTCACGGCATGAAATACATTGACTCAGCAGTAAATAAGGGTTGCGTTGCAGTGTTAGTTGACTCTGAAGATATTGAATGTGCCATCCCATCTATAAGGATTGATAACTTGGCAAAGTATATGGAGCAGCTTGTATCGACCTTTTATAGTAATGCAAAAAAAGTCAAAATAATTGGAATTACTGGGACGAATGGCAAGACATCGGTTGGATACTTTATATCCCAACTGCTGAGTGAGCTAGGAGTTAAGAACGGATTTATAGGTACCCTCGGCATCTCAAGTTCAGATGACATAGACATTCATAGTAGCAACACAACTCCAGACATTACGACTTTGTATAGGACACTAGAAAAATACTATCTTGAAGAAATTCATACTGCTGTGGTAGAGGTTTCATCACACAGCTTAGCTCAAAATAGAGTTTCTGGATTGAACTTTATTCAAGCAATATTTACTAATCTTACTCAAGACCATCTCGATTATCACAAAACAATCGAACAATACAGGGACGCCAAGGCTGGTTTGTTTAATCTGGATTCATTAGAATCAGTAATTATTAATAAGGATGATGATAATTATCCATTTTTTTTAGAAAAATCTAAAGGTAAAAAAATAACAACCTTCAGCATAAATGACTTTCAAAGTGCGGAATCAAATTCACAGGGCTTTCTATGCCGTCTAGATAATTTTGTTTTTGAAATTTCTTTGTTAGGAGGATTTAATTTATCCAATATTCTAGCTTCACTTAATAGTGTAGAACAGTTAGGATATGAGCGCGATAAAATAATCCCATTGCTCCCTAAACTATTACCTCCAACTGGCAGATTACAACAAATAAACAAATTGTTAGTTTGGGTTGACTACGCACACACGCCAGACGCAATTTATAATGCTATTACAACCTTAAAGGAGCATTTTCCCAACCACAAAGTTCGGATTGTATTTGGTTGTGGTGGAAATAGAGATAAAACTAAACGTGCGAAGATGGGGAAGATAGCATCAAAACATGCAGACACAATAATACTTACAAATGATAACCCTAGAAATGAAGACCCAAGTGCAATCATTGACGACATTAAGAGTGGTATAGCTGATAGCATAGATTTAGATATTATTTTAGACAGGAAGCTAGCAATCGAGACTGCAGTAACTACTCTTATGGATGACGAGTGCTTACTTATAGCAGGTAAAGGACATGAATCAACACAGCAATTTAAGGACAGAATAATCGAAATAAATGATATAGATATTGCTCAAAATGCTGCGCTCTAATACTAAAGATATCGCAAAAGTTTTAGGACTCAACCTAAGCAAAGTGCATAGCGATAGTTTTGATGGTATATGCACAGACTCTCGTCAGGATGTCAAAGGTAAATTATTCATAGCACTGATTGGGGATAGCTTTGATGCCCATAACTATATAGATATTGCTTACGATAAAGGTGCTGTTGCAGCAATTGTAAGTAAAAATGTAAATACAAAACTGCCAACACTTTTAGTAAAAAATACTCAACAAGCTCTTAGTTCTATCGCAACTTGGCATCTTAAGAACATAGACCCCATAGTGATTGCTATCACTGGAAGTAATGGTAAAACTACAACTAAAAATTTATTAGCAAACATATTAAGTTTGAGTGCTCATACTCTTTCTACTCGGGGCAATTTCAATAACCACTTAGGCGTCCCACTAACGATATTAGATCTGAACAAGTCACATAAATACGCTGTTATAGAAATGGGGGCCAACCATCTTAATGAGATAAATCATTTGAGAAACATTACCAAGCCCGATGTGGCAATTGTAACTAACACGCACGAGGCTCATATCGGAGAATTTGGCAGTATAGATAACTTAATAAAAGCCAAAGGTGAGATTTACTCAGATGAGAGTAAAAACATTGTCAACACCAGCTCCAAATTTAAAGGAGATATAAGTTTTGGTGAGGGTGGTGATATATTTTCAACAAACATTACAAGTAAGAGTTTCGATTTAAATATTCATGATGAAAAAATAACTGTTTTTCTTCAGCTAATAGGAAAACACAATATAGAGAACGCTCTAGCTGCGAGTGCATGTGCCAAAGCACTAGGTATTGACATACATACTATGAAGCAGGGGCTTGAAGCAACATCTGCAGAACCGGGCAGGCTTACTCTTATTCACCATAAAGATATGACCATACTTGACGACACTTACAACGCAAGCCCCCAATCCGTAAAGGCAGCAATAAACACACTAATAGACTTCAAAGGCGAAAAGGTAGCTGTGCTTGGCTCAATGGCTGAGCTTGGAAATGAATCGATAAAATTTCATAAAGAGATTGGTCAATTTGCACAATCAAAAGTTGACTCAATTTATAGTTTTGGAGATATAGCGATTAATTACGATGCTCATCATTTCGATAATTTGGACAATCTAGCTGATCACATCATAGCCAAACACCCTGGTGCAAATGTGCTCGTCAAAGGATCTAGGATGGTTGGGCTGGATAATCTAGTTGAAATGCTAAAAAATAAATACTAATGACTTGACCTTTAGTAAAAATATGGCGATAATTACGCGCTTTACAGCAAGGTCTGTCATTAATTTTAACAGAATCTTATTTGCGCTCGTAGCTCAACTGGATAGAGTACTCGGCTACGAACCGAGCGGTTGCAGGTTCGACTCCTGCCGAGCGCGCCATATTAATTCGTATTTATCAATAATACGAATATACTCTGATAGAATAACATTAAACTTATAATATCTAGTCATAGCTCTTATCATGATGACATTACCTAACATTCTCACAATCTCTAGAATTATCTTAATTCCTGTTATTGTGTTACTTTATTACTTTCAGCCATCGTACTCCGATACGCCAGTTTTTTCATGGCTTAACTTTTATCTTGTAGCTGCATTTGCAATCGTCAGCATTACGGATTATTTTGATGGATTATTTGCTAGAAAAATGGGGCTAACTTCAAATTTGGGGGCTTTTTTAGACCCTGTCGCAGACAAATTGATGGTGTCAACAGCTCTTATTTTACTTGTTGACTTTTATCCAGTTGAATCTCATTGGTATATCACAATTTCAGCGATCATAATAATTGCTCGTGAAATACTTGTTTCTGCGCTTAGAGAATGGATGGGTACAATCGGTCAGAGGTCAAATATCAGTGTCTCTTGGGTTGGAAAAGTTAAAACCTTTCTTCAAATTTTCGCAATTCTATTTTTATTTTATCAGCAGCCATTTTTTGGCTTACCTAGCTTTGAAATCGGTGTTGTATTAATATTGGCAGCTACATTATTAACACTCTGGTCAGGATATAGTTACCTCAAAGAAGGTATAAAAACATTATAGCTACATTAAACATTTGTAACGTAAATAGGCTTGACTAACGACAAAAAAACACTATAATTTCACCTTTGTAAGCGGGAATAGCTCAGCTGGTAGAGCATCACGTTGCCAACGTGAATGTCGCGAGTTCGAATCTCGTTTCCCGCTCCAAATTTTTTGAGTAAATATAGCCTGTTTAAACAGGTTTTTTATTTTCAATACCTAATTGGCTGGGTAGCAAAGCGGTTATGCAGGGGCCTGCAAAGCCTTACAGACCGGTTCGACTCCGGTCCCAGCCTCCATAAAAAAAGCAACTCTTTTAGTTATCAACTAGCTCTGAATTAGGTACATATACAAGAAGGTACCGGCAAAAATACTCAAAAGAGAGTTGCCCTTCCATAAATGAATTCCGACAGTTGTGGCGATTGCCACTAATGTGTTTATGCTTTCAACACTATTGAAGTCAACATTTTTCAATACATATAGTACCAAAATACTCATAATCATTGGTGGTGTGTATTTCGCTATATAACTCATCATAGGATGTTTACTTTGTTTCTGAAAGATAACAAACGGTAGTAATCTAGTAGCGAATGTAGCAACAGTCATAACTAATATAAATGAAAGTAAATAACCAGTATCAACCATAAGACTTATTTTTAATAACTCTTATGGTTATTAGAATTGAAATTGAAAGCATAATTGAACCAACAAGCATCTGACTTGGAAATAATATAAGCACAAAGATGGATGATAGTGTGGCTATCATGAAAGGCAATATATCCCGTATATTTTTCCACTGCTCGATTACCAAAACAATAAACAATGCCGTTAATGCAAAATCCATACCCTCTGTATTGAACTCAACCAAATCTCCCAGCAATACTCCCAATGTACAGCCTATTACCCAATAGCCCTGATTAACTAAGGTAATATAAAAATAATAATTTTGCTCATCAAATTCTTTTGGAGTCTTAATAGTGGTCACCAATGAGTAGGTCTCATCAGTTAATCCAAAGACAAGATAAACCTTCCGTAGCCCCCATTTACCATATTTTTCAAGTATAGATAACCCGTAAAAAACATGTCTAAAATTTAGCATAAAAGTTGATATAAAAACCTCTGTTAAGCCTGCCCCAGCAGATAACAAACCTATAGCCATGAACTGTGCGGCACCTGCAAAAATAAAAAGCCCCATAAGTGTAGAAAAATACCATGGATAGCCAAGACCATGGAAAAGAACACCGAACGTCATCCCCATAGGTATATAGCCAAACATTATTGGCATAGTTTCTTTGATAATTCTGCGAATCATTTTGTGTTTACACCCCTACACTTGAGCTTCGTCGCTCCATAAAAATTAAGTCACGCCATTCATTGTTCATTTTGCCTAATTTTTCACGAACTCCAACAACTTTAAATCCATTTTTTTTATGAATGGATATGCTTGCATGGTTCTCAGGGAAAATACTAGATTCCAGTGTCCAAATTCCCTCTCTCTCTGAGCACCTAGCTAGTGCATTCAACAAAGCGTACCCAATACCAGAGTCTCTGCTTGCAGCTGCCACATAAATACTTACCTCAGCCCTGCCAACATATACGCAACGGCTTGAAACAGTTGAAATAGCTGCCCAACCCACCACATCGTCATTAACAACTGCAACTAATCGACAAACATTCATAGTGTATTTATCCCACTCATCCCAGTCCTTTGCTCGCTCCTGAAAGGTGGCATGCCCAGTATCAATGCCTTGCTGGTATATAGACTTTACAGATTCAAAATCGGTCTTTAATAGTTTACGAATGATCATGAGAGCTAGGAATAGTAATTGAGCTTATTATGACAGCGTAGTAATTTATTTTGAACAAATAAATCTAATGCACTATCGCTATCTTTAAAGATTTAACCAGAACAAAAAAAAGTAACCAGCAATGAGAGATCCTGAAGCCGCAAATACCAGATACAGTGAAAACAACCTAGGCTTTGCCAATGACCAAATAGCTATACCGGCAGGTATGCTAGTTACGCTTCCGGCAAGCATGAATGCCAGTGCTGTTGCAGGCGACATACCCATTTCTATTAAGCCTCCAACTAAGGGTATTGCTGCATAACCATTTAAATATGCTGGAACCCCTAAAATAACCGCTAATGGTAAAGCGTATGCATTTCCAGAACCTAGCCATCTCACAATAACTTCGCTAGGTATGTACTCTATCATTACACTCTCTAGCAAGAATGCGAAGGTGAGCCAACGTAATAAAAATATAGACACAGATACCACCTCATCGGTGAATATTTTTCTTCTGGCAGGCTCTCTCCAAAAACTATTCACGATTTCAGTATCTATCCCACTAGAACAGCTAGTTGAGCAACCAGGCTTGGCAATATCCTTAAGGCTGTCTGTTAAAAAACCACTTTTTGATATTAACAAAGTTGTATAGCCAGTCATCATTCCCATAAATATTGCTGCGCTAGTTTTTATTAATGCAAAATCTAGGCCAAGCTCAGCTGCAGTTAATATAAACATTTCAGGATCCATTATTGGTGAAGCTATGCAAAAAGCAAGGACCGGAGCTATTGGCACGCCTGCCACCAATAGGCCTGCCACCAAGGGTACTACTCCACATGAACAGAAAGGTGAGATAGCACCAAACACGGATGCAACTGCTATCGACTTCAATGGATTACCTTGAAATGAATTTGATACAATTTGATCGGCCCCACTGGCCTTTAAATAAGCCGCAACCGTTACCGATAGCAATATAAATGGTGCTATACGTATCAACGCATCGATAGTAAAAACTATACTATCAATTGCTTTGGATAGTTGAATTATTGATAGCGCAAAGATAATTAGGAGCGCAAATAAAACTGGATAACCCAGAATGGATGCAATACCCATCAATGGCTGAATATGTCGATTTTGTTTATAGTCTAGACCTTTGATCGAGCTATCGTCATCCGAGCAGCATTCGTTCTGGGTGTTTTTAACTCTCATAGTGGCTAAGAGTTGCTATTTTGTTGTTCTGAAAATTGCATAATTAAATATATAAAGACTAGATAGGAATGTCTTCACAGCACTCTCGCTTAAGCTTAGTAAGCACTTCAGAGAGTTGATCTAATTGTGCACAACAAATAACACTCCTGCTTATCTTTTTTTGACTCACAAGCCCGGCATCTGTTAAACCGCTAAGATGAAAACTTAGGGTCGAGGATGGAATAGATAAACGTTCAGCAATCTTCCCTATGGTCAAACCGTCATCCCCACTCTTGATCAATAAACGGTAGATTGAGAGTCTTGTACTATTTCCAAGCTCAGAAAGTATTTGTATCATCCTCTTATCGTTCATGGAACAATAATACCACATGGACTTAAAATATACAACTATATTACTAGTTTTATAGAAATAAATTTAAGGGCTTAGTATATCTAATGTCTTTTGTTATTAGTTCGATTAACAGCCTAAAAACAATTGGTAATGATTATTACTTTTTGATAGATTTTAAACGCAAGCGAAGAGCATTAAGCTTAATGAAGCCGGCCGCATCTTTCTGGTCATAAGCACCACCATCATCTTCAAAGGTGGCTATTTTTTCATTAAACAAACTGTTTTCAGAGCTACGCCCTACAACGGTAACACTACCCTTATAAAGTTTCAAGCGAACAACCCCATTAACTACTTCCTGTGTTTGATCTATTGCTGCCTGTAGCATTTCACGTTCAGGTGCAAACCAAAACCCGTTATAAATCATATTGGCGTATTTAGGCATCAATTCATCCTTAAGGTGTGCTGCCTCCCTATCAAGTGTTAATGACTCCATTGCACGATGAGCTTTAAGCATAACCGTTCCTGCAGGGGTCTCGTAGCAGCCGCGTGACTTCATACCAACGAAACGATTTTCAACTATATCATCCCTACCTATGCCGTGGGCTCCTGCTCGCTTATTTAAATCCTCCATAACACTGGCTGGCGACATTGATTTAGCGTTTATGGCCACAATATCTCCCTTTTCAAACCTTATATCAACATATTCTGGCTTGTCAGGAGCATTCTCAGGGGACACTGTCCATAGCCACATATCCTCTTCAGGTTCCTGCCATGGATCTTCTAAAATATCGCCCTCATAAGAGATATGCAATAAATTTGCATCCATAGAATATGGTGATTTTTTCGATTGCTTTTTGTGGTCAATTTCAATACCATGTTTTTCTGCATAATTCATTAAACTTTCACGTGAGGACAGGTCCCATTCACGCCAGGGCGCGATAACATTAATGTCGGAATTTAGTGCATATGCATTGAGCTCGAAGCGAACCTGGTCATTTCCTTTCCCTGTTGCTCCATGAGAGATTGCATCGGCACCTACTTCTGCAGCTATCTCTACTAGACGTTTTGATATTAATGGACGGGCTATAGAGGTACCAAGTAAGTACTCACCCTCATATATAGTATTTGCACGAAACATCGGGAAAACAAAATCACGAGCGAATTCCTCTCTCAAATCTTCAATATATATTTCCTTAACTCCTGCAGCCACAGCCTTTGCACGCGCAGGCTCTACCTCTTCGCCTTGCCCAATATTGGCAGTGAAAGTTACAACTTCGCATTTATAAGTATCCTGCAACCATTTAACTATAATGCTTGTGTCCAAACCACCAGAATAGGCCAATACAACTTTATTCATCTCTGCTTCCGAATTCGAATCTCTTTGTTAATAAAACTTCAGATTGCTGATTTAACACTTCAACAGTCCATTCTCCCACCCATGTATGCCACAAATTTTTTGATGACCATACTCGCCAACGTGGTCCTCTTACCTCAAAACTCACTTCCGCCATTACATTATTTTTATAAATCCAACGGTGAGTAATCGTTTCACCAGTCAGATTGCGGATATTAGTAAAAAAGTAGATTTTACCTAAAGAATCACTTGCATCTTTGATGATATCGACTGGCTCTCTGTTTTCTACAGTTTTTGCAAAAACGGCTTGAGAAATATTTTCATGTGGAATTTGCGCTTCAACGGAACTTATAAATATTCCAATTAATAATAATCGTAGAAGATAATTCACTAATCAACCCACTCAATTACATGTAAGTAAGACTGCTCATCACTAATCTCAGCATCTGAATAGGTTCTACCACGAACTGATATGCCGGCCAGATGCACTGAATTTGTATTTCCACTTATTAGTGGGTGCCATTCATGAAGGCTTTTTTTCTGATATAGAAGACGATAAGCGCAGGTACTCGGCAGCCAATTAAATTTATCTCCCCAATCTGAATTAATACTTAAGCAGTCAGGTACATAGGTTTGACGTAACTCATAATGTGGACATTTACAGGTTTCCTCATCAAGATAGCGACACGCAACATCCGTAAAAAAAACTTCCCCACTATCTTCATCCTCAAACTTATGTAAGCAACATCTTCCACAGCCATCGCACAGCATCTCCCACTGCTCATCTGACATTTGATCTAAAGAAAGCACCTCCCAAAAATTAGATTTTTCGTTTACATCTCCCATTAATTACTTATGCGCATTAGTCTTGATAAAATCTGTAGACCTTGGTTGTCTCCGTTTTGTGCAGAGATTCTTGCCCAATACAAGGCTTTATTAAGATTAGATTCAACCCCGTTTCCATTAATATACATAATAGCTAGACTGTTCTGTGACTTAGACAGCCCTAGCATTGCAGCTTCCT
>Ga0315334_10001869_pt1 | contig 13135 bp, 10 predicted proteins | sample M150034915metaG_FD_205555 | JGI IMG/M metagenome (GOLD analysis project Ga0315334, IMG submission 205555) | Ammonia-oxidizing marine archaeal communities from Monterey Bay, California, United States - M1 500m 34915 | ecosystem: Environmental > Aquatic > Marine > Intertidal zone | place: USA... | reverse complement strand
GGAGACCTACTAGACCTGGGTGTGGCTAATGATATCATCACCAAAAGTGGGACTTGGTTTTCCTATAACGAAAACCGGATTGGTCAGGGCCGTGAAAATTCGAAAAGGTTTTTGTCTGAAAATTTAGAACTCTCAGCAGAAATTGAAGAGCGCCTACGAAAAACCCTGGGGTTGGTTCCATCTGAAGGAAATGTAAAGGAAGGCGCTGAAGAACTGCCAACAAAGGGAAAGAAAGCTGAAAAAAACTCCTAAGCGGAGAACTTCCCCTGATGACTTATAATGTCTTTATTTGATGGGCAAATAGTTTGCTCAGCCCAACTAATTATTGCTTGCTGGCCACGCCTAGCGGGCAGAGAATAAAATCACCTGATGCCGGATCATAAAGCCCTCAAATCTGCTAAATCTGTGGCCTTAAAATACCTCGCTTATCGGGCCCGCAGCATAATGGAGCTTGTTCAATATCTGGAGAAAAAGGCGCACACCTCTTCTACCATTCAAGAAACTATTAAATATCTTGAAAATCTGAACTACCTTGATGATCGACATTTCGCGATGGAATGGAGTCGGACAAGAATTGAGGGGGAAAAATTCGGCAAAGAACGCATGCGCCATGAACTTTCCGCAAAAGGAGTCGCCTCTCATATTATTGAAACTACTTTGAATACGCTTTATGATGCCAACCCTGAAAAAGGTCTTGCACTGGCTTGCGCCAGTAAAAAACTATCCACTCTTCATGGATTGGAACCCAAAAAAAAAGCACGGCGATTAGCCCATTACCTGCAGCGAAGGGGGTTTTCCTCTGATATCATTTATGAGACGCTGAAAACCTCGGCCACTAATCTTGAAGGTGAATAGCAATGATTCATCCCACCGAGATCATGATTGCCAATAATAAAAACCCATTGGAAGTTTTCAACAAAAGGTTTCCCGAAGATAAACGCTACACCCTCCCTATCAATCTTTGACCAGAGCTAATTGAAAGAATGGAATTTAGTCAGGCAATTCCTTATCCTCTATTAGTCGGGGCTATATTTTGTTTTGGACTGGTAGTAGGCAGTTTTGCTAACGTATGTATTTACCGCTTACCCAAAAAAGAATCTGTCGTGTTTCCCGGATCGCACTGCCCAGCATGTTCGTCAGCGCTCCGTCCGCTGGATAATATTCCGGTCATCAGTTATATTGTCCTGCGTGGAAAATGTCGGCACTGTTCCGTATGTATTTCTCCAATTTATCCGGCTATCGAGATGGTTACTGCCATCCTTTTACTGGCAGGCATTTTAAAATTCGGGCTGACATTTGAATTCCTAGTTTATTGTGTGATTGCTCCTGCGCTAGTTATCATTACTGCTATCGATATTGAACACCAAATCATCCCTGATGTGATCACGCTCCCAGGGATTATCCTTGGGCTTGCGGTGGGAGCGTGCACAATCGGCTACACAGCCTCATTGACAGGGATTTTTGTTGGAGGTGGATTACTTTTTTCTCTTGCCGCCCTCAGTAATGGCGGACTGGGTGAGGGAGACATTAAATACACTGCTGCGATAGGTGCGTTTCTGGGCTGGCAACAAGTGCTGCTAGTTATTATTATTGGATCTTTTTTAGGGTCTATCGTTGGAGTATTTCAGATTCTTGCACAGAAAAAATCAAGGAAAAACCTGATTCCCTTCGGACCTTTTCTTGCTTCGGCTACCCTGATCACACTGTTTTATGGTAACTCTCTTATTCGGTTATACTTAGATTACCTAGCAGGGTAATGTTTCCAAAAATAATTACATTCATCACGTTCCTTGTGTCCATTTTTACTGAGAAAGACCAGCCTTAAAGTTTTCCCTCGATTAAATTCAAATTTAAGCAAATATTCCGTCTATCCTTTCACAATGCTCAGTGGAGGGTTCCCAACCAACCGCTTTCAGGTTTTCTTCTACCTGGGCAGGATTTTTAACACCCACCAACGCTGTTGTGATTCCCGCCTGCCTCAATACCCAGTTGATTGCAATTTGACCACAGGTTTTATTCTCTATGTCAGCAATTTCTTTTAACCGATCCACCTTTTCAATATTCTTGAAAAATCCTTCGCCCGTAAACGTACCAATGATTCCTTTACTCCTCCAATCCTTAAAATTTGTATTCTTGTTATACTTGCCGGTCAAAACACCTGAACCCAGCGGGCTATATGCAATAATTCCAATATTGTTTTCCAGACAAACAGAAACCGTACCATTCTGAATTTCCCTTGCTAGCAAACTGAATTCCGGTTGCAGAGAAGCAATTTCCCCGTACTTAATACAGTCTTTTATCTGTTCTGAAGAATAATTACTGACTCCAATATGGCGGATCTTGCCTTTTGCCTGAAGTTCCAACAGAGTGTCCATAGTCTCTTCCTGCCCCGTTTCCACATCGGGCCAGTGAACCTGATATAGGTCGATCACATCTGTATCCAGACGCTTCAAACTTTGGTCGATTTCTTCCAAAATAGAAACTCTGCTGGCGTCTTTGCGAATCGAACCCAATGTTTCTTTATCCCATCGTAATCCACATTTGGTAGCTATAATCACTTTGTCTCGGACCGGCTTGAGGGCTTTTCCAATCAGCTCCTCGGAGTGGCCGAAACCATATACTGGAGCGGTATCAAAAAAATTGATCCCCAAGTCGTACGCTTTCTTGATTGAATTTAGTGAACTTTGATTCCCTTCATTTTTCCAGAAGGGTGCTCCGCCGATCCCCCATGCACCATAACCAATTTTCGACACCTCCAAATTACTGTTTCCCAGTTTTCTGTACTCCATATCCTCCGCCAAAGTTAAATTTGTATTCAAGGCCTAGAGCTTTCAACCCAAAAACCATTTCGCATCGCAAATGCTTACTATATAATCATCATTATAGCAGTCCAAACCATTTTATCTGAAACTATGAAATCCCTTTCAAGAGTACTAAATTATTTAAACCCTTATCGAAAAGAGGTAGCGATGACCTTATTTTTAGCCGTCGCAACCACCCTTTTGGATCTCGTTCCACCCTGGCTAATAAAACTGGTTGTCGACAGTCTGGTGGAAGGAAATGAACCTGTCTGGATATATGGCCCCATAACAGGTTTGGCCGGAATATATCTGGCACGAAACTTCACCAATCATCGCCGCATCATAGCTAATAACAAAGTCGAGCAGAATGTGGTGTTCGATTTGAGGTCCGATGTTTATCGCGCTTTACAGAAATTATCCTTGAGCTATTTTGAAAACCGCTCTACCGGTGAATTAATGTCTCGCGCTAACGATGATGTGAACTACGTAGAACGAATTTTTATTGACGGCGTGGAGCAAGTCGTGACCGCGACCTTAACCTTGATCGGCATTTCTGTCATACTTTTTTATATGCATTGGAAACTGGCCTTGGTGGCCCTTCTTCCCATCCCTTTTCTAGTTTATGGCGCATGGGTTTACACCTCCAAGGCTCACGGTCAGTATCATATCGTTCGAAAGCAAGCGGCAAAAATGAATGCCAAGCTGCAGGATTCTCTATCTGGAATCCGGGAAACACTTGCCTTCAACCGCCAACTTCATGAAGTCAAACAGTTTGAGCAACGAAGCCGGAATTACTGCGATGGCACATTGGTAGTCATGCGGCTCTGGGCCTTTTACTCTCCAACAATGATGTTTCTCGGCTCCCTTGGAACAGTTTTAATACTCTTGTACGGAGCAGGCCTCGTGCAGTCAGGTGATATCACCGTCGGTTCTCTGGTCGCCTTTGTAGGCTACTTAGCTTTATTTTACACACCGATCAATCAACTACATTCGGTCAATCATATGCTTCAGCATGCACTAGCTTCTGGTGAACGGTTATTTGAGATTATCGATACTGTGCCTGATGTAAATGATGCGCCAGATGCGATTCTCCCTGCCACAAATGCCCGGGGGGCTATTCAATTTGACCGAGTGGGGTTTTCTTATCTTCCCGGAAAACCTGCAATCCATGACATGGATTTTACCATCGCAGCCGGTGAAAATATTGCTCTTGTCGGGCATACCGGTAGCGGCAAATCCACTTTAACCAAACTTCTCATGCGATTTTATGATGTAGAATCAGGGACCATTCTCATCGACGATTACCCAATAAAAAAATTAAAGGTGTCCTATTTACGTGAACAAATCGGGCTTGTTCCACAAGATCCATTCTTATTCAATGGCACCGTGGCAGAAAACATTCTCTACGGAAATATCGAAGCCAACCGAGACCAAATTATCTCTGCAGCAGTCTCGGCACATGCAGACTTCTTTATAACAAAACTTCCGGACGGATATGACACGATGGTTGGGGAACGTGGAGTCAAACTATCAGGCGGGGAAAAACATCGCATTACCATCGCTCGAATTTTCCTGAAAAACCCACCGATTCTAATATTGGATGAAGCCACTTCATCTGTAGACACTGAAACTGAGCGGCATATTAAACAAGCTCTTGAAACACTGATGGCAGGACGTACCACTCTGATCATCGCACACCGTTTGTCAACCTTAGAGGGAGCAGACCGAGTTCTGGTGATGAAAGAAGGGGAGCTGGTAGAGACAGGAATACACGAAACCTTGATCTCCACGGACTCAGAGTACGCTCAATTATTCCGCCAACAAGTTCACCTCTAACGGAAAACATTCGCCCTTTGGCACCACACCGCGTAGGCGAGATCAAGCATCTTCTTCAATGAATTTACCCATCTCGCGAAATTTTTTCTTTCGCAACTGGATCATTTCACTTAATGGAATTTGAGTTAATCGGTCAAGGTTCTTTCGTAGAGATTTTTTCAGCCGGATAGCGGCCTGCTTGTGATTGCGGTGGGCACCGCCAAGGGGTTCTCGAATGACTTCATCAATCACATTAAATTTCAAGAGATCATTTGCAGTAATACACAAAGCATTAGCTGCTTGAGCTGTTTTACCTTTGTCTCCCCAAAGAATAGAGGCACAACCTTCAGGAGAGATCACCGAATAGACAGAATGCTCAAACATCATAATATGATCACCAATACCAATGGCCAATGCTCCGCCAGATCCGCCTTCGCCAATCACCACACAGATAATTGGCACCTTGAGTTGGATAATGTTGAATAAATTAGTGGCAATCGCTTCTGCCTGCCCCTTCTCCTCTGCATCAATACCGGGATAAGCTCCAGGCGTATCAATAAAAGTAATAACGGGCATATTAAATTTCTCTGCCATTCGCATTAAACGTAGAGCTTTTCTATATCCAGCAGGTTGGGACATACCAAAATTTCGTTTTATATTCTCTTTGATATCCCTTCCCTTCTGATGCCCTATTACCATTACGGAGCAATCATCGAATTTTGCAACCCCCCCGACAATGGAAGGACCATATCCCCCGTGCCGGTCTCCATGGAGTTCAATGAAATCCTTAAAAACCAAATTCAAATAATCGTGAGTGTAGGGCCTGTCAGGATGCCTAGCCACCAGAGTTTTATCCCATCCCTTAAGGCTTGAATACACATCATGCTTCTTTCGACGCAGCTTTTTTTTAAGATTTGCAATTTCATGGGTGATATCACCAACACTGTCATACATATGAGACATAGAAACCAAGTCGTGGATCTGGGTTTCCAAAGCGAAAATCTCGCGCTCAAATTCTAGTATCTGCACCATAATTTTTAAACTTTAGTTACTAAGGTTTATATTTTCAGCATTTTACCACAAAAATAAACGTGCCTCTATCAGCCGGTATTTAAAAAACTTTAAAACAAGAATTCAAACCTTAGTAGGAATATCAATAGAAACCAAATATTGGGTGCGTCAGGTTTTTGAGATTTACAGATTTATTCAACGCACGAGCACCCTTGGCACCAATTCTATTCTGCCCCAGTTTTAAAGATACCAAGTTTTCTAATAATGGGGATTGGGCGATGGCCTTGGCCCCTTCATCTCCAATTTGATTAAAATTCAAGTCCAGTTTCTTTAAATTCTTCAGGTTTAATGATTTTGCCAAGGCCCTCGCCCCCGCATCAGAAATATTATTTTTAGATAAATTTAATGAAACCAAGCCTTTTAACTTCTTGGATTCCGAAAGAGCAATCACCGCCTCATCGGTCAAATCATTATTTCTCAAGTCCAAGGTTTCCAACTCCGAAATATAGGCAAAATCTAACAACACCAATACTCCAAAGTTGCCAATTAGTCCCTTCCCAACCTGATCAAGTTGTTTTTTACGATAGAGACCTTTAAACTCCTCTATCAGTTGGAACCGTTTCCAAGCCTGCTTTCCACTTTTTAAAATTGGATTGTAGGCCAGTTGAATATTTTGAAGATTGATTAGTTTTTTTGAATGGGTGAGTTCAATAGCTCCAGACCCTTTAATTTGATTGTAGCTCAGGTTCAGCTCTACCAATTGAGTCAGCGTATCTGAGTTTGCGATTGACTTTGCCCCCTTATCGGTAATCTGATTATAATAAAGGTTTAAAATTTTTAGGTTCGAAAAAATTTTAGAGCTGGCAATGATCTCCGCCCCTTTGTCAGTAATAAAGTTGTGTTCCAAATATAAGGCTTCAAGGTTTTCTAGGTACGGGGATTCCGCCAAAGCGCGAAGACCTTCATCAGTAGCATTGACCTTATACAAAACTAGAGTGCTGACAGAACGAACTATTGGGGATTGGGCCAAAACAACCAAGCCTGAGTCACCCAGGTTCTTTTCATTGATCCGTAGAGTCTTGTCATTGCGCTTAAGTTTTTTTTGGATGTACTCCTCAACATCAGTTCCTGACATTGGCGCAGAAACAGCACCTAAAGTAAAAATATAAAAAAAAGGAAGAATCAAGGCCTTCCTACTAAAATTAAACATAAGTTATTGCCTTAAATTTTAACCGTTTCCTAAAACCACTAAGGATAAAATATTTTACTAGGAACAACTATTTTTCTTCAACATCCTTCAATCGCGTTTCCAGATCGCGAACTTTACGGGCCAATTCTGGAAGTTTTGGAAGAGCCGTTATATACCTTTTCCACTCACCCAAGGGAACTGACGGATAGCCTCCATGCACGCTTTTGCTCTCAACATTCCGGACTGCCCCTGTCCGAGCCGTAAGGGTAACTTGATCACCTAGTGTCACATGATCTCCAACCCCAACCTGCCCTGCCAGTACCACATGATGGCCTAATGTACAGGAGCCGCCTAACCCCACCTGCGCCACTAAAATTGAATGCTCTCCAACCCTACAATTATGGGCCACCTGAACCAAGTTATCTATTTTTGTTCCTTGTTTGATAAGCGTGACACCCATCGCAGCCCTGTCCACGCAACTATTTGCTCCAATCTCGACATGATCTTCAATCACAACCCGACCTACTTGGTTAATTTTAAAATGTGCCCCTTTTTCATCAGGAGTGTATCCAAAACCATCTGAACCGATCACCACTCCGGCATGAAGAATTACATGGCTCCCCAATTCTGTATTACGATAAAGTGTGACATTTGGATGTAGAACAGTGTGACCACCAATCTGGCAATCATCTCCTACAACCACACCCGGGTATAAATGAACATTATCTCCGATCTCCACACCATCCCCAACACACACACCTGCCGACAAAGTAACTTGCACACCCAGTTTTACATTTTCGCCAACTATCGCACTCTCATGAATTCCTGGTTTCGGTTTCGGCTCAGGGTGAAACTCTCTCAATAAACGTGCAAAGGCAAGCTCTGGGCTAGCAACAATTATCTGGGGTATAGAGGTGTTTATCGATTTTTTTACAAGAACGGCCGATGCTTGAGATCGGTTCAATGTATCTAATAATGTTTTTTTAATCAGGAAGGTGATTTGTCCTTTCTGCACTTGATCAATACTCTGAACACCTGTCACTTCTACCGTGCCATCCCCATTTAACTTTCCCGCAACCAATTCAGCGATCTTTTCGAGCTTCATGGCTTCCCCTTTATTATAAAATCTTTAAAATAGATTCAATTCTCCGTCCGCCCACAAGGCGGGTTGTTTATCTCGCGCTACAGACCCCAATTTCAGATAACCAGATTTTCCCTGGTCGGGCCGACTTGCCCATCGACAAGTTCCATCACCCGATCCAATTGCTCGGCAATTCTTTGACTATGGGTAACAATTACAAAAGTCTGATTAAATTCCTTATTCATTTTTCGAATCAATTCTATCAGTTGGTCACTGGCATGGTGGTCCAGATTCCCTGTAGGTTCATCGGCTAAAAGCAGATCCGGCTGATTGATCAGTCCTCTAGCTAGAGCAGCACGCTGGTTTTCTCCGCCCGAAAGTTCACCCGGTTTATGATGCATTCTGTCTTTCATACCCACTTCGCACAACAAATATTCCGCTCGTTCTTTAGCCAGATTCTTATCCTGATTTCGGATCAGAGCTGGGAACATGGCATTTTCCAATGCAGTAAAATCAGGTAGCAAATTGAAAAACTGAAATACAAAACCGATGTGATTATTTCTAAATTTATCCAAATATTCGGTGGGTTGTTTATAAATATCCTTTCCTTGAAACGAAACGCTTCCTGACATGGGCTTATCGAGTCCCCCGAGGACATGAAGAAGGGTACTCTTTCCTACTCCTGATGCACCAACAATCCCCAACACTTCTCCCGACAATACTTTAAGGTTAACCTGATCAAGAACTTGAATCATCTCGCGTTTAGTCGTATATCTTTTATCAACATTAACCGCTTCGATCAGACATTTTTGTTCTAAATTGCCGAAACTCAAATCATTCATAACGCAAACCTTCCACAGGGTTCAGTCGGGAGGCTCGCCAAGCGGGATACAACGAGGCGACAAAACAAATAATTATCGAGAAGACAACGATAAGGAATGAATCAAAATACTGAATTTCCGAAGGGAGCTTATCCAGATAATACACATCGCTAGGAAAAGCCGTGAACCCAAAAAGCTGTTCAATCAACCCGACAATTTCATTCAGATTGGGCACAATGATAAAACCACCAATACAACCGATCGTTGTCCCGGTAACACCAATAATCAATCCTTGGTAGCTGAATATTTTCATTATGCTGAATCGGGAAGCTCCCATAGATTTCAAAATGGCGATTTCTTTAGTCTTTTCCATAACCACCATAAACAAAGTGCTGACAATATTAAATGCTGCCACCAAAATAATTAGTATCAAGATGATAAACATCACAATTTTTTCTAGTCGTAGTGCGGAAAATAAATTTTTATTCATACGCATCCAGTCTCTGGCGTAATAGGGGAACCCTAAATTTTCCTGGATTTCCTCAGCAATCTGGTCAGCTTTTTCTATATCCATCACCCGAATCTCAATCCCACTGACCTTTCCCTTCATCGCAAAAAACTTTTGCCCGGAATGTATTGATATAAAAGCCAGGTTGGAGTCGTATTCAAACATTCCCGATTCAAAAAAACCAACCACCTGAAACAGTTTGATTTTTGGAATCAGGCCCATAGGGGTTATTCTTGATGCAGGAGCAACCATCGATACAACATCATCATCATGCACCCCTAAACGACGCGCCAACTCTTTACCCAGAATAATCCCATCCCGATGAGATTTTCCGGAATAATTTACCGGGCCCTCCAATAATCTCAAGCTTCCCTTCACCAGATTTTTTTCCAGGTCAGAAACACCGGCCTCTCGCTCAGGGTCCACTCCACGTACGACTACCCCTACAGCCTTGCCTCCGTATGTCAACATGACCTGATTCAGAATAAAAGGAGCCGCAGTATTTACACCTTCTACCTTTACAACTTTTTCTATAATGGATTCGTAATCCACCATCCCTGTCCGGTTGATATTAGTGACTACAATATGACTGTTGGTTCCCAGAATTTTGTCTCGCAAATCTTTGCCGAATCCAGACATAACAGCAATAACCACAATTAATGCCATGACTCCTAAGGCAACCCCACCAACGGAAATCCAGGTATTGAGCGAAATAAACCTTTGGGCACGTTTTGCCTTGAGATGACGTAAGCTGACAAAAAGTTCGTAGGACATATCAGGAATGAATCAATAAATGATCGGTTGTTTCCCGAATCAGGATTCTTTTTTCAATTGCGGGAAAAGAATAACATCTCTTATGGACGGACTATCGGTCAACAGCATCACCAGCCGGTCTATCCCTATACCTTCCCCGGCCGTGGGGGGCATTCCATATTCGAGTGCGCGGATAAAGTCGTGATCCATCCAATGGGCTTCTTCATCACCCGCCTGGCGCTCAGCAACTTGTTGTTCAAATCTTTGTTTTTGATCTATCGGATCGTTTAACTCGGTATACGCGTTGGCAATTTCTTTTCTGCCGATAAACAATTCAAACCGTTCTACCAGAGAAGGGTCATCTTCTTTTTTCTTTGATAGTGGTGAAAGCTCAATGGGATAATCGGTAATAAATATCGGCTGAACCAACCGAGGCTCAACAAAGTGATCAAACAGTTTAGCCAAAATTTTCACATGCTGGTCCTTCTTCTCTATGGCTACCTTGTTCTCTAATGCAAACGCGACTGTCTTTTCAGGGTCATCCAGAATCTCCTCAGCAACGCCACCAATTTCGATAAGGGATTGCCGAAATGTACAACGCTTGAAAGGCTGGGAAAAATCTATCATTTCCACCTTTGATTCTCCACCCGTGGAAGAAGTATAAGGAAACTGGTAGTTTTTATCTGGAAATACCTGGTTACAAATGTAACGGAATAAATCTTCTGTCAGGTCCATCAAATCATTATAATCTGCGTAAGCGGTGTAAAACTCCACCATAGTGAATTCGGGATTATGCTCGGTAGAAATACCCTCATTTCTAAAATTCCGGTTGATTTCATAGACTCTTTCCATACCTCCTACCACCAGCCTTTTCAGGTAAAGCTCTGGTGCAACACGAAGAAACAAATCCATATCTAGCGCATTATGATGGGTCTCGAAGGGTTTTGCGGTAGCCCCTCCGGGAATCGAATGCATCATTGGAGTTTCTACTTCAAGATATCGACGCTCATTCAGATAATCCCGCAACACTTGGATAATACGGCTTCTGGAGATAAAAACTTTTTTAACATCCGGGTTAACAATCAAGTCGACATAACGTTGCCTATAACGAAGCTCTACATCTTTAAGCCCATGCCATTTTTCAGGAAGAGGAAGAAGCGACTTGGAAAGTAATGTCACTGTTCCAGCGAATAAGGTCAGTTCACCGGTTTTGGTTTTCGAAATTCGACCCTCGACACCAATAATATCGCCGATATCAAACTTTCCAAATAATTCGTAAGCGGACTCACCCAATGCATTCTTATTAATAAAAACCTGGATGTCCCCGGACGCATCCTTGATATTTACAAAGGTTGTCTTTCCGTGTTTTCGCCGGCTCATCATACGTCCAGCAACAATATATTCTGAGTTTTTTTCATCCAACTCTTCCTTGGACATCGCAGAATATTTATCAATCAGGGAAGAAAGAGTCGCATTAACATGAAACCGGTTAATGAATGGTGAAATGCCCATTTCCCGGAGTTCGTCGAGTTTTTGATGTCTAAGCTTAACCAGTTGTCCTAAATCTTCCATGCGGTGTCAATTCTGTAATGTGTTGGAGAAACTCTGGGGTATCCAGAGCGATGAGCCAGGAAACAGTTCCGGGCAATTTGGTAGGCTAAAAACCTTTGCTACCGGGCAAATTCAGTGTAGCGAGTCTCACGAACCACCGTGACCTTAATTTCACCCGGATAAATCACCTCTTTTTCTATTCTTTTCGCAACATCCCTGGCTAAAATACCGGCACCCTGGTCATCCGTACCAGTGGGCATAACAATGATTCGCACTTCACGACCTGCCTGAATAGCAAAAGTTTTTTGAACTCCTTTGAAGGAATCACCAATTTCTTCCAATTGCGTCATTCGTTTGACATAGGTTTCCAGCATTTCCCTTCGAGCTCCTGGGCGGGAAGCCGAAATAGTATCTCCTGCCGCGACCAAAACCGCGTAGGGGGATTCCGCCTCACAATCTTCATGGTGAGCAGCAATCGAATTGACCACAAAAGGATGTTCGTTGTAGCGCTTAGCAATATCAACTCCAAGTTGAGTATGTGTGCCATCGGTCTGGTGATCAATAGCCTTGCCGATATCATGCAGTAATCCTGATCGTTTAGCGAGCGCCACGTTTAAACCTAGCTCTTCAGCAATAGCCCCACATACAAACGCCACCTCTTGCACATGCTCAAGAACATTCTGAGTATAGCTAGTGCGGTATTTGAGTCGCCCAAGCAATTTGACCATTTCAGGATGAATATTATCAATACCAACATTTAACACAGCTTGCGCACCCGCTTCCTCAATCTGCAGCTTAACTTCTTTTTTGCATTTCTTGACAACATCTTCAATACGTCCAGGGTGAATTCGACCATCAAGGGTAAGTTGCTCCAAAGCACGGCGGGCTACTTCTCTTCTTATAGGGTCAAAACCCGATAACACCACGGCACCAGGAGTATCATCAATAATCAGATCAATTCCTGTAGCCTGTTCCAAAGCACGGATATTCCTTCCTTCGCGACCAATAATTCGACCCTTAATATCATCGCTGGGTAACTCCACCACCGAAACGGTAGTTTCTGCAATATGGTCAGAGGCCAGTCTCTGCACAGCCATGGTAATTAATCGACAAGCCCGTTCATCAGCGCTTTTTTTAACATCTTCTTCAATTTTTTTAACTTCCCGCGCCGCATCCATTTTAGCGTCATCAATTATCTTATCCTTAACTTCCTCCCTCGCCTTTTCGGCTGTATAAGAACCGATCACCTCTAAATTTTTAAGCTCTTCCGCTACCAGACCCTCGTAATGGGATTTTTGTTGTTCAACCCCTTTTTCTAAACCAACAAGCTTTCTGTGTTGTTCTTCGAGTTCCTTTTCTCGAAGCTGAAACCTTTGATTTTCAGATTTAAAATCTCTTTCCTTTGTATACAACTTATTTTCCAGTTCACGCACAACATCCTGCCGACCTCTCATTTCTTTTTCTAATTCGGCTTTCACCGCCAAAGATTTTTCCCGTGCCTCAATCTCTGCGGATTTCAGCCTGCTCACTACTTCTTTGTCTGCTTCCTGAATAACTTTCTTCCTACGTTCTTCCGCTTCTTTAATTTGATACTCGGTGAACATT
>Ga0315334_10001868_pt1 | contig 13136 bp, 10 predicted proteins | sample M150034915metaG_FD_205555 | JGI IMG/M metagenome (GOLD analysis project Ga0315334, IMG submission 205555) | Ammonia-oxidizing marine archaeal communities from Monterey Bay, California, United States - M1 500m 34915 | ecosystem: Environmental > Aquatic > Marine > Intertidal zone | place: USA... | reverse complement strand
ACCACGGTCATCTCAGGAATCTGTTGGTGCAATGGCATGGTCATCTGCTGTGGAGCAGGCAGGCGAACATGCCCATCGAGGGATGATTCAAATCTCCAATCTACTCCAAGCAATTCCAGTTTCTGCATCTCTTCCTCGAGTGGGCTGTAGAAGAAATTGAGATTGAAGACAGGCCCGATGACATATCTCTCGATTCTCGCTCCTGCCAGACTCTCCTCATCGATGACACCTCGCTTGAGTAATTCCTGTGATTTCTGTTGATATTCTTCAAATGATGCGCAAGTGAAGAATCCGCGCTCCAGTATCTTCTCAGCATGATGGAGTTTGACGATGGCAAGACAATCTATATCCTCGGGGCCATCAATCGCCTCCGGATATGGCAGACCAGCCTTGTCAAGTATCCAATAGTAGTCCTGTTCCTCTGTCCGCTCCTCCATGCGTAACATATTCCTACTGCCAAACATAGGCACCATGAAATCATTCTCAATGGCATCTATTCCACAGTAAGAAGTGAAGGACCGATTTGGGATATAGATCATATTCCTGTCCCTCATTCCCATTTGAAACTCTGGAGCCAGAACATCATCGAACTTATCCAGAACCACGGCCTTGTCAACCATCCCTCGACGTACCCTTCCAGATGGTGTTCTCTGGGCTCTGAAATACTCAGAATAGGTCTTCTCACGGCCCTTCTGACAATAGGCCACCGTAGGAAATCCTTCCTCTATGGCTCCGTCGCAGATGTCGAGGGCAGAATGGCTTGCAGTCATCCCTATTCTCAACTTCATGCGGTCATAATCTTCGATGATGGAAGCGATTTCATCTCGGACGATCAAACAACCACTCCCAATCAGTCAAAACGCTGTAGTTCCAACAACTGTTCTGTTGACAGAGTTTCACCACTCATCAACTTCGACATAAGATCCTGTACTCCTTCTCTGGATGATTTGGATGGTGCTGTTCCACTTTCGATCCCTCTGATGGCTCGCAGAATATTCTGGGTGCTGTGCAAACAACGAATGGAGACGATATAGTGGTGATGTGCCTGATCGGCCTCCTTCTTGGAACGTCGTAGTCGGCGATGCGCCTCCTCTGCAACCTCTCTCTTACGACTGACCTCATCATTCCATTCAATCATCAGATCATGGGCCTGTTGTGCTTCTTCGGCGGAATGAGTGACTTCTAGATGCGATGCTTCCTGAGATTCCATAGCGCTGCGTAATTCTTCACGCACCTGCTTGAGTTCCACATTTCCATCTTCAGATTTCTTCATATCTTTGAGTTTCTTCTTGATTTCCTTCATACGAGTGAAGAATTTTGTTTCATTTTTGCCTTGATGTTTACCCATCATGTGTTCTTCCTCAAGCCTATTTTGCTCTCTCTGCAAGCTGTGAATTGTCTCCTTCTTCTCACCACGGCCACGTCCTCGGCCACCTTGGCCCTCATACTTGGGTGGGCCCTCATCGCCGCGTAGCAATGCCAACTTGGCCTTGGCTGCGCGTACAAGATCTCCGCAATCACTGCGAACCTGCTTCTTTTCGCGGACCTCTAGGTTCTTCTGTTCCCTCAGATCACGCTGCGTGCGCACATTGGTGATAAGTTCCCTGACCTCAGAATTAAGATTGTTCCTAGTGCCCAGATGTTCCTTGGTGCGGTCGTTCCAATCATCTCGAACCTGTCTGAATTCGGTCGCCTTCTTGTCGACCAGTTTTCGCTTCTCTTCCAACAGGCTCTTCAGTTCGCTCATCTGTGCATCACTCTACCTTACGGCCCGTCCCCGTTCCGTCGCTCCGGCGACCGGCAACCCCCATATGAACTCTATCAGTAGTCAGCATGAGGGTGTTGATGAGAATAATGTCAGGCATTACCATGAATATCACACCAACCTTGAAGGGGGGTATTATTGTGGCATTATTCGGGACCCATGTTTCTTGGAAGTGTTGCTGGAATCGAGCGAGTCATACAGAATGATGTCAGGCCACCATACCTCTCACTTGTCACCGGCCCTCCGGGTTCTATGAAGACCGGTTTCTGCATGACGGTTCTAGCTAATCATCTGACCAAAACTGGTGAGTTTGGACTGTACTGCACCGTTGAGGAATCAGTTGACAGTTTACTTCGCTCATGTGAGTCATTTGGACTGAACCTTCCACATAATCTACAGATCACTGATTTCACAGAATTGAGGAGAGATAATGAGAACATGGATTATCTGAAATTCACCCGCCGGATGATTGAACATTTCAAACAGCAACACGGACATCGCTTCACCTGCTTCGTGCTCGATTCACTTGGTGCTATATACAGCCTGACCACGATAGATGAAAAAATGCGTAAGAAGATGTTCAGTTTCTTCGATTTCCTACGTTCCCAGAATCTCAATGTACTCATCATCACTGAACGGCAGGTGGGTAGCTTTGCCGAGTTATCGGGCAATGAAGGATTTCTGGCTGATGCCATTTTCTCACTTGGACTCGACCGAAGGAACGGCACTCTCGTTCGTACTCTGCAGGTCGAGAAGATGAGACATGCGCGCCATTCGATGGAGAAACAGGCCTTAGAGGTCGGACCTCAGGGGCCGGTCATTCTGGGGCCCTTGTTCGATTAGAGCAATCGTCTCTCAAGTATCTCGATATGCTCAGACAACGCATGACGTGCCTGTCCAAGCAATGCCCTTTGTTCAAGAGTCAACAGAATCCAATGGTGATCACCAAGACGGTTGATGAGCATCTCGCCGTTGCTGGAACTGATGATCATCTCCTTCAAGGGGCCCGATTCTGCTTTGTTTCCCACCGGCGCCAATTGTTGCATCAATGCTGCCCATCGTCCTACGATTGATGAGGCATCTGCAGTAGAGGGAGATACAACCACTGGCATGGCCTCAATATCGATCACCACCACCAGACTGGCCGCAGCATCAGCCCGCAAGCGGTCAAGAGTTCCACCCCACACATGACGTCCTGAGGCTGACAGGTCATGGAGATTATGCATCCTCAGCCTTCAAAGGACCATGCATCACGATTCCAAATGTGTCTCGATAGTAATTGCTCAATCGACCCAGAGCAACCAACCCCCTCCTGCTGTAGAAATCAAATGCGATTTCATTCTCCTGTCTCACCTCCAGAGTAACACTACCCACACCTTCATCGATGGCCAATCGCCTGAATCTATTCCATGCCTCTGTAGCATGGCCCTGTCCCCGATGATCCTCAGCCACCAGAATCGTCAGTATTCGAACAGTATGAGCATCCAACCTCATGACCCACAGTATCCCATGAATCAGGTTCTCCTTCAACGCCTGTTGTGATTCGATGCCAGTTGGTATCAGAATCAGACTCCCACATGTAGGTGAAACGGGCATGCTTCGAAGTAGTTCCAGTGAATAATCCTCTCCGGTACATCTCTTGATCAATTCTCTGCAGTTGAAAAGTGCCTGAGGCTCCATCTCGCATGGCAGCGGAGAGATGGTCCAGCGCAGAGAATACCCAGACACGAATATCTAGAGGTGCTGTCAGGTTTTGAATATCGCCGTCACTCTCGACGTCTTGTAGCCTTACCTTCGATGTCTGGACGCCCCGTGCCTCGCTTTGGTGGAGGGGCAGACAATTTTCGTTGTTTCCTGTTCTTGCGTCGTCGACTGGTGACCTTTTCTTCGCTGTTCTCAATGTTCAGAGAAGAAATACCCCCACTGGACAGCAGAGTGTCCAGATCATCCATCGACATCGACTCGCCACTCTCTGCTTTGCGCTTTGCTTCCTTGACCTCGGCCTGACTTGAGGAGCGACGCTTTGAGGTCTTGTCCCGGGATTGTCTCTTGCGTGTTCCTTGTTTGGGCTTACGTTCGTTGTTCTTCTCTATTCTAAGCCAGGCCTCAAGCCTACCTATCTCCCTGTTCGCTTCTCGTAATTCTGCAATCTTCGCATTCATCTTCTGAAGCAGACTGGTAATCTTCTGATCAAGACCTTCCAACTCACGATATTGGCCCTTGTACTCATCAGCACCGGGAATTGATTCTATGGCTTTCTTCTTGAGTTCATCCTTCTCATCCTTGAATGAATCTAGTTCATTCACGTCCACCTCTTGCTGCTGAATCAAAGAGACGAATTGCTGATGGTGCTCAGTCGCCTGCACAGCCATCCCATACATGACCTGCAATTCCAAGAATTGAGAAAACAGATTCCTCTCACGCTTGAGGCTTGGATAACTATTGTCTTCGATGGTTCCAGTGAGCAGATGATAGGTCTTGGATATCTCCTCCTCTATCGCTGCGACGGGGAGTACGACTCTCTTGTGGATATCATTGCGCTTGCTTTTCAATGAGTTGATCTGCTTCTGGCGTTCCGAGATACGGTTCAGCAATGTGCGATGTTCAGCATTGATACCTTGAGTGTCTTTGACCAGACCTCGCAATGCTTGAACAATCCTGATCTGTGCCCTTCTCTGTTCACGAATGGACTCAACTTCTGACTCGATGACAGACTTGTTCTTTCTAAGCGAGGTCAGATCAGAATCAATCTCTTTTCTGTTCATCTTTCTCAGGTCCTCAAACAAGTCCTTGTCCTCATCGAAGGCCAATGACTTTGGAGACTTGGTTTCAAAAATTTCCCCAATTGACATTTCACCATTCACTCTAACGGCCTCAACGATGATTTGAGTTGCTCCCGCGACAGTCAATGAGGATGAGAGATCGAAAGAGAAATCGAATGGATGCATCAACGGCCAGAGGTGTGGAGGAGCAGTATTCTTTGTCACTCGTCCCAATTCCGGAGATGGCCAATCACAATCCTTGCGTGAAATACCATCAGGAACTCTCAGTGAGGCAACATTCCGAGTCGGTAACTCAAAGCCCGCCAACCAAGCAGTGAATGAAACGAACAGTTGATGTCCATCCAGTGACTCGTCAGCCGAACCACTCAATTTCTCTGGATCTGATTCCAGACCCACATCAAAGATTCGCTCACCAGCCACCAACTCAGAAGTAGAGCCACTGCTGAATGGCTCACCAATCGCCCCATTCCGCCTGAGATGAATCAATCCCAACATACTCCATGCGAATGGTGAGAGGCCGCCATTGGATTCACCAAGGTCTCGGTGTAAAACCCAGTTATGCAAGGCCAACAAGAATGTCCGGGCCCGGTCTCCAGAATCTAGAGCCATCTGTATCAAAGCAGTCTGATGATCTGCCGTTGGATCACAGAAACTCATTCGTACTGGAATACCAGAGCGATCGTTGACTCCATGAATGGTTGGAGTGAGGCGTTCTGAAAATACCACCATCTCAAGGCCCCAGCCCTTCAATTTGTTCGAAATTCTCTTTGCCAACTTGTTGACTTCGACTTTCTTCTCAGTTGTGACATTGACTTCAATTCCACCTCGCCGAGGTGATAATCCGGCAGAACTTATTCCGGAATAATTCAGTGATACCCCGCTTTCGACCTTTTCAAAGATATTTCGCAGATGTTCAAGCACCTTATTGCGGCGTCTTTGGTCAACCTTGCTGGGTGCAGATGATGCAATGAACTCCTCGAATTCAATTGAGAGACTCATTCCTCCTCACCTCTACTCCGCTCAAGTCTTGACTTTTCAGATTCCTGACGTTGCTTGCGTCTCTTGGCAATACTGGATAGCCCGCCTTTGCTAATCTCCTCTGCAGCTGAACCTAGACCACCGAATCCATTTTCCAAACAATTCTTCCAGTATTCCTCCGCCTTGGAAGAAGTTGCAAGAACCTGCTCAATGGTATGTATCTGAGACTTGAGTGAACCTTCCAAAGTTGATTCCTTCATCCAGGATTCATGGAGATCTCCACTTTCTCCAACCAATTCCAACATCGTGTCATGTGCCTTTTCTGCGGCATCAAAATGGGGCTTTATCAGCGCTTGGATGTCATTGAGTTCCTGTAATTCCGGATTCGCTTTGATTCTCGCTTCAACACCTGCCTGATGCTCGGCCATCATCTCCTTGACCTTACGAAGGAATTTTCGCTCCGCCTTATGATCTCCCGCAGTGGTCTGAAAAACCTCTTCCATCGAAGAGATATCTTCCATCAACTTGTCCTTGGCCCATTTGGGGTCAGGATTCTTGAGACGGCCCTCTGTCAACAATCTCTCTCGTAATTCCTTTGACCTGTTTATCAATTCAAACGCCTTGACCTTGTTGTCATTTCGATCCTGCTTCAACAAAGCAACCTTGTCGTTGACATCATCCCTCTTCTTCCCACTCTCAGAAGCAACCGGAGCGATGCTATTGAGTTCTACTCTCAATTCCTCAAGATGAGAGGGGAGAGACTGCAACAACTGCTCACGTCTATGCAGAACTGCCTTGGCCAACAGTTCAGGGGGCATGGAAAGCAGCGTTGCAGGGTCCATATGAGCGACTGTTCGACTCATGATGCGCCAATAAAGTGTTGCCATGAGGGTGGTCAAGTGCCACAAAGGTATTCACACGACCGCGTACCGAAATATCACGATGAGACCGCCCCGAATGCTCACGCTACTCATGTGCATCGGGCTCTTGCTTGGTGGAATCACATTCGCCATGGGTGATGATGCAGGGGGGATTGCCATCGTGGATGCTACTCTGGTCATCGAAGGAAACGGGGATATAGGAAGCGGAACCATCTGGGTGAATCTCACTCTTGAAGAAGTAGAAGGAAAGGGGGCGAATGCCAGCATCAGTTCCAACATCATGGATTCCGAGGGTAATATTCTCTCTACTGCAACCGAAGCACTTCAATTGACTGCAAACTCAACTCAGCAGGTTACACTCTCCCTGTTGGATGTCCCTCCTGGTCAACATCTACTCAATATCAACGTTTCAGGAGATGCTGCTGCACTACCAGCAAGCGGATATTCAACAAGCATGGAAACACCAGTATCGAGACTACGGCCTCTCGATGTAGGCCTCGGCTCACAAGTGCAATGGCTTGCTGAGGGCATTGATTCTGATCTGAATGATACCGGCAACAGCAGCATCAGAGATGGAGATGGAGGGCGAATCACAGTTCCAGTGATCAACTCTGGAGACATCGTATGGAACGGTTCAATCGACCTCGTGATCACTGGACCAGATGGTGAAGCCTACAACGATAGCCATGCATTGGATCTACCTCCAGACAATACATATTATCTGGTGACCAATATTTCAGACCTCAGAGAAGGAGTATACATTGTCAGTGCTGTTCTTCAGGGGCTTTCCGACTCTGACAGCGGCGACGATTCAGGAAATTCCAGTTTCGTGGTCGAACCCCCTCCTCTAGCAGAATTCAGAATGGTGATTTCAATGGATATCACGGACTCACAACTCGGGGATATCGTTGAGGCTTCACTCACCTTGAACAACAGTGGAGAGGCTGACTGGAATGGGTCTGTACAATGTATCGCTGCCGATGGGAGCACCGTTATTCTGCAACTTGATCTATTGGTCAACATTTCTCAGGAGTACCAATGGAACCTGACAACTGAGGCACGTCCAGGTGAGATCACCTGTACACTAGGTGGCCCTCAACGAATCTCTGAGAACAGTGATGAATCTGTTTCGTTCTCATTCACAATGAACGCTGGGAACCTATTGATGGCTGGAGGTGAAGACATCACCATCAGTGGTGGGCCATGGCATGCAGGAGATGAAGTGGATGCTTCAGTACTGGTCCACAACGATGGACACTCTGAAGCCAATGCCTCCTTGTGGTTGATGGATGACTCACTCTGGAGTGTCGGTGAAGAGGTCCACATTCCTGTCGGCAGCAGTGTAGAATTAGCAGCCTCTCACCTGTTGGACAGCAGTGGAGACAGGAATCTCAGTTGGAAAGTTGTGAGTGGAGATTCTTTGATCTCCTCATCACTCAATGGAGTCAGAGGGCTCAATGTCGCGACTGAACAATCCTTCAGTCTGGAGATCACTGCAGTGACTTGGGATGCTGTTGATGGAATCGCAATGGAATGGGCTACACAACTCAGTGATGGGCCAGGGAGATACCTTGAGGTCTCTATCGGCGTGATGGTTCAAGGCCAACGCGAAGAGAGAGTCATCATGGAATTGGCGATTGAGCCTGGCAGAAGGGCATTGAACAGTGACCTTGGACTTCATGATGGACAAGCACTGGTCTACATCGATGCCGACCCGATTGATTGGAGACTCTCGGGGGTTGATATGATAACCGAGACCTTGCCCACTTTGCGACCAACTGTGAGCGTCGAGATTGACCCCGTCAGCATTCCCAAAAGGCCCGTTCCTGATTCACAGGCAACCATCTCTTGTCTGGTCACCAATGAAGGGGCTGAATCAAAACCAGGGATAATGACCCTGTTAGGGCCTGATGGCGAGATTTTCGCTGAGGAAGAAATAGGGCGCTTGGATGGCTCAAGCACCATCCAGTTCATTATTGCACAGTGGCCAGATGATGAAGATGTTCCACTGACATGTAGATGGTCTGCAGGCAGCGTGGACACATCTTCTCACACCTTCCTCTCTGACATGGGCTCATCATCAAATACTGAAAGCAGTGAAGCCAGCACCATTCCTTTGGCAGAGATTGGTGGCGGTATTGGTATCGCTCTGATCATCGCCTTGATGATTCGACTTGGCGGTAGTTGGATGGGCGATGCAGAACAACGAGAGATTCGCAGAACCAAGAGGGAGGAAGAACGGGCAAAGAGGGCAGATGAGAAAGAAAAGAACCAGATTCTGTCGCGCGATGAAAAGCGTGAGATTTCTTGCACGAACTGCGACCAAGGCCTGAAGGTGCCTTCTTCATATTCTGGCAAGGTAGCATGCCCTTCATGCAAACACCAATTCGCGGTGGAAGCGGTTTCGATGCCGACTCCAGTCCACGAGGATTCTGTTGAGGAAGATATCGATGAAGAACTCTATGACTTTGAAGGCGATGATGAAATTGAAGAGAACACTGAAGTCGAGGAAGACGAGGAAGTCATCGTTTCATCCAGCAGTGATGTCCTAGGTTGCCCTTCATGCTCCTCCAAACTCAGAGTTCCACTGGAGAAGAGACCCGCCACAGCCCGTTGCCCCGCCTGTAAAGCCGAATTCAAGGCTGTTGCAGAGTGATTTACTAGAGCGCGCAATTCATCAACAACCAGCCCTTGCCAATGCTGTGGGCAAAGGTCATTTCCAAGAATTTGAGGACGAGTACATGGAGACTCTGTTCGAGTTCTGGGAGAGTGATAACAATGCCATCATCAAGACAGGACAGGTGGCTGAATCGATGGATGTCTCACCTGCGAGTGCTACTGAAATGATACAAAGACTTGCAGGTAAGGAGTGGATTGACTATCAACCCTACAAAGGTCTGAGGCTGACTGAGAAAGGGCTTGAGAAAGGAGGACGCATCAAGAAACGACATAGACTGGCAGAATGTCTACTGATAGATGTACTCGGTTACACGGGGGATGCTCACGAAGCTGCCTGTATGCTTGAACATGCATTCACCGATGAATTGGAAGAATCGCTGGATATTCTACTTGGAAGGCCGACCCACGACCCTACCGGTAGATTGATTCCTCGCATCAGCGAACTGAAGGTCGACCTGGAGCCAACCCAGTTGATACTGCTTGCTCATTCGATGGAGGTCGGGCAGAGAGGGAAATTATTCTCTGTTGCAATGCTTGAAAATGATCGCAATCTTCTCGATTCAATGGGCCTCTCTCCTGGAAATGATGTTCAACGAACAGAACAGGGAATTGAAGTGAACGGTATTGAACACATGGTCGACGATGCCTTGTTGAAACGCTTGCTGATCAAACCTGAGCACTGAGAATCATATTCAACTGATACCCGATGTGAAAAACATGAGCGAAGAGGCCGAAACGGAGGACGTTGAAGAAACGGCCGAGTCTGACCTCATAGGTGACATTCTATCCAAGGCCAAGGATATCGATGAGAAAACCGAGATTGAAGTCGACGATGGGGAGGATGATGAAGAACATAAAATGGGCATCGTCGGAAAGATATCTTCTGGAATACAGCACTTTGGGAAATTGACTGAAGAGCAGGAGGATCGAGTGAAAGCACAACGCGATATCGACCGTCGAATCCTGAGAGCAACCAGTGAGGCGGATGAGGAAGTATGGGGTGTTGAAGAACGCGAACATCATGCAAAGATGCAGAAACTGGAACGGGGGCTGTTGAAAATAGACAGATTACTTCTCTCAGATGGAGTCCATCTTCTGGTCCTCCTTCCTGTGATAATAATCGTTCTTGAGATATTGGCCTGGAACTGGTGGGATTCATCTCCCGCATGGTGGAAAGGAAGTGTTGAGGATTCGTTGGGAATAGAATTTGGATTCACGGTTGCTGGTGTTGCATTCGTCGTTTCGGGCGCATGGATGCTTGGAATCTTGTTGACTCGGCAACGCCTCTGGGTGACTCAATCAATCATGTCAGATGAAGTTGAACGATTCCAGAAGATGGGGCGCCCATTCTCAAGCATGCATGGATATCCTGCTTTCAAATCCATGACCACTGGAACCTTGCGCAATCGGACCACCACACTGATTCTATGCATCTGTGCATTGATTCTACTCTTGTTCAGTCTTTTCAGCGACAAGAGTTCTGAAAATGGGCAGACTGTGCTGTTACTGGGAATCGGAGTCACGATGCTCGCCCTTGGATTGCATATGATCAGTAAAGAAACACTCTACAGTACTGCTGAACCGGGAGGGGTTCTTTCGGTTTACGAGCCACCTGTTCATCCCGCTCTGCTTGGCCAAGTTTTCTCGGACTTGATGTTGACCCACATGGACCCATTCCTTAGAATGAGATTTGAAGATTTCATGCAACGTTTCCGCACTGCATTGCAACCGGGTTTCGACCCGGTTATCGGTAGGGAGAGAATGTTCTACATCCTTCATCTACATCGTAAAGGTGCATTGTCCAACGAAGACAGACGAAGAGAAATGGCAGAGATCATCGTTGATGATGATATTGATGGGATTCTTGACCATCCATTCTTCAATGATGAGGTCTGGGCAAAATTGCTTGACCGGTGTAAGTCTCGCTGCCCTTCATTCTTCAGAATCCTCGACCGCCTCGAGCATTCACTACGAGTTGACATCCAGGGACTCAAGAGCAGTGAACTGATCTTTGATGTTGACATGGAGAATGTGGTCTATGAACACGCGAGTCTGTTCTGTCTATTGATCAACAACAGCGAACAGACTCGAAGCGTGGTACTAAGGATTGAAAGTCCGGACTTCCGACCAGGTACTATTCATCTCAACCTGAGCCTGCCTCCTGCATCCTCAATGATCTCAAATCTTCCAGAACAACTAGCATTATCCAGTGAGGGCGATGATGATGTTCTGGCTGCCATTGCCAACCTCCTGAACGTTGGACAATTGAATTGGCTGACACTGTTACCTGAACGACTTGGAGAAGCAACGGTCTCTGTGAGTCTTGAAGATGAGGATGGAGACCTGATTCTGGGTCGGGTCGTGAATCTCAGAGTGAAGAGCGAATGGAATCGTAGGCTGACCAAACTCAGCGGGCTGATATCCATCGCTGTTGGTGCTGTTGCGATGATCTCTGCATTCGCTCTGGAGATCATGGATTTCCTGAGTAATTGACCAGACTCCACTCATTTTCCAGTGTGTCTGAAAGAGAATAGCATTGAAACGGTCCAAGCCTTCGCATCAGCCATGTCCAAGGGTGAGTCTAGTCCGAACAAGGATGCTGCCGATGACGGCGGAGACCTGCGAGACAGGCTTCAGGCAATGGAGAAACGATTGTCGAAACTTCGTGAGATACGTGGTCAACACAACGACAATGCCAACCGAAGTGCTGAGCAACGAAATGCAGTACAGAAACAGTATAAGGAACATCGAGAGAAACTTGATGTCAAACTCGAAGAAATAAAGGCGATCAGGGTGATTGTGAAGCAGCACAAGGATAGAAGGAATTCCATTCAATCTCAGATGAAAGAACTCTTTGGACGCCAGCGCTCATCTCGTGACAACGAACGCGAGGGTCGCTCGGTCGGAGCTGAATACAATAAACTCAGTGCTGAAGTGAAAGGGTTGGAGGAACGTCTGGAGACCTCAGGCGATATAAAACTGAAAAAAGAGAACGAATTGGTTAAGGTGGTCCAGAATATGCACAAGAGATTAGCAGAACTAGAGCCGGAGTTGAAGGCTCAGGAACTGATAAAGATTGATCTCGATGATATCGAAGGAACCATCGCTAGAATGAAACAAGAAGCAGACGATGCCCATCAATTGATGCTGGAGAAGGTCTCCGAGGCTGATGAAGCATCCAAAGGCATGGACGAGATGTTCTCTCATCGCGACTTCCTCAAGGCTGAGGGAGACCGATTCCATGATGCCTTCGTGGCAGAAAAGGAAAAAGCCAACGAGATTCATGAAAAGACACTTGAGTTGATGAAACAAGTGACTGAGGTCAAAGGATTGATGAAAGCTGAGCGGGATGAACGCAAGTCTTGGATCGTTGACCACAATGCTTCTGTGGTCGCTGAAATGCAAACTGGCTCTGAGAGTGATGAAGTTGCAGACGAACTGGTCAAGTCGTTGCTGGAGGAAGGAACTCTGTCCATCGGAGGAACTTTGGATTCCGACTCCAAAGAAACGGTCCAAAGGACCAAGCGCAAACCAAAGAACAAGAAGAAGAGAATCACACCTTGGCGCAAGGAATAGGAGGATTTCCTTTGAAAGGCGTCATCATGGCTGGTGGGATGGGCACGAGATTGCGCCCTCTGACCCTTCAAAGACCCAAACCGATGGTTGAGGTCATCGGGATTCCTGTCATCGATTTTGTCAAGGATGCCTTGGCAAGTGCTGGAATCTGTGAGGTCATCGTCACCACTGGATACAGAGGCGAATCGTTATCCGCTCATGTTGAATCATGGAATACCGAAGGCCTCAAGGCATGGGTCAATGAAGAAGAGGTCCCAATGGGAACCGCTGGATCAGTACGTCTGCTGAAAGACGAACTGAAAGATACCTTCATCGTTGGTTCAGGAGATACTCTGGCTTCGTTTGACATAACATCACTGCTCAAAGAACACAAGGAATCTGGAGCTGCAGCGACGATGGCACTGTGGGAAGTAGAAGACCCAAGCGAATACGGTATTGTTGGAATGGCGCAGGAGTTGAATGGAGAACTTGATG
>Ga0315334_10001867_pt1 | contig 13136 bp, 13 predicted proteins | sample M150034915metaG_FD_205555 | JGI IMG/M metagenome (GOLD analysis project Ga0315334, IMG submission 205555) | Ammonia-oxidizing marine archaeal communities from Monterey Bay, California, United States - M1 500m 34915 | ecosystem: Environmental > Aquatic > Marine > Intertidal zone | place: USA... | reverse complement strand
TCTTGACACAAGCCGAGATTCCTCCGATACCCAACGATGTTTCGCCTGTGTCAACCATTCCCCTCGCTAGCCTCCCTTCCTTCGATACCCACGGACCAGGCGCTAGCGAGGATCCTTCTCCCGTCGACCAGTACCAAAGCGATACCCACAGCAGAGTCGGTGACGGGACGATCTCTGAGGCTTACCGATATTACGAACGGGGGCCGAGGGTGGTGGCCCTCCAGATGGATCTCGGTATGAGGTCCGTTGATGGGGTATACGGCCCGAAGACAAGACGAGCCCATATCAGAGCCCTGGGTGGGCCAAGTGCGGCCGTCTACATCCTGTACCCCGAACTTGGGCAAACAGAACAGCCCTGCTCACACGGTTGTGAACCAGGCGACGGCCACTACGAACTCCCAACCTTGGGAGAACTCGTAGACCGTCACTTCTTACCAGAGGACAGGGCCTGGGCTCTCAAAGTCGCGTTTTGTGAATCAAGCGGGTTGCCTCACCACATTGGGTCAGAGGTGGTGTCATCAGCGATCGCAATCGGATGGTTTCAACATTTGGCGAGGTATTGGTCGTTGAGGTCTACCGCTGCTGGGTGGGAGAACTACGACCCCTTCCATACTGAGGCGAACGTCGCTGTGGCTTCCTGGTTGTTCTATCGATCGGGTGCCCATCATTGGAACCCGAGTAAGGCTTGTTGGGGGAAGAAAAGCAATGCCTGACACAGAAGAGAATGACCATATCAGGATGATGTCGGTATATATCACCCTTGACGAACTGGCAGAATGGGTAGATTCACCCGCTGGTTCACTATCGGTTAGTCATGTTGATACAGCCCCAAATAGGGGTGATGCAGCGGCAGTCAGAATCACACTCCGACAAGACTGCACAAAGTTACAAGACGAATAAGTCTTTACATACTCAGCCCCATGGCACAATATATAGATGGCCTGGGGCTCGGAAATCCAGTTGCCCCGCGTCGAATCCGCTGGGTGGGACAATCCATCTCGAATAACGAGCATTGACCGACCCCCCTACCAGCAAGATGCTGCGTGTAGAACCGCCGAAGACCCGTCCGTGTTCTTCCCATCGCCTGGTGACACCGAGGCGTTGAAAGCAGCAAAAGCGATGTGTGCCACTTGCCCCGTCGTAGACGACTGCCTCAAGTACGCGTTAGAGAACAACGAGCGGTATGGGATTTGGGGCGGGAAGTCCACCAGGGAGCGTCTTTTGATACTCCGAGCGAAAAGACTCCTGGAGGCGGGCGAAGCCTAATCGACTGATGCCATAGGAAAGCGTAGGCTACAACCTATGGCGATCATCACGTACCAGGATCTTGCCACCTACATGAACAGGACGTTCACGTCTGGTGAGCAGGCTGCGGCGACCTCAATGATTGGGGCGTTAGAGCGTGAACTAGCAGGAATATTAAACCGATCCTTGTCTGGTACAAGTATCGTTGCTGAGGCTCACCTCCTTAAACGTAACCAACACCAACTGTTCCTCAAGGAATACCCGGTTATATCGGTTACTGAGTTGAAGATTGGTGACCTTGGTTCTGAAACAGTCCAAACACTCACCGACTTTGACATTTATTCATGGGGTATTGACGGAATCTTTGCTACCACTACAGGGACGAGTGCTCTCGTCACATACACGGCGGGCATGGGTGCCACCGAAACGCAGCAGTTGGAAGCAGTGATGATGAGGGTCGGGGCACGAGAAATGTCCCAGATCCTTGCAGACGCCCAAGGACTCCACCGCCTTAAGGCAGAGGGTATTGATATGACCTTCTCCAATAATGGGATGGCTGGGTTTTCTGACGAAGACCTCAAGTGGGTACGGAGGTACAGGCGTAGAGGCGTTTACTGATGCGCGGCGCTTCTCATTCATTTGTGGTCCGCAGTAGAACGCCGTCGGTTGATGCCGAGGGGCAAATCTCCTATGCCGATAGTGACACGACCGTTAAGGGCCGTGTAATGATCCGTAACGCTGACGCTCTTGAACCTGCGGGTTCACGCTCGTTCCAATCCGAAGCCATTGCCTGGGTTCCCGTTGGCACGACGGTGTCTGACGCTGACCAGATTGTTGTGTCGGGTATGGATTCACTCTTGAACGGCACCTACGACATCCAGGGCATCCAACACACCCCGATGCACTATCGGTGCTTTCTTCTTGGGGCTAGGTCGTAATGGCTGCATCAAAGAGCGGTCTCACAATGGTTCTGCCGAAAGGTGCCACATCGCTCGCTGACGCCATCATCGCTAACGCTCTTCGCGTCTACAACGGCGGCGCTATGCAACTCCGCGTCGCAGGTGGCCACATAGGCAACCAGTATTCCATCGAGATGAAACGACTTTATGGACAAGAGGGGGCAGGCAAGCCGTACACGAAGAAAAAGTATGGCAAGGACCCCGTTAAGGCCTCGTTGCCAGGACAGCCACCCGCTAGACAGTTGGGTGACTTGCAAGAGTCTGTCAAGTTCGCAGTTTCAAGAATGCCAGGTAGAGCCGCTGGGTCAGGGCGCTTTGTCAAGGGGTTCGGCAAGACTGTTGTCAGTATCTATACCAAATCGCCTTACGCCGCCGCTTTGGAAAAAGGGACGACGAAAATCGCCGCTCGTCCAGCGTGGATAGTCGCCAACCACAACAAGAAGATGAGGACCATGATCGCCACAAACTGCAAAGCGTGGTTTGTGAGAGGCGAACGGAAAGCGGCACGGACTAAAGCCGTCGGTGTCCCAACAGTGATGTTCCCAAGAGAGTCGGGACGGAAGGGGGCCCCAGGTGGCTAGCGTCGCTTCGGCAGTCCGAACTGCCATAACGGGAGCGAGTATCTCCGGGATCAACAACAACGTCTTTCGTGATTTGGCTCCCGACTCGCAGGCACTCCCTTATGTGACATTCATGTCTGACATATCCAGGGAGCCAGCCTTCCAAGGAGACGGCAATGTGCTTGCGCGAACCCAGGTTGTTCAGGTTGACCTCTGGCAAGCACTGTCATCTGAGGATGTGGCCACCGTCGAATCTTTGTTGGCGGCCCTCGACTCAGCGACGCTCACTGGTGCAGACAAACATATTTTCAAGTGCAGGGTTCTGGATGTCGCTCGCCTGACCGAACCTGAACAAGACATCTGTCATCATGCTCTAATGCTCGACGTTACTCACTCAAACTAATGGCTTTCACAACTATCGCAGTCACAGGTACCTACCTCCAGGCAGATAACTCGACTCCGGCAACGGGGAACGTCTCTTTTATCGCTTCGACGGCGATGACGGATGCGTCGAACGATCAGATTGTTGCTCCGACATTCGTCACAGCGACGTTGAATGGTTCAGGGGCGTTCAGCATCAACCTCACCGCCACTAATGACACGACTACAAGCCCTTCTGGTGTGACCTATGAGGTCACAGAAAATATCGATCTGGCAGGACAAAACAAATACAACATCGAGGTCCCTTACAACTCTCCAGGATTGACACTTGATCTTGCGGACATCACCCCCGCCATCAATCCGATCACCTCGTATTCATATGCCACACAAGCGTATGTAGCCACAGCGATAGCAGGACAGACGGCTTATACGCACGATCAGCAGTCACCGTCTACCAGTTGGTCGGTCACTCATAATCTTGGCTTCAAACCAAGTGTTTTCGTGGTCGACACCTCAGACAATGTGTGTTTCGGAGACATTCTCTATACGACCGCGAACGCACTAACGATCACCTTCGCACAGTCGTTCGGTGGGAAGGCGTATCTTTCATAGGTAGGACTAGGATCGCGATAGAGCCCCAGGGAGCCACTAATGGCAAAGTATTTGGTCAACCTTGACCTTAATCAAAACCAACTTGTAAAGGCCCGTGTAGAAAACCTGGCCAGTGCTCCAGCGAGCCCTGTAACCGGTCAGATTTACTACAACACCGGCGCTAATACATTCAACTTCTACAACGGAACCGAGTGGATCAACCTCGCCGAAGGCGACGTGACCAGCGTTGTGGCGGGAACTGGACTCTCAGGAGGCGGGGTCCAGGGGGATGTCACCGTAAATCTGGCGAACACCGCTGTCTCGGCTGGTTCCTACGGCAGTGCCACTCAGGTCCCCGGTTACACCGTTGATGCCCAGGGCCGCCTTACCGCTGCATCAAACACAACTATCGCTGTCCCCTCGACAGCGGTTACGGACTTCACTGAAGCAGTACAAGACGTTGTCGGTGCCTTCGTTGCTGGTACAGCCGCCGAAGTCGATGTCACTTACAACGACGGCGCTGGCACATTTGTTATTGGCTTGCCCGCAACCGTTCAGATCACAACCGACCTGACAGTCGGCGGGAACCTCACGGTCAACGGCACAACCACAACGGTCAACTCCACGACTCTGACCGTTGACGACAAGAACATCGAACTCGGTTCGGTCGCTGTTCCCTCGGATACCACTGCTGATGGTGGCGGTATCACACTTAAGGGTGCCACCGACAAGACGATTCTTTGGACCAACTCGACTGATACGTGGGACTTCAACCAGAGCGTCAACGCCGCTTCTGGAACTGACTTCCAGATCGCCGGTACGTCGGTCCTTAACGCCACCACATTGGGGGCGGCTGTTGTCGCTTCATCGCTGACCTCGGTTGGCACCATCGCTACCGGTGTCTGGGCCGCAACGGACGTTGCCGTCCTCCACGGTGGTACCGGCGCTTCCGATGCTTCTACCGCCAGGGCGAACCTGGGGGTTATCGAGAAGGTCACCGCAACCATCGGTGACGGTTCGGCGACTTCGTTCGCAATCACACACGACCGTGCCACCACAGACGTAACAGTTGAGGTGTACGACGCGAGTACGACTGAAACAGTTATCGCCAACGTGACTCGCAACTCCGCCACCCAGGTGACAGTTGCGTTCGCTTCGGCTCCAGCGAGCAACGCTTACAAAGTAGTTATTATCGGTTAACAGATCCCTTAACTGCCTTGCGGGGTAGAGCGGGGCCTATATAGAGGGATTAGTTGAGGCTATGCCCAAGTTTGTGGAGCGGATTTCCGCTCAAACATTTTCATCTGCTGCGTCCACAGCACTAGACATCTTTGTCTCTGGCGACTCCAATGCCAGACTTGCTATTGACGCTGGCGGAAAAATGACTTGGGGATCTGGCTCCGGGGCTGGCGATGCCACCTTGTATCGCTCCGCTGCGAACGCCCTCAAAACCGATGACTCTTTCCAGGCGGCCGGTGGTCTTATCACCGAGACAATCACGGGCACCCCGTCAACTACCCCCGTTGATGGTGCCCTGTTGATTGACACGGCAAATAACAAGTTCTATTTCCGCTCTTCTTCAGGATGGAGAAGCGGCGGAGTTTCTGAAACCAGTGCTGATGGCGGAACCGCCGTTAGTCAGGTCCGATACCACGTCAACGCTGACGGCGGCGCTAACGGCGCGTCGGCATAGGGGGCACTCATGGCAGCAATCATTCAGTTCCGACGGGACACAGCATCCAACTGGACTTCCGAAAACCCGACGTTGGCCGATGGTGAGTTCGCTCTCGAATCGGATACGACGAAGTACAAGATCGGTGATGGCACCACTGTCTGGACCTCCCTCGCTTATGGCGGTTTGGGGTCGATTGACACGGCACTTATCGACGCCAAAGGTGATCTCATTGGCGGTACTGCTGACAACACTGTCGGCAAACTGACTGTTGGTTCTAACGGCCAGGTCCTAGTAGCCGATTCGTCTCAGACCACGGGCCTGAAATGGGTTACCAACGAGAGCATCGTTAACTGGCACGAGGCGGTTAAATACGGAACCGTTTCTGCTATCGCCGCCGCTTCTTCTACTTATGCCAACGGCACTGCTGGCGTTGGGGCGACGCTGACTCACACTCCTACCACTACCCCCGCTGATTACGTCCGTCTCCAAATAGATGGGGGGAATGTCACTACGGGGGATCGTGTCCTCGTCCAGGACCAGGCGACCCCTGCCCATAACGGCGTTTACGATGTGACCGCCCAGGGTGTCGCTGCTACTTCAGCGTGGGTGCTTACTCGTGCCGTTGATTTCGATGGCAATCCAGCGGGGCAGATTAAGCAAGGCGAGTCCGTTTATGTTCTCTCTGGTACCACTAATGGTGGCCAAGGTTTCGTAGTTACTTCCACAAGTGACCCGCATACTGTGGGTACTCACTCAATCACCTTCACCCAGTTCACTGGCACGCAGGCATTCACTGCTGGTACGGCGCTGACGATCAGTGGTAACACCATTAACCACGACGCCTCTGGTGCCTCAGCGGCCTCTTATGGTTCCGCTACCCAGGTCACAAGTCTCACTGTTGATGCCCAAGGCCACTTGACTGCCGTATCGAACACAACGATCGCTATTCCTTCTACGGCTGTCACTGACTTCACTGAAGCAGTGCAGGATGTCGCAGGTGCTCAGGTAGCCACCAACGGTTCACATACTGGAATCGGCGCTACCTACGACGACGCTGGCGACGGCGCTATCGACCTAACTCTTACGGCGTCTGGAGTCTCTGCCGCTTCTTATGGAAGCGCAACCCAAGTGCCCGGTTACACGGTTGATACTTATGGCCGGTTGACGGCAGCGTCGAACACAACCATTGCCATCCCTTCAACAGCAGTCACAGACTTTACTGAGGCTGTCCAGGATGTCTCTGGCGCACAACTCGCTACCAACGGATCACATACCGGCATCACCGCTGCTTACGACGATGCCGGTGATGGTGCTATCGACTTGGCTCTCGTCACGGAGAATGTCCAAGACATCACGGGCGCACAGATCGCCACTAACGGGTCACACACTGGCCTGACGGCGACTTACGACGACGCTGGGGACGGCGCAGTAGACCTAAAGGTCACAGAAATCCACGACACTGATGGCGACTCCAAGATCCACTTCTCTGCGGATGATGTTGTCGGTTTCTACCTCAGCGGTGGCAATAGGGCTTCCATCTCGCAGACGCAGGCTTCGTTCTCTTCGATGACCATGAACTGCGACACCTCCTTCTCAGTTCTCAAAGATGACAATGGCGCTGCCGCAGGTCCTATCGTTTATTTGGAAAGAAACACTACGAGTCAAGCCGATGACGATCTGCTTGCTCAGGTTCAGTTCCTGGGCGCAGATGACGACCCCGGTAATGACAACCTTTACGGGTATATCACTGGTGTTGTCCAAGACGCATCGGCAGGAGCCGAAGACGGGATAATCCGCCTGAGCGTCTCAGTTGCCGGTACGGGTACAGACATCGTTGATGTCATGGAGTCAGGTGTAAACCTTGCCACTGGCAAAGGGGTGCTGGTCGCTGGTACGACCATCCTCACCTCGACTTCTCTCGCCGCAACTGTCGTTCTCGCTGACGGCGTAGCGGCTACAACCCAGTCGGCAAATGACAGTACGACCAAGGTTGCTACTACCGCATTCGTGATGACGGAGTTGGCCGATTATGCGCCACTTGCTTCACCAACGCTTACTGGTGTACCTGCTGCTCCAACAGCAGCAGCGGATACCAATACCACCCAGATCGCAACGACTGCCTATGTCCAGACTGAGTTGGCTGCCCTCAGCAGCGATTCGATAACCGACGCTGACGGCGACACAAAGATCCAAGTTGAGGAAGGGTCTGACGAAGACATCATCCGTTTCGATACCGCTGGTACGGAACGCATGTCGATTGGTGCTACCGGCACCGTAACCATCGTTGGTGATCTCACAGTCAACGGGACCACTACGACAGTCAACTCAACGACCCTCACTGTCGATGACAAGAACATCGAAATCGGGTCTGTTGCTACTCCGAGTGACACCACCGCTGACGGCGGCGGAATCACCCTGAAGGGCGCAACTGATAAGACCTGGAACTGGGTCAACTCCACAGACGCTTGGACCTCTTCGGAGCACATTGCTCTCGCTACCAGCAAGAGCCTCTACATCGACAGTGTTCTGCAACTATCCAAGAACGCTCTCGCAGCGACCGTTGTTCTAGCCGATGGAGTTGCTGCCACTACCCAGGCAGCGAATGACAGCACAACCAAGGTCGCCACCACAGCGTTCGTAATGACTGAGATCGGCGACTACGCACCGCTGGCCTCACCGACCCTCACTGGTGTTCCTGCTGCCCCGACTGCGGCGGCAGATACGAACACAACACAGATCGCCACCACGGCTTACGTCCAAACAGAGTTGGGTGCTCTCAGCAGCGACTCAATCTCAGACGCCGACAACGACACGAAGATCCAGGTCGAAGAGGGAAGTGATGATGACACCATTCGCTTCGATATCGCTGGAACCGAAGTCGCCACTATGGGTGCCTACGGCTTGTACATCAACGCCCGCGTTGTCTCGGTTGATGCGTTCCAAACACAGACTGGCACCTCCTACACCCCCGTGATTGGGGACAGGGGTTACATCATCACAATGAACAACGGTTCAGCATCGACCCTTACTGTGCCCCCCAACAGCAGTGTTGCATTCGCTGTTGGTAACTCTATGAGGGTTGTCCAGTTGGGTGCCGGTCAAGTAACTATTGTCGCTGGATCTGGGGTCACACTCCGCTATACCCCAGGGTTGAAACTTAGGGCCCAGTATTCATCGATCACCCTCACTAAGATTGCTACAGATGAGTGGATCGTTATCGGCGACCTGGACGATTAGGAAAGGGTTAAGTAATGGTTGGTATTGCTGAACCCAAGGATCAGGGTCCAAGAAAAGACGAGATCCCCAACATTGTTGGGCAGACAGTCACTAACGCTGATTCTCAGATTGTCTCTGCTGGTTTTGATGTAGGAAGCAAGTCCACAACCAGCACTGATAACTCTGGTCTCCTAGACACGGTTCAGAGTCAGGTTGACACGGCTGGGGACATCAAGCCTTTGTCCCACAACATGAACTACACCTATTACAGCCCGTTCTTCCCACCGTTTTTCCCCCCGCATTTCCCTCCACACTTTCCACCATTCTTCCCACCACACTTCCCTCCGTTCTTCCCCCCGTTCTTCCCACCTCACTTCCCGCCCCATTTCCCGCCCCATTTTCCACCTCACTTTCCACCTCACTTCCCTCCATTCTTCCCGCCCCATTTCCCGCCTCACTTCCCACCGGCGTTTGTCCACTACCAGGACCCCTCTAACTAAAGCACTGGTGTACACTTTGGGGTATGGAGGTTTCACTGGTAGAACCAGGTCACTTTGGGGACTCAACTGACAACATCCTGGTAATCAAGGATTTTGTTACACCCATAGACCTGGAACACATGAGCGTGTTCCTGCCCCACCTCAACCAGTGGGACAACCCAAGGGAAACCGAATACGACGAGAACGGCGTCTGCATCTATGACGCCTCGTATTGGTGGGACCGCATGTGCAGTGGCCCGATCATTCAACGGATCAACCCTTTCGTCCACGCAATGGTTGAGGGTTACATCGACAAGATGAAACGTGCCATTGAGGCCAAGTTCAACGTGGCGGTTCATTCGCGGCCGCCGGTACTGGTTCGGTGGCTCCCTGGGAATGAACAATCACCACATTCGGACAAGCAGTTGAACGACGGTTCACCCAACCCTTTCCCCACTTACGATTTGAACTCGATCATTTACTGGAACTCCGATTTCGAGGGAGGCCAGTTCTACTACCCAGACCACGGAATAGAGTTAGAGATTGAAGCCGGTATGGCTGTCGCTCATCCTGGCGATGTCCACTACCTACACGGCGTCAAACCAATAACCAGTGGGACTCGCTGGACAACACCATCTTTCTATACAATCACTGAGACGGGACAGGAGTAAGACATGGACGTAGCAGGGTACATAGGGCATCCAAGTTCTTGCGTCATCCTTTACAAGAACATATGGCCAGAAGATCAGAACTACCCAGAGCGCCTTGAGGCCTGCCTCACTGATAGCGAGCACGAGTATTTCCACTGGGGGAACGCCACGGTGGGCGATATTGAACTAATGAAGGACTACCGAGACTGCTCGGATTTCAAGATCGGTGGCACCCAGGGCGAACAGATGGATTATTACAAGAACATGCCCGACGAGTTCGCCGACCTCAAAGCGATGTACCAAGAATCCATGGAGTCGGTCCACGCCTGTGTCGACCACTACACCAGCATGTACAACATTGACCTGGAATATTTTGAGGCCCCCAACTACATCAAGTATGACGTTGGGCAGCATTTCCAGGTTCACCCTGACTGCGGGTTTTCTTACACCTGCACCACTTCCATCGTCGGGTTTTTCAACACCTGCAATGAGGACTACACGGGCGGGGAGTTGGTGTTCCCCTTCATGGATGTCAAGTTCACCCCTGAGAAAAACGACTTGATTGTGTTCCCGTCAAACTACCCCTACGTCCACCAGTCTCTTCCTATCGAGTCTGGGACAAAGTATTCGATGGTGGTCATGTACGACTACAACGACAGGAACCACAGGCGGGACCAAACACTGGCTGGACAGATTGGGATCCCAGACCATCCCCAAATCGAGACAATCGGGGCCACATATCCAAAAGTGGGGTGAGCATGAAGGTCACCCTTACTCGCAGCCATCAGAACCCACCCGAGATACGACAACTACGTCCCCGTCGGGAATGGATGGACGGCACTTACAACAAGCACGCTTACAAATGCCCACCACTCACCAGGGCGAATGTGCATGGGTGGGAGATACTTCTTCCCTGTGATGTCAGTTTCATTTGGGAGGGGGGGAACACCGTCCCGAAGGTCATCAAAGGCGGGAAGAAGACTTACACAACCCCCCAAGGACAAGAGTACGAACGCGACATTTTGATGCCCAGCGTCATCGGGACGATGTCATTCACTATCGGTTGGGCCATTAACACTCCTCCTGGTTTCAGCGTGTGGATGTCGGCCCCCCCGAACTCCCCGGTACCAGGGCTGTACCCCATGACTGCGATGGTCCCAGGCTGGTGGCCCGACGAAGTCAACATGAACTACATCTGCACCACTCCTAACAAAATCGTCACGATGTCTGAGGGGGAGCCGTTCATGTATTTCCAGATTGTCGACGATTCGTTCTTGGAAGAAGTTGAGTTCGACGTTGTCAATATGTGGGATGACCCTGAACTTATGGCTTCCCGCCAGTCTTACTCCGCGGCGAAAATGAAGAAGATGCAGGACGAACCGTGGACCTGGATGGGGGGCCTTAGGACAGGTTTGAATGAGAAGGGTGAACAGATCGGCCCAGCCCTAGATAAGCACCCTTCCTTAGAGGAACCGAAATGCCCATTCAGTTGATCCTCGAAGGGTGGACAATCGACGACGTTGTCGATAACCAGGAGTGGCTCCGCAGCGTTTACCGATCAGAACACAAGTTGATTGCGTTCAAGAAGTTTTACCCCACAGAAGAAGACCTAAAAACATTCAGAGATGTTTTCCAGTTGGGGGATGACGACCAGTTCACTCCTGATTATGTGATGGATTACAAGGAGTTGTTTGAGCGGATCGAAAAGCAGGAATACAAAAACATAACTGCTGACCCCGATATGTTGATGAACCCTTGGCATGTCGAAAACAACTACATGCTCTATCCCCCCGTTGATGCTGTCTGGGTTATGGAAACCTTCACATGCGATAAGGGTAAGGGGAACACGGGGTTCGTTGATTCTGCGGCGATGTATAGGGCGATGCCTGAAGAGTGGCAGGACTTGGTTTCTAAGGTGGTGCAAATCGCCTACCCAGGGTGGTTCAAGATTGACCGTGATCTCTTCATGCGACTAGCACGGGAGACAATCCCATCGGGGAAACCCATGTGGTACCCGGTGCCAGGAACCGATGAAGCCATGCGAATCAATCCCCACCCTTTCGCTATGCCTCATCCGGTGACCGGCGAGATGTGCCTTCGGACAGTAACTGAGCACCCTCCCGGCGACCAGCCAGGGGTGGCCCGCATGGCTATCCCTGGCTGGCTCGGAACGGTAAAAGCCGCTGAAGACTCTTCCTCAGGGGTCGTGGCGATAGACCCCGAGGGTTACACAGACCCCATGTGGCTTGGTGATTTTCGGCATTTTGCCTATGAATACCTAAGCGATAACCCATACTGGTATGAGTGGGATGAGGGGGATATGTTGGTGTTCGACATCTTCTCCCTGACCCATTGCGCCCAACACGGCTTTAAGTATGGTGAGCGTCTCCTGCGTGGCCAGTTTTATTGGTATGGGCAGATGAAAGCGGGCCAGGATCCGATGGATCGAAAACCGATTTGGGAAATATCTGATACTTACGAAGGGAAACGAATGACACCTGCGGAACGCACAGAAGCGGCTCAGAGGTTGACTATCTAATGAAGATCATCGAAATGGAAGCGCAAGAACTCTTCACGGACATATCAGAGTTACGGAGGTGCTTGTTCGAGGGAGGGGTTGTCGCTGTCAGATCCCTCGGGATCGGGGATAACGACTTTGCAGACACGCTTGAACGGTTCGGTTTATCAGGGCAGTTCTCCTACAGGGATCACGGTCAACGGATCGAATCGATCAAAACGGCTACGGGCGGTGATCTACCTGAACAGTGTGAAGTCTCATACCCCGCTTCGCGTCGTCCAATCGTTGGTAAACCAACAAGAAACACTCTTGTGTTCTGGCATATGGAAGAACAGCACCGGCGCGTGTTGCCCCGCACTGTTGCTATCAACATGCGTGAGTTCTCTGCCAGACCAGGAGCGGGCAGTATGGGTTTCGTCGACCTCCACGAGTTGTACCTAGATTTACCCGATAAATATAGAGAAGGATTGTCTTCCGCCAAGAAACTCGAAGCCCAGATTTCTTGGATGCCTGAGGGTTCCATCCAATACCCTCACCCCGTTTTTCAACAACATTGGTGGCATGTCGGGACCTTCCTTATGAGTGTGGGTCAGGGGTACAACTGGGATTGCGTAGACCCCCCATGGGAAGTCGACATGGATACTGTCGACGGGTTAACGGAAAAAGAAGTCTTTGATTACGCTGCCTGGGTTTTTGACTATCTCGCAGACGGCGGGAACCAGCACTGGTGGGATTGGGAGATGGGCGATTTCCTGATCTATGATGCTATGAGACTCGCTGTCGCTTGGGGAGCGGGGGTGGAGAGCGCAGAGGATCTCATGTATTCGCAAATAACTTGCTACGGAGATGAACTCCCCGACGA